>ERZ1673745.1327-NODE-1327-length-17920-cov-4.203359_pt1 | contig 17920 bp, 5 predicted proteins | sample MGYA00580206_ERZ1673745 | MGnify/ENA primary metagenome ERZ1673745 (study PRJEB41218, sample SAMN15661753) | gut metagenome | host: Homo sapiens | place: Canada: London | collected 2015-08-20/2019-03-30 | study: EMG produced TPA metagenomics assembly of... | reverse complement strand
AGGTGCCGGAGTGGGTCATCAGGGGGAAATCACCCATGAAGATCTCCTGCTCCTTGATTTCACCCGTCTCCTTGTTCCGCAGCCGCACGCTGACCTTCATGGGGGCGGCATACGTGGCGTCACGGGCCTTGCACTCCTCCACGTCATACTTGGGCTTCTCGTCCATGCTGTAATCGATAAAGCTCAGCTCCAGATTACCGGCATAGTCCGTGATGGAGGCTACGTCCGCAAACACCTCCCGCAGGCCGGTGTCCAGAAACCACTTGTAGGATTTCTTCTGGATCTCCAGCAGGTCGGGCATCGCCATGACTTCCTCGTGTCTGGCAAAATTCTTTCGCAGGGTCTTGCCATAGTACTTGTCCTTGGCCATCTTCAACACTCACGCCTTTCTTTTAGCTTTTTAACATCCTCTTACACATCCACGCCGCCTGTCCCGGCCTCCGCAGGGGCCGTCTCCGGCACAGGCTCTCCCCCGCCACGGGGCGCCGCCTTCGTCATGATACGCACGGGTCAGTTGTCCGTTTTCTGCCGTTCCCGCTTGTAATTTCCGCCGAAAGCTGGTATCATACACTTACGGATGAAGTGGGAATATGACCCCACTATCCGAATATAAGCGTCTTATTGTACCAAATGTGTCTGCGTTTGTCAACCCCTTCCGACTCGATTTTTCTTCGGGCCGGTTTTTTTGCTGCCGCAGACCGGAAAATGCCCCGCACAAGCATATATAAATAACAGGCGGGCAGCCCGATGGGCCGCCCGCCTGTTTGTTATTTATTATGCTATCATATGGCGTCTCAGCACAGCTTGGCGCCGGCGGGGATCGCGTCGTCCAGCAGCAGCAGGTGCAGCTTCTCCTCCCCCCGCTCCTTATGAACGGCGGAGATCAGCATCCCGCAGCTGGGGATGCCCATCATCTTCCGGGGCGGCAGATTCAGAATGGCCACGGTGGTCTTGCCGATGAGCTGCTCCGGCTCATAGTAGTGCCGGATGCCGGAGAGGATGACCCGATCCGTGCCGGAGCCGTCATCCAGCGTGAACTTCAGCAGCTTGTCGCTCTTTTTCACCGGCTCGCAGTTCTTGATCTTCACCGCCCGCAGATCGGACTTGCAGAAGGTGTCGAAGTCCACGTTCTCCTCCGTGTAGGGCTCCACCTCCAGCGCCGGCAGCGCCGCCTTGCGCTGCTGAGCCTCCAGCTCCTCCAGCTCTGCCAGCGCCTTTTCGGCGTCGATACGGGGAAACAGGGCCTCGCCCTTGTGGACCGTGGCGTCGGGGCGCAGGGAGCCCCATACGTTGGCCTTCTCCCATGTCCGGCAGCCTTGGCAAGCGCCGATCTGATCGAAGATCTTCTCGGCGCTCTCCGGCATAAAGGGCATCAGCAGCGTGGCGCAGATGCGGATGGTCTCCAGCAGATGATACATCACCGTAGCCAGCCGCACCCGGTTGGCGGGATCCTTGGCCAGCGCCCACGGGGCGTTCTCGTCGATATACTTGTTGGCCCGCTGGATGGTCTTGAACACCTGCTCCAGCGCATTCTGGAACTGGAAGCGCTCCATCTCCGCCTCATAGCGATCCCGGAGGGTGGAGGCCATGGTCCTCAGCTCCGTATCCGGCTCGCCCTCCTGCCGCTCCGTGGGCAGAGTGCCGCCGAAGTACTTCTCCACCATGGCGGTGGTGCGGCTCACCAGATTGCCCAGATCGTTAGCCAGATCGATGTTGATGGTCTGGATCAGCAGCTCGTTGGAGAAATTTCCGTCGCTGCCGAAGGGGAAGGTCCGCAGCAGGAAGAACCGCAGGGCATCCACGCCGAACTTCTCCGCCAGCAGATAGGGATCCACCACATTGCCCTTGGACTTGGACATCTTGCCGCCGTCCAGCAGCAGCCAGCCGTGGCCGTAGACCTTCTTGGGCAGGGGCATCTCCATGCTCATGAGCATGGCCGGCCAGATGATGGAGTGGAAGCGCACGATCTCCTTGCCCACGAAGTGGACATCGGCGGGCCAGTACTTCTCATAGTCGTTATACTTGTCGTTCAGGAAGCCCAGCGCCGTGGTGTAGTTGAACAGGGCATCCACCCACACATAGACCACGTGGCCGGGGTCGAAGTCCACCGGGATGCCCCAGGAGAAGCTGGTGCGGCTGACGCACAGATCCTCCAGACCGGGCTTGATGAAGTTGTTGACCATCTCATTGACACGGCTCCGGGGCTCCAGAAAATCCGTGTCCTCCAGCAGGTGACGCACCCGGTCGGCGTACTTGCTCAGCCGGAAGAAGTAGGCCTCCTCCTCGGCGTCCGTCACCTCACGGCCGCAGTCGGGGCATTTGCCGTCCACCAGCTGGCTCTCGGTCCAGAAACTCTCACAGGGCTTGCAGTACTTGCCCCGGTAGGTCCCCTTATAGATATCCCCCTTGTCATACATTCTCCGGAAGATCTTCTGGATGGCGGCCACATGATAGTCGTCGGTGGTGCGGATGAACCGGTCGTTGGAGATGTTCATCAGCTTCCATAGGTCGAGGATCCCTCTGGGGCCCTCCACGATCTCATCCAGAAACTCCTTGGGGGTCTTGCCTGCGGCCTTGGCCTTGTCCTCGATCTTCTGGCCGTGCTCGTCGGTGCCGGTGAGGAACATGACATCGCAGCCGGTGAGCCGCTTATAGCGGGCCATGGCATCGGTGGCCACGGTGCAGTAGGTGTGTCCGATGTGGAGCTTGTCGGAGGGGTAGTAAATGGGGGTAGTGATATAGAACTTCTTCTTTTCCATGGGTGGATATCTCCTTTTCCGCCGTCCCGAATGGAAGGACGGCTTAAAATTACAGGCACAGAACCGCCACCGTCCGGGCAAAGAAAAAGCGCCGCAGCGGCGCACGGAGCCACGGGCCGGGACGATAGACACGTTCAGTTTATCCCATGCCGCCCGGTCTGTCAACCGCTTTGTTGCTTTTCCCGCGGAAACACGGTATAATATCAGAAAATCCCGCCGAAAACAGGAGGAATCCCCTATGAAGCTGGTAAGCTGGAACGTCAATGGCCTGCGGTCGTGCCTGACCAAGGGCTTTCTGGAATATGTGAAAAACGAGGACCCGGACATCCTCTGCCTGCAGGAGACCAAGCTCCAGCCGGAGCAGGCGGTGTTCGATCTGGAGGGCTATCACCGCTACTTTCACTCCGCCGATAAAAAAGGCTACTCCGGCACGGCGGTGCTGACCAAGGAGGAGCCCCTGTCCGTCACCTACGGTTTCGGAGAGGATATCCACCGCCACGAGGGACGGGTCATCACGGCAGAGTACCCGGACTTCTATCTGGTGTGCTGCTATACCCCCAACAGTCAGGACGGGCTGAAGCGGCTCCCCTACCGGATGCAGTGGGAGGACGATCTGCGGGCGTATCTTCTGGAGCTGGACGGGAAAAAGCCCGTGGTGTACTGCGGCGACCTGAACGTGGCCCATCAGGAGATGGACCTGAAAAATCCCAAGACCAACCGCCAAAACCCCGGCTTCTCCGACCAGGAGCGAGCGAAAATGACCCGGCTGCTGGAAAGCGGCTTTGCCGACACCTTCCGCACCCTGCACCCGGAGGAGGTCACCTACTCCTGGTGGAGCTACCGCTTCCACGCACGGGAGAAGAACGCCGGTTGGCGCATCGACTACTTCATCGTGTCCCGGCGGCTGCTGCCCCGTGTGACGGACGCCGCCATCCGCACGGAGGTCTACGGCAGCGACCACTGCCCCGTGGTCCTGCAGCTGGACACCTCCTCCGGGCAGGCGTAAGTGCCGCTTGGCCTCCCGCCTGTCAATGCTGGCAAAAAATAAACAGGATTTCCTGCAAAAAAGTGTCGCAAAATGGTGAAAAATGCCATTTACGGAGGTTTTGACCGGTGTTATAATCGATTCGTTAAAAAAAGAGCAAACGATACACGCATACAGGAGGTATGTCTTATGTCTTACAGAATTCTGACCATCGATCCCGGCTCCACGTCCACCAAGATCGGCGTGTTTGACGACGAGAAGATGCTGTTTGAGGAGAACCTGCACCACTCTGCCGAGGAGCTGGCCCAGTTCGAAACCATTCCCCAGCAGGAGACCTTCCGCCGCCGGCTGGTCCTGAAGGTGCTGGAGGAGCACCATATCCCGCTGGAGAGCCTCAGCGCCGTGTGCGGCCGGGGCGGCGTTCTCAAGCCTGTCCACGGCGGTACTTACCTCACCACCGATGCCATGATCGACACCCTGAAAAAGGGTCCCTACGGCCACCATGCCAGCAACCTGGGCGGCCTGCTGGCCCGTGAGATCGGCTCGGCGCTGCACATCCCCTCCTACATCGTGGATCCCCCCGTGGTGGATGAGCTGGCGCCTCTGGCCCGCTACTCCGGCCACCCCCTCATCACCCGCCGCAGCATTTTCCACGCCCTGAACCAGAAGGCCGTGGCCAAGCGCTACGCCAAGGAGATCGGCAAGCCCTATGAGTCCCTGAATCTCATCGTCTGCCACATGGGCGGCGGCGTGTCCGTGGGTGCTCACGTCAAGGGCGAGGTGGTGGACACCGGCAATGCTCTGGAGGGCGAGGGTCCCTTCTCCCCGGAGCGGTCCGGGACGCTGCCCAGCGGCGCACTGGTGGATCTGTGCTTCAGCGGCAAGTATACCGAGCAGGAAATTCGCCGCATGATCACCGGCAACGGCGGTCTGCTGGCCTACACCGGCTCCACGGATATGCAGGAGCTGATGCGCCGGGCCGCCACCGACGCCAAGGTGCAGGAGGTCATCGACGCCTTCCACTACCGGGTCGCCAAGGAGATCGGTGCTATGGCCGCCGCCATGAAGGGGCAGGTGGATCAGATCATCCTTACCGGCGGCATTGCCCACGGTCAGGAGACGGTGGACGCCCTGAAGGGCTACGTCAGCTGGATCGCACCGGTGACGGTGTACCCCGGCGAGGGCGAGCTGCTGGCGCTGGCGGAGGGCGCTCTGCGGGTGCTGCGAGGCGAGGAGACCGCCAAAATCTACGAATAAGCCTTCTCATTCCGGACACGGGGTCTGCGGCGCTGCCGCAGACCCCGTGTTTTTATATGCATTCCGATGGTCTGTCCATCGCCCTCTTTATCACAAATCAACCGTTTGTGTCAAATTTTGACCGTTTGTGCCAAAGCCGTTGCGGCGGCGGAGGCATCCCGATAGAATATAGATGTTGTAATATGCCCTGCCGATACCGGCAGGCAGGCAAATGGAATTGATAAGGAGATGATCGAATGCACTTGCGCAGTAAGACCGTGCAGCAGCTCCTGTCGGTGATCCTGTCGGTCGTCATGGTCCTGTCCATGCTGCCGATGGAGGTCCTGGCTCAGGAGACGCCGCCGGTGACCACTCCCATGGACCTGACCGCCATCACGGAGGATACCTCCGGCGACGGCTGGTCGTGGACACAAAGCACCAAGACCCTGACCCTCACGGGCCTGACCCTGACGGTCAGCGACGACAGCACCCATGCGCTGATCCTGCCCGACGGGGCCACCATCGATCTGGCCGACGGTACCGCCAGCACCCTCACCGGCGGCAGCAGATCCACCGTATACAGCAGCGGCGAGGTGAAGCTGCGGGGCAGCGGCAGCCTGACGGTCTATGGCCGGGGCTGGCGCAGCGCCACGCTGGATATGTTCATCCCCGGCACGCTGACGGTGGAGTATGACGACCCCGACGGCGGTGCCGTGCTCAAGACCGACGAGGGTACCGAGGGTGCAGCCATCTGCGCCAATGTCACGCTGGATAACGGCATCCTCCGGGCCACCGGTCCGGACTTTGCCTCCGCCGACGACGGCAGCAGCGTCGGCCTCCGGGGCCGCCTCACCACCCACGGCAGCTCCGTGGAGGCCCAGCTCACCGCCCGCACCGGCTATGCCAGCTATGGTCTGTACTTCGACAAGCAGGGCAGTGGCCGGGGCGACACCTGGACCATGGGACTGGGCAAGGTGACCGCCGCCGCAGGCCACGCCCTGAGTCGATACAGCTACGGCCTGTACGTGGATTACAGCTCCGTCAATGCGCTGGAGCTGGACGGCACTCAGCTGACGGCCATGGGCGGCGAGAGTGACCAGTACGGCAGCCAAGGCGTGTTCGCCGGCGAGGAGATCATCGTCAAGAACGGCGCCACCGTCACCGCCACCGGCGGACAGGTCAACAGCTCCTATGAGAGCGTCGGCTTCAATGCCGTCAGCTGGCTCACCGTGTCCGGAGAGAACTCCAAGGTGCTGGGCTACGGCGGCACCTCCGTCAAGGGCGATTCCAAGGGTGTCCGATGCGACAGCCGCTTCACTCTCACCGACGGCTGCGTCTTCGGTCAGGGCGGCGTGTCCTGCACCAGCTCCAGAAATGTGGGCGTCGAGTTCAAGCGTCTCATGATGGAAAGCGGCAAGCTGGAGGGCATCTCCGGCAGCCCCGACTCGTCCTACCAGACCTGGGGCGGCCAGTTTAACGCCTACGGCCTTTACTGCACCGGCACCGCCAAGATCACCGGCGGTGAGCTGATCGGCACCGCCAACGGCACGGACCGGGAACTGGACTACAGCGCCTACGGCTTCTGCGGAAGCAATGAGCTGACCATGAGCGGCGGCACCCTCCGGGCCACCACCGGCGACACCCCTAACGCCAGTTCCGGGACACTGGCGGCCCTCAGCGTGGTCTCCAACAAGTCCAAGACCCAGCTCAGCGGCGGCACCATCTACGCCAGAGCCGGTGTCTCCAACGATGACCGCAGCTACGGGATGCGGATCCTCGGCACCGGCTCTACCCTCACCATGACCAATACCGAGGACGCCGCCCAGCCTCTGAGTCTCTACGTCACCGGCCGGAACACGGCCCTTTACGCCACCGCTCTGGCAGACGGCGGCCTCCTGCCGGAGATCACCGCCTCCTCCGCCTACGATGCAGAGGCCGACACCCTCACTGATGGCTACGCCTTCTCCAACAAGCAATACCGGAAGGACGGCACGGCGGCCCTGTCCCTGTCCGCAGCCGCCTGCCTCCACAGCGCCAGCGATGATACCGGCCTGTGTACCAAGTGCGGCAAGCGGGTATACGAGGCTGTGCTGCTGACGGACGGTGCCGTCACCCAGCGCTATGCCGCCGCCGGCGAAGCCTTCACCGCCGCCCAGACGGAGGAGCATCAGGGCTGCACCCTGCGGCTGCTGACAGATCTCATCGACGACGGCACGCCTCTGGTCCACGACCCGGTAGTGACCATCACCGGCGGTCGGTTCACGCTGGACCTCCACAACCACACCATAGCGGGCAAGACCTCCGACGATAAGGAGGGCGTCGTCACCGTCACCGGCGGCCAGCTCCGCATCGAAAACGGCACGCTGGAGAACCTCTACACCGGCAACGACAGCAAGGCCCAGGCCCTGACCCTTCTGGGCACCGACACCCATGTGACGCTGGCCAATGTCACCGCCATCGGGGCCACGCCCCCCAACGGCGACACCAGCGCCTCCGTCTATGCCCCCGACGGCGCCCGTCTCACCATCGAGAGCGGCGAGTTCACCGGCCGGGTTGCCGGCACCTACGCCTCTGCTCCGACGGAGACGCCCCACGTCTCCATCGCCGGAGGCACCTTCCACAACGGCCTGTCCTACTCCATCCACGAGACGGAGGCCAACGCCGCCACCCTTCTGGCCATTCTGAAGGAGGGCTATGCGCTGGCCCACGCCGACGGCACGCCGGTGGATCTGGGTACCGAGCCCTCCTTCAGCCGCCTCTCCGGCACCTATACGCTCAGCGGCGAGGTGCAGGTGGTGGCCCACACCCACAACGTCCGCAGCGGACGGCCGGGCTACTGTGGCTGCGGCTATGCCTGCCCCCACGACGGCCAGATGCCGGACAGCTACTTTACGCTGCCGGTCTGCTCCCTGTGCGGCGTCTCCTACGGCACTCCCCTCAAGGACCTGCGCACGCCCACCGGCAAGATCATCATCGATGAAAACAACTGGTGGCAGGACTTCCTGAACACCGTCACCTTCGGCCTGTTCTTCCCCACCGGCGCCCGGTTCACCATCGAGGCTGCCGATGACAGCGTTGACCACGCCGGCTATGACCCCGAACTCTACCCCGTGACGGTGGAGTATCTGGTGACGGATCAGCGCTATACCTCCGACAAGATGGGCGATCTTGCCGATCAGTTCCAGTCCTATCCCGGCAAGGCCGTGGCCCTGCCGGACGATCAGACCAGCATCGTCTATGCCAGGATCACCGACTGGGCGGGCAATGTCACCTACCTCAGCACCGCTGACCTGACGGTGGACGCCACCGCCCCGGAGATCTCCTCCGATGTGGCCGAGAACCAAATTTACTGTGAGGACGGTCTCCGCATCGCCTTCCGGGATGACCATCTCAAGAGCGTCACCCTCAACGGCACGGAGATGACCTACGCCGCCGAGGATGGCTGGTATGTCCTCCGCCTCAGCGCCGTCTCCGGCTCTCAGGAGGGACAGCAGACCCTGACCGTCACCGACGAGGCCGGCAACGGCACCACCGTTCACTTCCAGTGGTACGCCGGTCACAGCTTTGACGATACCGGCCTGTGCAGTCACTGCGGCCTTCAGGCAGAGGCCCGGTGGAACGACGCCTTCTTCCCGCATCTGGAGGATGCGCTGACCTCCGCCGATGCCGCCGAGGACGGCGCCCGTTTCACGGCAGTGGTCATGCTGACCAATGTCTCTCTGCCTGCCGATGCCTTCTCTCTGGACGGCATAAGAGCCGTGCTGGCGCTGGAGGGCCACACCCTGACCCTGTCGGCTCCCATGACGCTGGAGCAGAGCTCCGGCAGCCTCACCATCCGTGACAGCACCAGCTCCGGCAAGATCACCGGTCAGGCACTGACGGTAAAGGGCGGCCGCCTGACGGTGGAGGCCGGCTGCTTTGAAAACACGCTGGACCTTCAGGACTACAACGTGACCCTCTTCGGCGGCACCTTCGCCCGCATTACGTCGGAGGATGCCGCATATCCCCGTGCGGCTCTGGCCTTCCACACTGCCTATCAGCAGGCGGACGGCCAGCTGATCCGCCGCAGTGACATCACGCCCACGCTGGAAAATGTCGCCGTGGCCTCCTGCCCCCACGATGAGATCGACGGCATCACCTGCCGCATCTGCGACACCAAGATGGTGGCCAAGGTGGCTAAGGATGATACCCTCCGCTACTTCGCCGACTTTGAGGACGCTGCCCAGTATGCCGCAACGCTGGAGGGCTCCGCCATCACCCTGCTGAGGGATGCCCCCTGGAGCAGCATGGGCCTCCCCACCGGCACCTATACGCTGGATCTCAACGGCAAGACCCTCTCCGGCTCCAACGATCTGATGATCGATGGCAGCTTTACCATCTGCGACAGTCAGGGTGGCGGTAAGCTGTGGCGGGACGGCACCATTTTGGTGCTGGGCGGCCATGTCGCCATCACCGGCGGCCAGTTCAACCGGGTGTATCTGGCCTCCGACAGCGCTGATCTGTCCGTCACCGGCGGCACCTTCGCCCGCATCGCTTACAGCGGCGAGGATACCTCCCGCACGCCTCTGTCCTTCCCGGCGGAGGGCTATACCTTCCAGAAGGCCGACGGCACCTACGCCAATACCGGTGACGTGGTCATGGAGGAAAATCTCCGCTATCTGGAGGACGTCACCGTCACCACACCTCCCTTCACCATCACCCGTTACCCTGTGGACACGGACCTCTATCCCACCACCCCCGTCGGCTACCGGCCGGAGTTCGTCACGGAGGTCACCTTCCACATCCCCGAGAGTAGACCCACCATCGAGTTCCAGTGGTATCAGGTGGGCGATCCCGACCGGATCAAGAGCTACGGCAGTGCATTGGTCTGGCAGAACCCCTTCACCCTCTACGCCTTCATCGACGGACCGGCCCAGTACTACGGCATCTTCTCCTACAAGGGCTATTCCGTCCGCACCGACGTTCTGACAGTACGGGAGCTGGTCTGTGACCACCCCGGCGTGGATGCCGACAATCGGTGCATCCAGTGCCGTGCGGAGGTAGCCGCCTCCGTGGAGCTGAACGGCTCCACCGGCTACTACCTGTCCCTGTCGGAGGCTCTGGCGTTGGCCCGGACCGATGCCTACCGTGGCTGCACCCTCACGATCCTCCGCAGCAGCACCGATCCCATCTCCGTCAATAGCGGCTCCTTCACGCTGACGGCGGCGCAGGGCGTGATGCTGGGCGGCAAGGTGACGCTGGCCAAGGATGCCACCGTCACCCTCTCCGGCGGCAGCTACACCAACTCCGCCAGCATCTTCGGGCCCAACCGCATCGAAGGCGGCACCTTCTACGGTGCCGTGGCCATGCAGGACGGCTCCTCCGTCTCCAGCGGCAGCTTCCTCGGCGCCGTCACCATCTCCGACACCGTCACCGTCACCGGCGGTACCTTCACCGGTGATGTCACCATCGACAATGGCGGCAAGCTGGTCGCCAGCGCCGGCACCTTCGGCAGCGTCACCGTCCAGTCCGGCGGAGGCGGCGCTCTCACCGGCGGCCACTTCGGCGAGATCACGCAGAGCAATGGCAGCCTCTGCGCCGCCCTTCTGGCGGAGGGCTACGCCTATTCCGACGGCGGCATCATCAACGGCTATGTCCCCATCGTCGGCGGCGTGGACGTGGTCCCCCATACCCAGCACCAGTACGTCTGGCTGAACCAGAAGCTGCTGTGCGGCTGCGGCCATGTGGCAGATGAGGACGCCGACGCCCCGGTCATCACCGGCATCACCGACGGTGAGACCTATTACGGCGACGTGACCTTCACCGTCACCGACGCCCATGACTTCACCGTCACGGTGGACGGCCAGCCCGCCACCGCCGAGGGCAGCCTGTATACCCTCCCCGCCGACAACGTCTCCCACGAGATCGTGGCCGTAGACGTGGCCGGCAACCGCACCACTGTCACGGTGTCGGTGTATCGGACCTATACCGTGACACCGCCCACCGGCACAGGCTTCACCTTCACCGGCGAGACCACCGTCCGCCACGGGCAGGATTACCGGTTCCGGGTGGATATCGCCCCCGGCTACTCCAAGCTGCCGGATTACTCCCTGCTGGTCAACGGCCAGACCCCCGGCGGCATGGGCGATGCCGACTTTGACGAGTGCCTGATCCCCAGCGTGGAGGGTGACCTGACCATCACCGTCACCGGCGTGGCGGATATCACCCCGCCGGAGGCGGAGCTGACCATCGCCGGGAATCCCTTCCGCCAGTTCCTGAACACCGTCACCTTCGGTCTGTTCTTCAAGAGCACCCAGACCGTGACGGTAACGGTCTCCGACCTGGGCAGCGGCGTGGACACGGCGGCATGGATGCTGTCTGACACCGTCTTTGCCAGTCAGGACGCCATCACCGGCAGCTGGACGGATCTGTCCCTCACCGACGGCAGCGGCAGCTTCTCCATCCAGCCCGGCCAGAAGGGCTATGCGTACCTGCGGGTCACGGACCGGGCCGGAAACATCACCGTTCTGAACTCCGACGGCGTGGTGGTCTACACCGACGCTCAGGCGGATACCCGGCAGATCACCTATGTTAAGCGCAGCGGACAGGATGTCTCCTTCCACGTCGCCCTCAACGGCAACACCGTCACCGGCGTGCAGCTGGCGGACGGCACGCCTCTGGCGGGCTTCACCGCCGCCGAGGACGGCACCGTGACCCTGCCTGCCGCCACGCTGCAGGCGCTGGCCGCCGGGGACTACACCCTGTACGTCACCTACGCCCCCTTGGGCGTGGCCTACAACGCCCGCTACGAGGCCAGCGAGGCACCGGCCATGACCTCCGTGGTCCTGTCCGTCCAGAAGGCCGAAGGCAGCGTCGCCATTCTGGATGACGTGAGCCGTGACTACAACGGCCAGCCGGTGGAAACTCCCGCCATCACCTCTCTCGGAACCGGCGCTCTCACGGTGGAATACCGGCCGCAGGGCGGCGAGTTCACCACGCAGGCCCCCAAGGCTGTGGGCAGCTACACCGTTCGGGTCACGGCGGCGGCCGACGATGATTACGCCTCCGCCAGCGCCCAGCGGAACTTCCGCATCACCGCCAAGAGTGTCACCATCGACGGCGTCACCGTGGAGCCCTCCAAGACCTATGACGGCACCACCGACGCCACCATCGTGACGGGCGGCACCCTCAGCGCCAACTTCGACGGCAATGACCTCCGCATCGTCACCGGCTCTGCCGCCTACGACGGCAAGAACGTCGGCACCGGCAAGACCGTCTCCTTCTCCGGCTTTTCGCTGGAGGGCGACGCCGCCGAAAACTACACTCTGGCTTCCCAGCCTGCCGGCACCACGGCGGACATCACCGTCCGGCCGGTAACGGCGGAGGACCTGCACATTCAGGATAAGCTCTACGACGGCACGGATCGGGCGGAGTACGACGGTGAGCCCACCTTGGGCAACGCCGTGTCCGGCGACCATGTGGCGCTGGTGAAGGGGACTCCCTCCTTCACCTCCATCCGGACGGCAGAGGACATCGCCATTCGTTTCACCGAGTTCTCCCTCACCGGCGCTGACGCCGGGAACTACGCCCTGACCCAGCCCACCGGCATTACTGCCTCCATCCTCCCCTACGCCCTCACCGGCGGCGAGTATGCCGTCAACTCCAACGACTGGATCAACCACGACTTCGTGGTGACGGCGGCGGAGGGCTATCTCCTGTCCCTGACGGACACCGCCGACGGCGTGTGGCAGCAGACCCTGCGGGCCACCGACGAGACGGCGGAGGGCCGGCTGACCTTCTATGTGAAGGATCTGGCCACCGGCGCCATCTCCCCTCAGGTAACGGAGCAGTACCGCATCGACCGCACCCAGCCCACCGGCGAGATCCGGGTGGACGAGCGGACGGCCTGGCAGTCCTTCCTGTCCAGGATCACCTTCGACCTCTTCTATCGGGAGGAGCAGACTGTGGTCATCACCTCTGCCGACGAGACCAGCGGCGTGGCGGCCACGGAGTATCTGCTGAGCGCCGAGGATCTGGACATCCCGGCGCTGGAGCAGGAGACCTTCCTGCCCTATGAAAAGGCGCTGGCGCTGGCTCCGGACGGCGAGTATGTGGTCTATGCCCGCATCACCGACCGGGCGGGCAACGTCACCTGCCTCCGCTCCGACGGCATGGTGCTGGACGCCACGGCCCCCGCCATCACCGGGGCTGAAAACGGCGGCGTGTACTGCGCCGCAGTGACCCTGACCATCACCGACGCATACCCCGTCACCGTCACCGTAAACGGCACTCCCGTGGAGCTGACGGAGGGCCGGCTGGTGCTCCGGCCCGCCGAGGGGACGCAGCTGGTGACGGCCACCGATCCTGCCGGCAACGAGTCCCGGCTGGAGATCACCGTCAACGACGGCCATACCTGGGGCGACTGGAGCTCCAACGGCGACGGCACCCACACCCGCACCTGCACCATCTCCGGCTGCGGCGCTTCGGAAACCGAGAGCTGCACCGGCGGCGAGGCCACTTGCGTGGACCGGGCCGTGTGCGAGGTCTGCGGCGGGGCCTACGGCGACGTGGACGCCCATCGTCACGCCGATCTGCGCCATGTGGAGGCCAAGGCCGCCACCACGGAGGCCCCCGGCAACATCGAGTACTGGTACTGCGCCGCCTGCGGCAAGTATTTTGCCGACGCTCAGGCCAGCCGTGAACTCCGGCAGGCAGACACCGTCACCGAGCAGCTGCCTGCCACCCCCACCGGGGACGAAGCACCCCTGACGCTGTGGGTGATCGTGCTGGCAGCCTGCGCCGGTCTGGCGCTCCTGCTGCTGGTGCTCCGGCGGAGAAACAGCCACCGCACCGCATAATGGCGGCAGCCTCCTCGCTGCCATATATCTGCGGATCAAAACACAGGGAGACGGCCCATCCGGGCCGTCTCCCTGTTTTTTCTGTTCAGAATACCATAGATGGACGAGGGCAAGCATGGCTTTGCCGGGCAGAGATCTGCCTATCCTGCGTCAAATCCCTTGACCATCTCCCATGCAGAGCAAAACCCTGTCCCGCTCAGCCGTTTTTGCGCTTGTCGCTGAGCCGCAGCGCAAAATAAAACACCGCGATCAGCCCCGCCGCCATCAGCATCGCCGGATTGACGGAGGCAGATGTCCGCATCGTATATGCGCTGGTGGAGCATCTGCGCCGGTCCCATACAGGATCCTGACAAAAAGCAGGCACATGGCCGGATGGCCATGTGCCTGCTTTTTGTCTATTTGCCTATCAGAGAAAGTCTCCGAAGAGTCCTCTATCTCATCAGATATCCAGCGTCTGCAGGTCCGTCTCCTCCACCTTCCGCAGCTCCCGGCGGCTGAAGAGGTCATACATACACGGCACCACCAGCAGCGTCATGAGGGTGGCGTACAGCAGACCGCCGATGCACACCAGCGCCACCGGCTGCATCAGAGCCGTACCGGCGTCGCCGCCGAAGGCCATGACCACAAGGCCCAGAATGGTGGTCATGGACGTCATGAGAATGGGCCGCAGACGGGTGACACCGGCCTCCACAATGGCCTCCCGCCGCTCCATCCCCGACAGGCGCAGCTGGTTGATGTAGTCCACCAGCACGATGCCGTTGTTGACGATGACGCCCACCAGCATCACAAAGCCGATGAGGGACACCACGCTCAGCTCGATGCCGGAGATCAGCAGGGCCAGAAAGCCGCCGGTGAAGGCCAGCGGGATGGTGAACATGACGATCAGCGGGGAGCGCAGCGACTGGAACTGCGCCACCATCACCAGATACACCAGCAGCACGCCCAGCCCCAGCATCAGCAGCAGCTGGCCCATGGCATCCATGATGGCCTCGTTCTCGCCGCTGAACTGGGCAGTGATGCCCTGCGGCAGGTCTACCCCGGCCACCGCCGTCTGAGAGGCGGCAGTGACCTTGGTGACGTTGTAGCCCTCGGCTACCTCCGCCGTGACGGTAACGCAGCGGCGCTGCTGCTCCCGCTGGATGCTGCCGAGGCTGACGGTCTCCTCAATGGTGGCCACGTCGCCCAGACGGAAGCCGGACCCTTCCTGACCGGCAGCCTCCGTCAGGGCGCTGCCGCCGGAGGACGTGCTGCCGCCCACCAGCGCAGACATTCCGCCCATGGAGGAGGTGCTGCCGCTCATACCACTTATGTGACTCATACTGTCCAGATCCGTACCACTGGACGGGGTGATCTCCAGATCCATGAGCTTTTCACGGGTCATGCGGCTCTCCTCTGGGGACTGGACGGAAACCTCCATCTCCAGCCCATCCAGCGTCAGGCCGGAGGAGGCGGAGGTGTTGGTCAGGGCAGAGGCCACCGCCATATACACCTGCGCCACGGTGACGCCCTTTTCCATGGCGGCGTTGCGGTCCACGGAGATGTGGAGGGCCGTGGTGGCCTCCTCCAGACCGTCGGACACCTCGCCGGTACCCTCCACGGTTTTCAGGGTCGCCGCCAGCGCCTTGGCAGAGGACTGGAGATCCTCCATGTCATCGCCGTAGACCTTCAGAGAAACTCCGCTGCCCGCCAGATAGGTAGACATACTGTCCATGGAGCCGGAGGCCGTCACCTGACAGGGCAGGTCGGCGCACAGCTCCTCGATGGCCTTGCCTGCCTTGGCGCCGGAGGCACCCTCCGGCATGGTGACGTAGGCGGTGACGTCATAGGCACCGCCGGAGCCGCCCATCATGCTGCTCATATCCATGCCGCTGCCGGAGGACATCATGGCACCCACGGCATCCACATTTTCCACCGTACCGGCCCGGCGCACCACCTCGTCCGCCAGTGCCACCGCCTCCTCCCGGCTGATGCCCTCCGGCATGGTAACGGTGAGGCTGACGTTATTCATATCGATCTGGGGCATGAACACGAAGCCCCGGCTGACGGCACCCCACGCAGAGCCAGCCAGCAGCACCACCGCCAGCAGCAGTACCACGGCCTTATGGCCCAGCGACCAGCCCACCGCCCTGCGGTAGGCGGGATAGACCCGCTCCAGCAGGCCGGCCTTCACGGCCTTTTCCTTTTTCAGCATCCCGGAGGCCATGGCCGGCACCAGTGTCAGGGCCACGATGAGGCTGGCCAGGAGAGAATACGTCATGGTCAAGGCCAGATCGGTGAACAGCTGCTTGGTGATGCCCTCCACGAACACAATGGGCAGGAACACGCACACCGTGGTCAGGGTGGAGGCGGTGATGGCCCCCACCACCTGCGCCGCACCGGACACCGCCGCCTGAATGACGGTGGCTCCCTTGGAGCGCAGCCGGTAGATATTCTCGATGACCACCACGGAGTTATCCACCAGCATACCCACTGCCACCGCCAGACCCGACAGGGAGATCATATTGATGGTGACGCCGGAGAAGTACATCAGCACTACGGCGAAGATCACACTGACGGGGATGGAGCAGAGGGTGATGAGGGTGGGCCGCAGGTCCTTCAGGAACAGGTACAGGATCAGCACCGCAAACAGAGCGCCCCAGCCCAAGGAGGACAGGATGGAGTTGATGATGATATAGATGTAGTCCCCCTGATCCATCAGCGGCACGAAGTGCAGGCCGTCGTACTCTTTCTCCAGCGTGTCGCAGCGGGCCTGAATGTTGTCGGACACCTCCGCCGTGGCGTAGGCGGACTGCTTGTTGAAGGAGACGATGACGCCGTTGTCGCCGTTGAGCTTGGCGTAGATCTCATCGGAGTTATCCGTCACCACGATCTCCGCCACGTCGGAGAGCTTCACCGGCTCCACACCCTCCAAGCCCAGATCAAAGAGCACCATGTCCGACAGCTCCTGACGGGAGGAGATGCTGTCGCCCACGGAAACCATGTAGTTCACGCCGTCCTCCTGCAGATACCCGGCAGGCATGGAGAAGTTCTGAGCCGTCAGCAGAGCGGTGATGGTCTGGATGTTCAGAGCCCCGGAGAGGTCCGCCTGCTCCAGCGCCGAGGCACGGGAGGACTCCAGCGTCCGGAGACCCTGCTCCAGCTGGGTCAGGGCGCTGTCCAGCTGCACATTGGCAGAGAGCAGCTGGGTGACGCCATCGGCCATGGTGATGACTCCCGCTGTTACCTTGTCGGCAATGGAGGCCACCACGGAGTCATCCTCCAGCCGGCGGATCTGCTCCCGCAGCCGGTCCAGCGTCTCCTGCCACCGTCTGGCGTCCTCCGCCGCCTGCTCCCACGAGGTGTTCAGTGCGGCGATTCGCAGCTCCAGCTCCGCAAGGTCCGCCTGCAGCTGGATGTACTCCGGGTCGTTTTCGATGGCGGCCAGCTGCTCCGCCTTCTCCTCCTCCGTCAGGGAATCGTCCTGCCGGATGGCCTCCATCCGGGCCTGATAGACGGCGTTTTTGGCATCCAGCTGCACCTTCAGCGCCTGGATCTCCGCCAGCTCCTTCAGGTTCGCCTCCAGCCGACTCTGGCTGCTGCGGAGGGTGGTCAGAGACTGCTGCACGGCGGTCAGGGCCTGCATGGCGGCCTCCCGGACGGCGGACTCCTCCGTCGAGCGGATGGCCCCCTTGGCGCTCTCCAGCTGGCTGCGGGTCCCCTCCAGCTGGCTGGCCGTCTCGTCCAGTGTCTTGCCGATAGCCTCCCGCAGCGTGGCGGTGAGGGCATCCAGCTTCTCCTGACTGAGGATGATATGGGCCTGCCGCTGCACCGTGCCGCTGACGGTGACGCTGGCTACGCCGGAGATGCCCTCCAGCTTCTGCGTGAGGGTGTTTTCCACAAAATCCGACAGCTCCGTCACATCCTTGCCGCTGTACGACACCGCCGCCACCTGCACCGGCAGCATGGAGGGGTTGATCTTCAGCACATAGGGGGTGCCGACGCCGTCGTCCCAAGAGCCTTGCAGGATGTTGATCTTCTGCTGGATGTCCACGCTGACGGTGTCCATGTTCACGCCGTCCTCAAACTCCAGCACCACCATGGAGACGCTGTCCTGCGAGGTGGAG
>ERZ1673745.1263-NODE-1263-length-18691-cov-66.691028_pt1 | contig 18691 bp, 9 predicted proteins | sample MGYA00580206_ERZ1673745 | MGnify/ENA primary metagenome ERZ1673745 (study PRJEB41218, sample SAMN15661753) | gut metagenome | host: Homo sapiens | place: Canada: London | collected 2015-08-20/2019-03-30 | study: EMG produced TPA metagenomics assembly of... | reverse complement strand
GTATTCATGTTATCGCACCTCCTCATGCTGTTTTGGTTTCTTGTCTGTACTGCGGGGCTGCACCGGGCGTTTTAGGTTATCCAGCACCGAAGGCCGTGTACTTTTGGCAACAACAGACTCGGTGTGTGCCTGTCCCTTTCCGTCGATGTTGAGCAGGGTATCCAGCTCCACCAGACGGGCGTTTTTGCTTCTCAGTTCTTCTTCATAAAGGAATGGCTTTCCAACTTCCTCCTTTGCGGCAGCCTGCTGCTGATAGAGGTTATCCAGCTGGGCCTTTGCCGCCTCCAGACGCTGCGGCATCTGGGCGAGGGCATTGTCGATACGGGTAAGATTTCCGCGAGGGTCTGTACCAAGGGTTGCCCTGTGGGTCATCTGTCCTTTCAGCAGGAGCGTATATTCCTGTTTCCAAGCGGAAAATTCCACGGACATGGCATAGCCCCGGTAGCTGCCGATCTGCACCGGATCGGAGGTTTTGACCTCCTTGCAGGCATCCAAAAGGGCAGCACCGGCGTTCTCCTTATCAGTCAGCAGGTCTCCACGGATCTCCATACCGGCAAAGCCGTCCTCCGGGTGCGGGTGAGCTGCCAAAACCTCCAGGTCAGATTCAAAGCCCTTGATAAAGCCCTTGTGCTTTTCAATCTCCTCCGGGAAATATTTGAGCAACTGATCCTCCAAGCGGTACTGCTTACTCTGGTGGTCGGCTTTCATCAGCTTCAGGCGGGATACCTCCACATCCAAATCCATACGCTCTTTGATACGGGGATCTCCGGCACACAGAGCCTTGATCTCAGCAAAACTGAGGGCGGTTTCATCCACATCATCGCAGGAGCGCACCGGCGATTTAGAAGTCATGATCTGGCTGATGAATTTCTGCTTGTTCTCCACCGTCTGCCAGAGGTATGCGTCAAAGGTTCCTTCGGTCACATAGCGGTACACATGGACAAGAGGATTCTGGTTGCCCTGGCGCTCGATACGGCCCTTTCTCTGGGCAAGGTCTCCCGGTCTCCACGGACAGTCCAGATCATGAAGTGCCACCAGACGGTCCTGCACATTGGTGCCTGCGCCCATCTTTGCGGTGCTGCCCATAAGCACACGCACCTGGCCGGTACGGACTTTAGAGAACAGCTCCTTTTTTCGCACTTCGGTATTGGCTTCATGGATAAAAGCGATCTGGTCGGCAGGCATTCCCTGAGCAATGAGTTTCTGACGAATATCGTCATATACCGTAAAGGCCGATTCCTGCTCCGGCAGGGGTACAGCGCCTTCCAGTGCGTGAAGCAGTGGATTATCCAGCGTTTTCGCCGCCTTGCTTGCAGGAGCTTTTGCCTGCGGGGTAGAAATGTCGCAGAATACCAGCTGGGTCAGCTTGTCAGCTTCGCCATCCCGCCAGATCTGCATGATGTTGTCCACGCACTGATTGACCTTTGTGCCAGGTTCGTCCGGCAGCATCTGGTTGACGATCCTCTGGTCCAGCCCCAGCTTGCGGCCATCCGAGGTAATCTTGAGCATATTGTCCTGGGACGGGTCAACGGTTCCGCTGTGTACCAGCGATGCGCGCTCCGAAAGGGCCTTGACCATTTCCTGCTGATGTTCGGTAGGCTGCGCCACGATGTTGTGGTATTCCACCTCCGGGGTGGGCAGGTTCAGTTGGTCGGCAGTCTTGATGTCCGCCACTTCTTTGAACAGGTTCATCAGCTCCGGCAAGTTGAAAAACTTGGAGAATCGAGTGCGCGCCCGATAGCCGGTCCCTTCCGGGGCAAGCTCCAAAGCGGTCACTGTCTCACCAAAGCGACTGGCCCAACAGTCGAAATGGGTCATGTTCAGTTCTTGCAGGCGGTCATACTGGAGATACCGTTGCATGGTGTAAAGCTCGGTCATGGAGTTGCTGACCGGGGTTCCGGTTGCAAAGATAACGCCACGGTTTCCGGTAATCTCGTCCATATAGCGGCACTTGGCGAACATATCGCTGGACTTTTGGGCATCGCTGGTGGAGAGACCTGCCACATTCCGCATTTTTGTGTATAGAAACAGGTTTTTATAGTTGTGGGCCTCGTCCACAAACAAACGGTCCACACCCAGCTGCTCGAAGGTTACCACATCGTCTTTTCGCCCCTCGGCTTGCAGCTTTTCCAGTCTGGCTTCCAGAGACTTTCTGGTACGCTCCAGCTGCTTGACGGTAAAACGCTCGCCGCCGCTGGCCTGTACCTCTGCAATCCCCTCGGTGATCTCGTCGATCTGCTCATAGAGAAGCCGTTCCTGACGCTCCCGGCTGATGGGGATACGCTCAAACTGGCTGTGTCCCATGATGATGGCGTCGTAGTCACCGGTCGCAATACGGGCGCAGAACTTCTTTCGGTTATGGGTCTCAAAGTCCTTTTTGGTGGTGACTAAGATGTTGGCAGAAGGATAGAGACGCAGAAACTCCGACGCCCACTGCTCTGTCAGATGGTTTGGAACCACAAAGAGAGATTTCTGGCACAGTCCCAGGCGTTTGGCTTCCATCGAAGCAGCTACCATCTCAAAAGTTTTGCCTGCGCCTACTTCATGTGCCAACAGGGTATTTCCTCCATACAGCACATGGGCGATGGCGCTTTTCTGGTGTTCCCGCAGGGTAATGGCCGGGTTCATGCCGCCAAAAGTGATATGGCTGCCATCATACTCGCGGGGACGGGTAGCGTTCATTTCTTCGTTGTACTGGCGCACCAAAGTCTGGCGGCGCTCCGGGTCTCTCCAGATCCAGTCCCTAAAGGCTTCCCGGATCGCCTGCTGTTTTTGAGCCGCCAGGGTGGTCTCCTTGGCGTTCAGCACGCGGCGCTCTTTTCCGTCTGCGTCCTCTATGGTGTCATAGATGCGGACATCCCGCAGGTTCAGGCTGTCCTCTAAAATCTTGTAGGCATTGGCACGACTGGTCCCATAGGTGGTATAAGCTGCCACATCGTTGTAGGATACAGAAGATTTCCCCTTGATCTGCCATTCAGCGGTAAAGGACGAATAGTTGACCTCGATACTGCGCTGGAGATAAAACGGGGTATTAAAGGTCTCATACATAAACTGCTGGATATATTCCTTGTCAATCCAGGTAGCGCCCAGACGCACCTCAATCTCCGACGCATCCAGGTCTTTGGGCTGGGCGGCGGTAAGAGCTTCCACATTGACTGCATAAACCGGGTCCTGCTGTGCCGCCCGCTGCGCCTGACGCAGTTTGCGGCGTACATTGCCGGAAAGGTATTCATCAGCAGTCACATAATGGGGTGTGCCGTCTTTCTCCAGCTGTCCCGGTACACGGAAGATCACGCCTTGCAGCTCTCCGGCCAGTTCTTCTTTTGTTTTTCCGGTAAGCTGGCTCATATAGTCCATATCCACGCAGGCTTTTTCCGAGATGGACACCGCCAGTGCTTCACTTGCCGTATCCACCACAGCCACCGCCTGATGGGGCTTGATGGTCCGCTTGGTGAACATATCTGCCTTGCGTTCCAGCTTTCCGTCCTCGTCGATGACTTCCAGCGCACAGAGCAGGTAATAGGAAGAATCGTCTGCATAGGCCAGACGGTTTGCACGGTCATTGATGAGACCGTATTTGGCAGAAAAGCTGTCATAGAGCCTGTTCAGTTCCGCCTGCTTCTCCCGAATGGTGCTGTCCGGAACCGCTGCATCCATCTGAAGGTCGATCAGTTCCTGCACACAATCACGCAGTCCCACAAGACCTTTTACACGGGCTTCGGCGGTGGCGTTGAGGTCAGAGCGCACCATACGGCTGTTTTCCCGGTAGTACACCTGCCCGTCTACAATGGCATAGGAATAGTTCTTCACATTGGGGTCGGCAGGAATGGAGGTGTCAATAGCTTCGCCTTCGCCCAGCTCCGGCAGCTCTGCCTCCTGATAAGTGCCGTGAATGTACTTCACCGCATCATGCAGCTGGTCGGAAAGCTCCAGTCCCTCGATAGGGTTCACGGTGTAATCCATACCATGAGCAGTGCTTACCGGCTCCTGTCTGCCCAGCACCATTTCCGGGTGGTCGATAAAATACCGGTTGATGGCAAACCCGTCCTCCGTCTGTCCGGTCTGAGTCCATTCCGGCACGATGTCCAGCGGGCGGTCCCTCTTTTGGAGGAAGATGATGTCCGATACCACCTCGGCACCGGCATTCTTTTTGAACGCGTCATTGGGCAGACGGATAGCTCCCAGCAGCTCGGCACGCTGGGCAAGATAGCGGCGCACGGTGGAATCCTTGGCGTCCATGGTATAGCGGGAGGTTACAAAAGCCACCACGCCGCCGGGACGCACCTGGTCCAGTGCTTTGGCGAAAAAGTAGTTGTGAATACTGAAATTCAGCTTGTTGTAGGCTTTGTCGTTGACCTGATACTGACCGAAAGGTACATTGCCGATGGCAAGGTCAAAGAAGTCACGCCTGTCGGTGGTCTCAAAGCCGCCTACTGTGATGTCCGCCTTGGGATAGAGCTGCTTTGCGATGCGCCCGGAAACAGGGTCCAGCTCCACGCCGTACAGACGGCTGTTTCGCATTTTCTCCGGCAGCATACCAAAGAAATTGCCCACACCCATAGACGGCTCCAGAATATTTCCGGTCTCAAATCCCATACGGTCCACCGCTTCATAGATGGCCTGAATGACCGTAGGGCTGGTGTAATGGGCGTTGAGGGTAGAGCTTCTGGCGGCGGCATATTCCTCCGGGGTCAGCAGCTCTTTCAGCTGGGCATACTCTAAAGCCCATGCCGGTTTCTCTGGGTCAAAAGCATCAGGAATACCGCCCCAGCCCACATAACGGGAAAGAATCTCCTGTTGTTCGGGGCTTGCCTGCTGTCCGGCAGATTCCAGCTCTTTCAGCAAACGAATGGCATTAACATTTGCTTGGAACTTGGCTTTTGGACCGCCTTCGCCCAAATGCTCATCGGTAATGCGGAAGTTTTTTGCATTGCGGCGCAGGTTAGCCTTGTATTCCTCATAGGAGGCTTCCTCGGCAGCTTTGGCATTGGGGAAGGTCTGCCACTGGCCATTGACCTGAATGGAAACCGGGTGTTCGTCCAGCACTTCCTCAAAGGTTTTCTCCGGCTCAGTCACAGGGGCTGGTGGCTCCGGCTCCTCGATATGCAGCCGTTCCACCACCACATCATAAGGTAGATGGTTCTTATCGCCCGGATAGACGGCCACGGTCTCGGAATGGAAGGTCGGGGATTCGGTAGCCGGTTGGGGCTGTTCCTGTCCAAAACCGTCCTGCTGACGGGCATACATCCCGCGCAGCAAAGGCGCAACCTCATCCCAGCGGAAATACAGCATAGCCAGACGCTTTTCCTCTGCATCCATGACTTCCAGTTCTATGCCCTGTGCCGTGGTACGGTAATCGGCAATATCACCAGTCTCCAGATTCAGTGTCTCTATCTCACCGGAATAGGCTCTGCTCAGCCAGTAGGCGATCTCGCTGTTGCTCCTGCCGGATTGCAGCAGCGTGGAAATCTGCTTTTTATCCGCTTCATCCATCAGTCCATGAGCCAATACATCCCGCAAGTCCTGATCTGCCTTGTCCGGGTCAGTAGGAAGAAACTCGGTATAGTAAGCATTGCGGCGGTCTGCCCGAAGCAGCTGCTCGAACTGTTCTTTGCGCTCTGCCCGGTAGATGGGATATACCATACCGGTGGGCAGAAGCTGTACGGTGTCCTCCCGCAGCTCGGTGATCTGATAGGCGTCATCCTCGATATACACGGTATCGCCCACGGCATAGACCGGGGCAGCAGGGTCATAGGAGGTTCTTTGCGGAGTTGGGCGGCGAACTGCATCATATTCCTCATCGGAAATGGAAACTTCGGAAGTCTGCTCTGTCTCGGCATCTGCGATCTGCTCGGCATCTGACATCACCTGTTGGATAAACGGGTCATTGTCCAGTTTTTCCGTGTCTGCCACCTGTCCGTTGACAATCCCTCTTTCCTCCAGGGCTTCCCGGATGGCGATGGGGTCGATGTCGTCAAAACGGTCCTGTTCTTCTTCGGTATAGAACCGGTCCTCCTGAATGAGCTGGGCAATCCGGCGCTGTACCTTCGGCCAGGGCAGCTGCGTTTCCTCCGGGCTGCCGGCACGGACAACGAACAGGCTGTTGCTGTTACTGCCGCCGTATTCCTGAGCCAGCCATGCGGCGGTATCTTTTTCTCTTGCATGGTCTTTCATATAGCGGACAACAGCGTGTTTACTCTCGATATTGCCGTTCCATGCACAAAGGGCAGTATCAATATCTTCCTGAGAAAGAGGGCGCAGAAGCTCATGGAGCTTTGGATAGGTCTCGTCGATCACTTCCCGGTGTAAACGCTGACGGAACTCCGGCACATCCGAATAGAGTCGGATCAGCTCCATATCCTTAGAACCAAGGACTGCACGGCGCACAGCGGCATTACCCTCGATGACAGCATTTTCACGGTCAGAATGCCCGCAGGCATTGCGGTATGCGGCATCCTCGGAAATGGCGGCAGTCACCACAGGCTTATACTGCTCAAACTGCTCCCGAAGGGTAGGCTTTGGCGTTTCTTCCTCCACCTCCGGCTGCTGGGCTTGAATGGCATCTTCTTCTGCCAGTTCCTTTTCAGCCTGGATTTTGTCATACTGCGCCTGTTCCTGTTCGGTAAGATAGCGGTCTTTCTGGACAAGTGAGGTAATGCGCTTGGCAACCTTTTCCCAGTTCAAGTGAACATCCGGGCAGTCCTGCTTTTTATAGTGCAGTCCTTTCCCATCGTGATCTTCGCCGCTGTGTGTTGCGCCGGACAGGGCATGAGAGCGTCCGCCAATGCCATACTCGTCTTTGAGGAATCTCACTTTTTCCTTATCCGTATGGTTTTCCATGAAGAACGCATAGATACGGCCTTTTCCTCCGGCGAAACTGCTTCCGCCGGTCATGGCGGCGTCGATCTCATCCTCGGTAATAAAGTGCTGGACGGTTGGCACTTGGGAAAGCTCTGAAGAAAAGGTCCTGCGGGGCAGGTCAAGGTCCTTCAGGTTCTCCCAGATCTCCCTCGGTCTATGATAGTGAAAACGCAACAGGTCACGGTCCTGCTGATAGGCAGTCCAGAAGGCAGCGTATTCTTCCTTGAGGGTCTGGCGGAAAGCCGGGTCACTCAGCTGCTCCGTCAGGCGGCGGGTCTCCTCTGGGAAACCATTGCCTTTGATCTCTGACAGGCAGGACAAATATCCGGCTTTTCTGGCGTCCTCACTGAGATCGTGATACAGATGCCAGAGCTTTTCCGAGAGGAGGGAGCGTTCATAGCCTGCCGCTTCTGCAAGCTCCACATTGGAGGCAAACTGGCCGCTCTCCAAAAGCTCCCCGATACGCTCTGCGGCGCTCTCCCAGGAAATGACCTGGGCAGACCTGTCATAACGGACAGACTTCCCGTGTGAAAGATGGATACCATCCTCGGCATACCATGCGCTCACACTGCCAAGGCCGTTGCCGCCGTGGTACAGCGTTTTCAGTATCTCGGCAATCTCAGCGGTGGTTTTCTGCTTTTCAAAGGCTGCAACCACACGCTCCCTCTGGCGGTCTGTATTGCCGCCCAAACGCAGCACATGGTCAATGTCATTTTGGGCAAAAGAAAAAGCAGAGGATGTATGCGCTACATTCTCTGCTTCATCTATGGATTGGATCTGTTCCGCTTCGGAGAGGAACAGGTTTAGAGTCAGCTGTTGATAAGCTCCGCCATCAGGATTTCCTCGGCCTGGGCTTTGCAGGTGTTCATCAGCCCCACCCACTTCATGGGATCGCTGGCTTTCAGTTCCTCGGTGGCTCCCGCTTCCTTCGCCAGCTGGGGCATCATCTGCTCCAGTCTGCTCTGGGCGGTCTCGTCGATCTCCAGAAGGTGCGGGTACAGCTTCTCGCTCAGCAACATCTGGTTGTAGAGGATGGGACGGTGTTCCTTCAGGTAGGTTTTCCTCATCCTTCCGTACTTGCCCAGGGGTTTCTCCGGCTGCTGGCTCAGCTTCAGGTCGGGAATCAGATAGTCTCCGTTCTGGATATAGGTCATGGGATTGTTCATCTTGTTTGCTCCTTTCTTGGTTGGCTTCGCGCTCTGCATTTCGGACGGTAACGCCGATCTGCCGCAGCACCTGCTGGTTGATCTGGCTGACCGCTGTTCCCAGCGCTCCGATGGTTGCCGGAGTATTGAAATCAAAGATCGCCATGAAATCTTCGTGGTCGAAGTAGCGTTCCGGCTCCAGTCCACAGCGGGACATCAAAGCGTAAGTGATACTGACGGTGGCTGCTGCCTTGAACTGTACTCCGATGTTAAACTCATCATATTCCTCCAAAAAGGAACCGTCAACGATATAGAAGAAGTCCTGCTGATGCTCCGTCCAGTATTCCTCAGCCAGTTTTCCGGCTACCTCCGTGAGCTGTCCGGCAAGGTCATCACCGGAAACATCATAGGTGCGCTCCAGCATGGCCTGCACCGAATCCAGATGGCGCTCCTCCAGCTGCCACAGCCAGGGAGTGCGGGAATGTTCACGGGTTCCGGTGTCGGAAATGTCAAAGACATAACGCAGGCGAGGTCTGTCCCCGGAATCGTCCACCAGAGCAATCCCTTTGGAACCGCGCCTTACATACCGGCCCATCTTTTCATTCCACAAATCGTACTCCGCACAGGCGGTGGCGTCCGGGCGCTGGGCGTAGATCATCAGCTGCTCATGGAACGGGTACTTGTAAAGTCGGGCTGCCGTAGTAAGGAACCCTGCCCATTCCTGCCAGCTCCCCGTGAGCTGCGTTGTTACCTTCTCCGCCATCTGTGCATATAGTTCAGCTTTGGTTGGCATAGTGTTCTGTCCTCCTTTCAGTTTTGGGGTAAAAAGGTGGGGTGGCATATTGCCACCCCATCCCTGCGATTATAGTGTTTACTGGTCAAAATCCGGATACAACTCCAGCTCGGCAAACTCGGCATCACTCATGGCCTGGAGCTTGCCCAGTGCGCTGTCTGTCAACTCCCGCAGCTCGGTTTCCTCCGGGGCCAGCTCGCCGCGCATCTCACGCAGGCTGTCGATCAGTCCGGTGCGGCTGCCGGTATTGTAAATGCACATCAGGTTCATTTCCTCAAAAGTAAAGTTTCCCATATCAAATCTCCCTTTCCGCACTCTTTTTTGGCGCTATCTTTTTGTGTTCTGCCTTGGGCTGGCTTTTCAGCTGCTCCATGACGGACTTTTTCTTTTCCCGTTCCTCCCGATGGGCAGCGGCAGCCAAATCCATCAGGGAAATGGGCTGACCGCTTCGGGCCTGCTGTTCCAGCTCTGCCACCGTAGGCTCTTTTGCGCCATTGTTGATGATACCGTCGATCATGCCGTAATCGTCCTCCACGGCCATCTCCGCATTTTTCAGCGGATTTTCCGGCAGGAATCCGGGGATCTGGGTAAAACCAACACTGTCACAGTAATGACAGGATACCTTACCGTCCTGCTTGATCGCAACGATGTCACTGACACTCATAGAAGGACTGTGAAAATCCGCCGGCTTTTGCAGATTAAACTGCTCATATAGTTTTTCCAGCTGCTCCGGTACCGTGCCAGACTCCCTCAGCGGAGCTGTGTAAATGAGGTCATAATTGCTGCGGTCTATGGAAATGTCATGGGACTTTAACCAATCCAGATTCATAAAGCGCACATTCTGCGGATCGTCACGGCTCACCTGATAGATAGCAAAGCAATCTCTGTTCTGGGATAGAAATGCCTGTTCGCGTTCCTGCTGATGTTCCTGACGCTCCATGACCTTTTCGTGGAACTGAGGGCTTTTCTCCCATTCCTCACGATCCACGCCAAAAAGACCGCCATGATCCATGATTTCCTGCGGGTCAAACACCATGCTCTCCGTATTGTCCTCATGCAGCACATAGACGGTCAAACCGGCGGCATCCAGTTCCAGCGCCCGTTCTCTGGTAACAGGGAGCATCCCATCATAGGAGTAGCCGTATTCCTGCATATCTGGTGTGGAGACCTGCTCATCCGGCATGGGGTATTCATCCAGTGCCTGCTCCTGCGCTTCCGGCAGCTGGGCAGAAGCGGTCATCTGACTTGCCTCTGCCTGCATCTGCTCATAAGCAGCTTCCTGCAAGGTCTCAACCATAGACAAGGGAGCGCGTCTGAGCGAAGTGCTGTCCAGATCGTTATCATCACAAATCTGGAGAACTGCCTTCATGCGGGAAAGCTCCGGCATATCCAGCTGACCACCATCCGTCTCTTTCATGGTTGCGGCATCATAAAGGGTATAGTCCCAGCCACTGTCACAGGACTGGATATGAAGATAGGTGGCATCGTCGATCAGAAACAAGGCCTCCTGCTGGTTGGCATCTGCTCCCACCACCTCCATTTCCGGCATGGCCGCAGCCAGTTCCTTTACCGCTTTTTGCACCAACGGATTATCACGGTAATAGTCGATTGCCTGAATGGTGTCCAGGTCAATGGTCTGCCCGGTCAAAATCGGAAACGGTCCTTCATAGTCGCTTCCGTCTTTCAGCTCAAAACCAATGCCCTTGATCCCGTTCATTCGTTCTGCCGGAATCTCCTGATAAATGCGGATTGCTTCCTCCAAAGACAGGTTATCGTGGTATTCTCCGAGGTTTGGAAATTCCATGCACTCTGCTACATAGTAAGTCAGATTGCCGGTTGGCTGTCTATCAGATACCTTAGCGGCATCTGCTGGCTGCTCTATCGGGGCGGTTTCCGGCTCTGCCTTTGCATGGGGGTCAATTCCACGCTCTTTGCAGATTTCCTTATAGTGGCGCTCAATGTCGGAGATCAAAGTGCCGGAGGTTTTGTTGATGGTCTCCAAACTGGCTCTCAGCTCTTTCAGTTCCTTGCCCTGACTCCAGCTTGCAATATAGCCGAAGCTGTTTTCTCCGGTCTCAATGCCAAAATACTTGCAGACCGCATAGGAGATGCTTTCAGCCTCCACTTCCTCCGTGTGGCGGTCTTTCCTCTGTTCTTGCAAAAACTGGGCGAGGGTAGAAAAGCCGCCAACAAAATTCAGCCCTTCTTCCTCGGTCAGCATCAGGCGTCCATCTTCCGCCATCTCCAGCGGCTCTGTCAGCAGAACGGAACCTGCATGGTTTACAACCACTCGTTCTTCTACACAGACCGGCTCTCCGGGGTCGTAGTCAGAACCGCGCAGGTCATAGCAATAAACGCCCTCCGGCAGATTATCACGGACAATCCGCCCATTGGAGAACAGACCGGGTTTATCAAACAGCTCGATCTCCTGATATTGCTCGTCATTGGCAATCTGAATCTTTTTCTGATTGTGGAGCTTGCTGTGGGCAATCTCGTGAACCGTGGCCGAAACCGTCTGCACCTCACTCATGCCCTGACGAATGGCGATTTTCTGATGATCGGCAGAAAAATAGCCGTCCGTATCGGCGGCCATTGCTTCAAAAGTGATCGGCACCGGTGCGCTGCGGCGCAGGGCCTCCATGAATGCCTCATAATTTGGCACATTGCCGGAAAGGGAGGAAGCAAGCTCCGGCAAAGGTTTCCCGTCGGTCTGGCTCACATCAAAAACCTTGACCGGGCGAAACATGGGGATCTCGATTTCTTTTTTCTCTGTAACGATCTTTCCGTCTTTATCCAGAATCGGAGCCTTGGTATCCGGGTCCAGCTTCTGCTCCTCGATTTTCTTCTTATACGGTGTGGGGGCGATGATGGTAATGCCATGCTCGCCCTTTTTTACATGACGCTCAAACTGGTCTTTCCACTTATTGTATCCGGCTACCAAAGTGGCGTCCGGCTTCTGCATATAGATGAGCATGGTGTTGTTTACCGAATAGCGGTGGAAGCGGGACATGACGGACAGATAACGCATATACTTTTCGCTCTCGAACAGTTCCTTGATACCCTGCTCGATGCCATCCGTGATTTCCCTTAGCCGCTCTCGGTTGGTGGGTTTGTTCTCAGCCATGATTTTCAATCTCCTTTCCAAGTGTGTGATTTCTGCTGTGTGTTCTGCAATCCATGCCTTTTGTTCTTCTTCACTTTCATAAAGAAAAAGGTCCAGCAGGTACTCTACATAGGTTTTCTTCTGGATTGCTTCCACAAAGCGGGGGTGCGGTTCTTCCTCCGGTGTCCGGGGAGAATGGTCAATCCCCCATTTTTTCAGCAGATGGTAGTAATCGGACAGTACGCGATAACACCGCTGCCGATCCTCACGAAACTGCTGTGCCTCGGTTTTCTGCCGGACATATCTCCTGCGGGGAGGGGCCTGACTGTCATAGATCAGGCCAAAGTCCTGTGCCAGTTTCTCCGCCGCTTCTTTTGGGGAGAGGTCAAAGAGCTTTGCGGTAAAGTCGATCACATCCCCATCTTCACCGCAGCCAAAGCAGTGGAACCGCTGGTCTACCTTCATGCTGGGGTTCTTATCATCGTGAAAGGGACAGCAGGCCATGCCATTTCGTTTGACCTCGATCCCATAAAACGCTGCCGCATCTCTGGTGCTGACCGACTGCTTGACTGCTTCAAATACATTCTCTGCCATGTGCCTTTAACTGCCGGACTTTCTCACAGGGGGCTGGTATCCGGCGGCTTTCGCACGCTCACTGGCAGCTTTGCGACGCTCGGCGCTGTATGGCTCCCGGACTGATACACACCGCTTAGGGACGGTAAAGTTATGGGCGTCCTTTCGGATGATCTGGTCGGGGTGCTTTTTTGCCAGCAGATCCAGCTTCTCCATCAGACGGGGATCATGAGTATAGATCTCAGCCATTGGTTCTGCCTGGTTATAGAGGAGAATGGTTTCCCGTTCCACTAAAGAGAGCTTCATCGGCTGCCTCCTTTCCGCTGGTCAAATTCCAGCTTGAAGTTGGCGTACTGTCCATCGTCCTCCAAAACCACAGTGGCATCGTAGGTCTTGCCGGTTTTCTCCGAATATAGGCCCGTCACACGGACACAGCCATCGTTCAGCAGCGCAGACACCACAGCCTTGGTCGGCTGTTTTTTCTTGGCAGCCCACCATTTGTTGTTTTTCCAGATTGCAAATTTGCAAGAATCATTCTGACAGAAGAAGCCTTTTTGCAGTTCTGCAACTTCACCGCCGCAGCGAGGGCATTTGCCCACCACCTCACGGGGCGGAGTGAACAGGTACTCGGTTCCCTTGATGACCTGATAAGTCCCCACCAGATCTCTCAGCATGGTGCTGATTCCATCCAAAAACTCCTCTGGGGCAAGCTGCCCGCGCTCGATCTCGCCCAGGCGGTACTCCCACTCGGCAGTCAGAAGCGGCGATTGCAGCTGTTCCGGCAGGACGGTAATCAGGGAAACTGCATCGTGGGAAGGGAGAAGCTGCACCGTTTTCCTGCTCTTTTTTCGTTCCAGAAAACCGGCAGATACCAGCTTTTCCAAAATACCGGCACGGGTGGCCGGTGTCCCCAGACCTTTTCGCTCGGCATCCTCCGGCATATCCTCTTTTCCGGCAGTCTCCATCGCGGACAATAGGGTGTCCTCCGTAAAGTGCTGAGGCGGACTGCTTTTGCCTTCTTTGACGATTGCCGCAGAAACCGAAAGGGTCTGTCCTTCGGTCAGCTCCGGCAGGGCTTTCTCTGCGCCATCTTTTTTCGGCTCTGCATCCTTCATTTTGGCACGGTAAGCGTCCTCCAGTGCTTTCCATCCGGGGTGCTTTACCGTTTTTCCTTTGGCGGTAAACTCCCCACCGGTACACGCTGCAATCACAACGGTTTCCGAATAGATATGGGGCTGGGCTACGGCGCACAGCAGACGCAGGGCCACCAGCTCCAGCACTGCTTTTTCTCCCGCAGGAAGGGCAGAAAGGTCTGCATCCTTGAGATTTCTGGTAGGGATTACTGCGTGGTGGTCGGTTACTTTCTTATCGTTGATGACCGTCTGCGGATCACAGGTAATGGCGATCCCTTTGCGAAACGGCATAGCATTGGCAACCAGATTCACCAGCACCGGCAGGCTGTCTGCCATATCACCGGTCAGATAGCGGCTGTCAGTACGGGGATAGGTGCAGAGCTTCTTTTCATACAGGCTTTGCAGATAGTCCAGGGTCTGCTGGGCTGTAAATCCAAGCAGGCGGTTGGCATCTCTTTGCAGAGTAGTCAGGTCATAGAGGGCAGGCGGCTTTTCGGACTTTTCCTTGCGCTCCACCTTTTTGATTGTGACATTTGCACCCTGACAGGCTTCTTTCAGCTGCTCGGCAGCGGCCTTATCCGCCATGCGCTCCCCGGATACGGTAAGACCGGGCAGCTCCAGCGCCACGGTATAAAAGGGAACCGGCTTAAAGGTGTCGATCTCAGCTTCTCGCTGGACAATGAGTGCCAGCGTTGGGGACATAACGCGCCCGATGTTGAGTGTCCGGTGATACAGCACGGAAAAAAGCCTTGTGGCATTGATCCCCACCAGCCAGTCGGCCTTGGCACGGCAGAGGGCAGCATCCCGAAGTCCGTCATAGTCCGCACCGGGGCGCAGGTTTGCAAAGCCCTCCCTTATGGCGGAGTCCTCCATCGAAGAAATCCAGAGCCTTTTCATCGGCTTTTGGCAGCCTGCCAGCTCATAGACGCTGCGGAAGATCAGCTCGCCCTCGCGTCCGGCATCACAGGCATTTACCACCTCCGTCACATCCGGGGCATTCATCAGCTTTTTGAGAATATCAAACTGCTTTTTCTTATCCTTTCCCACCACCATCTGCCAATGCTCCGGCAGAATAGGCAGGTCATCATATCGCCACTTTGCGTACTTGGGGTCATAGCTGTCTGCGTCCGCAAGACCGGCCAGATGGCCCACACACCAACTGACACGCCAGCCGTTGCCCTCCAGATACCCGTCCTTGCGGGCAGTTGCACCGATCACCGCCGCCAAACTCTGGGCAACCGATGGTTTTTCAGCGATTACCAATTTATACTGAGCCATGATGGTTCCTCCTCTCATTAAATCATTTGGGTGTTTTACAGCAAAATATATCTATAATGAAGTTCTTTAACTCTGATACCAGTGGTGAGAGAGTAGTAGAAGTACATCAAACAGAGAAGAAGGACGGAAACTTTTTCCGTCCTTCTGTCTGCACATGATTGTTACTTTTCAGTTTCCTCAGTTTCGTCAGCCTCAATATCTTCAACATCAGTATCAAGGACTTCTTCATCCTCGGTTTCCCATTCCTCGGAATCTTCCTCGCCATAATCATAATCGTCCAGACTGTCATTGCCCTTGGTCTTAGGCTTATTCTTAACGAGCTTCAAGTAGGCAAATACGCCACCGCCGCCCAGCAGAGCCAGCAGAAGGATCAGCGCAGCCGGGTTCAGTCCGGCAGGCTTCTCTTTTTCCGGCTCCGATGTTTCTGCCGGAGGTTCCGGTGCTTTTCCCGTACATTTACTCTTATCAGTTACACAGACCGGACAGGCCGTATTGACTGCCCCTGCTTCACATTTCTTCGTGCAGCTGCACACAGCAGGCGGCTCCTCTTTGGCATTTCCATCTTCCATCAGCGCCATCAGGTCCGCTTCATCCACCTGGTTCAGAAAGTGAACAGCAGTCTTTTTATCCTCGTTGGCCCTGTCGATCAGGATATAAAAATAGTTGCCTGCCTTGGTGGTAACGGTAATGAGCTGCTTGTTGCCACCAAAATCATCCACCAGAGCGGCATTGCCATCCGGGGTCAGCGGAGGTGCTTTTTCGGGTTCTTCCACCACCACATTGCTGTCATTGGTGGTATCCTCTGCCGGGGGCGGCGCTGCGCCCTGGGCAAAAGCGGGAACGGTAAAGCCCGATGCCAGAACCAGCGTCAGGCAAAGGGCTGAAAGTGTTCGGAGCAATCGTTTATTCCTCATAGCTGTTTTCCTCCTGTTCGTTGTTGTCATCCACCATACTGCCGGGAACTATGCCTCCGGACAGCATGGCGCTTAGCTGAGCCGGGGTCATACGCAGGGCGCGCACCATCTGGACAATCTCCAGATTTTCCGCCTCGGTTTTCTGTGCCTCCAGCGCCTTGAGCTTTTCCTGATACTCTGCGATCTTCTCGCAAACCTTTGTAATCTCCTGGTCAATGCGTTCAATTTTGTTCTTTGCCATCGTCTATCACTCCTTCTAAAAAATCTCTGTTACCAGTTCATCAGGCCGTAGCCCTTAATGCTTTGATAATTCAGGTCATAACTCTTGATCTTGCAGGCATCGCCGGAATTTCCCTCCACGGTATAAACACGGCTGCCATCGGTGCCGACAACAATTCCCACATGGTCTGCGGAACCATCCAGATCCCAATCGAAGAAAATAGCATCACCGGGGGCGATGTTTTCATATCCTCGTGCGCCCCACTGTCCATGAGACTGGAACCACGGAACACCCTGAGACTGACAACCAGCAAAGCGTGGTTCCGTTCGACCGGATTGACCATAGCACCATGATACAAAGCAGGCACACCATTCCACACGGGAGTCAAAGCCGTACCAGCTCCAATAAGGTTGTCCTCCCACATTGCCCACCTGACTTTTCGCCAGTTCCACCAGCTGCGGATTGCCGGGGCGGGTGCCATTGATAAATTCAACACCAGTCAAATCTTCAGAAACACCTGTATCGGGAGAACCGCCACCAAATAACAGCGGCTTATTGCCCATAGTCTGTCGGTAGACCTGGTACATCTCCATCTGCTCCGGAGTCAGTAGTTCTGGCGCAAGAGAGGCAATGGAACGGCTTGTTAAAGTTACATGGAGAATACGATATTCATATTCATGCTCATCACCATCTTCGTCAGTGTAAGTGCGAATCTGAATTTCTTCTCTCAGCGTAAGCTGATACTGTGCATCAAACACACGATCCAGCTCTGCCTGTGCGCTGTGGCGTGTATAGCCTTGCAAGACAGCAGAGAGAACTGCCGCCAGCTCATGGGGGTCATGGCCAATCATATCCAGGTTATAGCGATACTCGTCATACCCTGGGTGGCTGCTTTCGATGTTGTCGATTTTCTCCTGCAACCGAGCTTCTCTGTCTGCATAATCTGCCTCCACCGCCAGCATTTCCGAGTCATCCGATGGATAGGTAGTGCCGGAAATTACAGAACCAATACTCTGTGCCATCATAGAGCAGGAGGACATGGTATTCATCAGCATACAGGCGATGAGGAACAAAACCCCTGCGATCAGGAAGCCCTTCTTGTGGCGCATGACGAATGCCCCTGCCTGCTGTGCCTTTTCTTTTACCGTCCTTGCGGCTTTTCCGGTTTTGGACGCAGCCTGGGCGGTATTTCCGGCAGTCTGACCGGTGTGTTTGGCGGCGGCATACTGCTTTTTGATGGCCTGCTTTTGCTGCCAGCGGGAAAGAGGATTGCTGGCAAACTGGGGATTTTCCTGCAAAGATTTCTGGTACAGAACATTTACATTTGCCTTTTCCAGTTGGCGCTCTGCCTGTGCTGCTTTGCGGTACGGCTTCAGCTTGTGGCTGCGATAGCCCTCCCGCACCAGATAAGCGCTGGTCTCCACCGCCTCCTCGGACTTGTGGGCGCTTTCCACGCCCACATTGTCCTGTTCTGTTTCCCGGATCTCTTTGTGAAACTTGCCCGCGACCAGATGGACGGGAGCTTCCTTAACCCCTTGAGAAAGTTTGGAAGGTGGTTTTTTCTTGTCCTCAAAGATCAGCTTCGAGGTCTTTTTCCCGGTGTCCGGGTCAATGACCGTCTGTCTGACTTTTTTCTTTGGAATATTGGCCTGCGCCTTATCTGCTCTGGCCGTAGCTTTCTCCGTTTTGCGGATCGGCTTTTCCAGTGCAGGGTCAGCCCGTTCCTCATCAGTAAAGCGCAGGCGCGGCTCTTTATTCAAACCAATCACCCATTAGGATAGCATCCATCATGTGGTGCAGCTCCACATAGAGGGCCAAACCTTCCGGATCATATAGCGGATGCACGGTGAGATACGCATGGACTTGCGCCAGAATCTCAGAGAGCATTGTGATAGGTCTGCACCCTACAATGGTTGCTGCACCAGGGGCACACATCATATTCGCCCAAATCGAAAAGAGACGGGCAAGACCAATTTCGCCATCCTCATTCAAGGTTTTGAGTTCTTTGTCAGCGGTACGACACTCAACAACAGCGGAGGCCATTACCGGAAGCAACATGAATTCGTGAGCCTCCAATGCCTCACGGAAAAAAATCATGGTATCAAGTTCGCAAATATTCTGTTTCATAGTTATTCATCCTCCTTTTTCAGTTCCTGGGGTTTGGTGGTCATAATGCGGTAAAGCTCGGTATTCTTCGGGAAGTGGTCTACAAACGGCAGGATCGTAGAGCCGTAGAACAGCAGACCCTCGCCCTCACCGGAGTGGGTCACATAGCTAAGCTGGTGCGTGGAAATGCCCAGCTGCTTGGCGAGAATCTGACGGTCTCCGCCTGCCTGGTTGAGCATATACACGAAGTCCGAGTTTTCAAAGATGTTCTCTACCTCACGGCTGGAAAGCAGATCTTTGACATTCTGCGTGATACCGGTGGGGATGCCGCCCCATTTTCTGAATCGCTTCCAGATTTCCACCGTATAGGCAGCGGTTTGCTCCTCCTTCAAAAGCAGGTGCATCTCGTCGATGTAGTAACGAGTGGATTTGTGGGCAGCGCGGTTAATGGTAACGCGGTTCCAGACCTGATCCTGTACCACCAGCATACCGATCTTTTTCAGCTGCTTTCCCAGCTCCTTAATGTCATAGCAGACAATGCGGTTATTGATGTCCACATTGCTCT
>ERZ1673745.1247-NODE-1247-length-18970-cov-41.238647_pt1 | contig 18970 bp, 17 predicted proteins | sample MGYA00580206_ERZ1673745 | MGnify/ENA primary metagenome ERZ1673745 (study PRJEB41218, sample SAMN15661753) | gut metagenome | host: Homo sapiens | place: Canada: London | collected 2015-08-20/2019-03-30 | study: EMG produced TPA metagenomics assembly of... | reverse complement strand
GGTAGTGCAGGAAGCTTTGAAAAACGGAATACAACTGATATGACAGAAAAGAAAAAAGAGATAACAGAACGCCTAGAACGGGAATTTGATGTATGCGACAAGCATATTCTTCGTATAAATGAAGCTCTTGAAGGATTAGGGGTCAATATTCCCATGTCTGCGGATTGTTATTCCAACCTGACAACAGAACAAGTCCGCTGCATAGACCAATTCATATTTCGCTTTTCCAAATTGCAAGATTCCATGGGAGCAAAAATATTCCGACACATATTGGAATATCTGGACGAAGACATCACCGCACTTCCTATGCGTGACATTCTGAATCGTCTGGAACGTTATCTTATTATTCCAAGTGCTGATGAATGGACTTATATACGTGAATTGAGAAATGAGATCTCACACGATTATCCCTTGCTTGAAACAGATGTTGCCGCCATTTTGAATGAACTGTTTTCCAAAACAGATATTATATTTAGCATTTACAGTAAATTGAAAAGTGTCTTCAATAATAACAGACACGCTAAAACCGTGATACAGACTATTCTTTTCTTTCCCGATATTTTTTTCGGAACACAAACTTCGAAACGAAATTATCGAGAAGAAACAAACGCTCAGGAAATTCACGCTGAATACTGAATGAGATTTTCTCTGTCATCTACCTATTTTATAAAAAAAGCAATCTTTTAATCCGTAATAGTAATAAAAAAATAAGGCTCATATCCTATCTTTGGTCTGAAGTATAGAATTCTGTAAAGAAATGGTTAGTGTTAAACAAGATCCATTCGTTGGTAAACGGGATTTTTTCCATGCCGTAAAGAAAATTTAATTGGAAGATATTTTCCAAATTCATATTGTTGATTGTTAGTTTATTATTAAAGATAGTGATTTTTCTTAAGAAATAAAAGACAATTGCACTTTAGAAAAAATATTCAAGACTGTCACTAATTATAACAACAAGTATCCTAATCAAATCCCATCTTTTCTATCAGAATAAAGAAAAAAATAAATGACCATTTTGTACAATAGAAGAGAATACATTCACTATATTGATGATGCATGTGTTTCTAATTGCACTTTTATCTCATCATATCTTACCATAAACAACCAATCTGTTTATATATAAAATTCTCGAATAAGTTATCGCACAAATATTATTAGTAGTAACTCAGTCAATAAACACTAAAGCTAAATGGCTTATAGGAAAATAGAAATATATGAAAATAGCAATTACCACTTGGCACGAAGGTCCTAACGCAGGCACATTTTTTCAATGTTACGGTCTTTATTACTATCTTAAAAGTAGAAACCATGATGTAACAGTAATAGATTATATCCATCAATCAGATGATATGTTAAGTCGTGGTTTTATGTACTACTTTACTCAATTAATTCCATTAATAAAAAACAAAATAAATAGAAACAAGAAAAGAAAAGAAGAAGCAATTCTAACTAAACAATTTACTGATAAAATTCGCAAGAGAGATGAGCGAGTTTCCAAATATTGGCAAATGATTCCACTCACCAACCGAATTACAACGCAAGCAGACTTTGATAAATTAAATGATAAATTTGATGCTTTTATTGTAGGCAGTGACCAAGTTTGGAATGCAACAATGTTAAATCGCAGATATTTTTTGGATTACGTCAAACCAGATAAGATAAAAGCCGCATTCGGTCCAAGTGTAGGAGTAGGTTCTGTACTACCTACACAACGCAAAGCGTATAAAACTTATGTCAAAGATTTCAATTTAGTTGCGGTTCGAGAAAAATTACTTTGTGACATTTTAAATGAAGAATTGCCTCATATTAAAGCCAAACACCTACTTGATCCATCTATGTTGATTCCTCGCGAAGAATATCTAAAAATGGCAAAGCTTCCAGAAGGTATCGAAGCAGGAAGCTACCTATTATGCTATTTCGCCCCAAACACAAAACATCAAGAAGAAGTAGTCCGAAAATATGCTAAAGAAAGAAATTTAAGAATTGTAGTAATGGCTATGTTTGGTTATTCATGGACTATGAAAAAAGATATAATTATATGTCCAGATCCATCCGAGTTTCTAGGTCTTATTTCAAATGCAGCAGCTGTTTTTACAAGTTCATTTCATTGTACCATATTTTCTATATTATTTCATCGCAATTTGTTTGTATTTGAACGAAAACAATTTAGTAAATCGGCTGATATAAACCAACGTTATACTGAACAACTATCAACTTATGGAATAACTCACCGATATATTTCATGGGGACAAAGTTTAAATGATGAAATCCTTAAGCCAATAGATTATAATCATGTAGAGAATATTTTTCAACTACGTTTATCAGAAAGTAAAAAGTTCTTAAATCAACTATTTTAAGTAAATGAAAGCTATTGATATTTGTAGAAGGAAGGATTGTAGCGGTTGCGAAGCCTGTTTAAATATTTGTCCTCACGATGCAATTACAATGAAAGCAGATTGGAGAGGATTCCTTTATCCTCAAATAGACGCAAACAAATGCGTAGATTGTAAACTATGCTCTAAAGTCTGCCCTTCAAATAAAGCACGTACTACTTTTCACTTCCCCTATTCAATGGTATTTGTAGAACGAAATCAAAAGTATCTTGCTCAAGCAAGTAGTGGAGGTGCTTTTGGTGTAATGGCTCGTTATGTTATCAATCAAGGAGGAATGGTTTTTGGATGCACAATGGACAATGAGTATAATATCCGCTTCATCGGAATTGACTCCATTGAAGAATTGCAGAAATTACATGGTTCAAAATACGTACAAAGTTATGTAGGTGATATTTACCGAAAAGTAAAAAAAATCCTTAAAACCAACAGAATTGTTCTATTTTGTGGTTGTCCATGTCACGTAGCAGGTTTAAAGTCTTACCTTCAACATGAATATGATAAACTCATAACAATGGATTTAATATGTCATGGAGTACCAAGCCAACCATATTTCAAAGCATACGTAACAGACCTGTTATCTCAAAAGAAAGAAGAGTTCACAACATTCCGATTTAGATATAAACCGGAATATAAATGTGATAAAGAAGATAGTTCTAAAGTCCTTATAGGTTTTTATAACAAGGATTATTATATGACTTATTTTTTATGGGGGAAATGCTATCGGGACAGTTGTTATCGCTGCCGTTTTGCCGGTGGACAACGTCCTGCAGATTTTACAATAGGAGATTTTTGGAATAATAAAAATGCCCAATTGCCAATAAATGTAGAAAAAGGATCTTCTTTGGTGTTATTTAATACTGATAAATCACAGCACTTTAAAGAATTTTTTAAAGAAAATGGTTCGTGCATAGAACTTGAATCACTAGAACAGGCCATAGGTAAAGATGGTGGTCAACTAGCACATCCATGTCATAATGATTTTCGAAGCAAATTAATGTATGTACTTTACAAACTATTCGGGGTAAAAGGTCCTAAAATACTCTTTGCACTTGAATGTTTAAGATGTAAAATATAATATGGGAATAACCAAAGGTATAATAAACAACGGTCTTGCCAATATCACTCAAAAAATAATACGCATACTTGACCAACTTCTGTTAGTTCCTTTTTTTCTAACCACATGGGGGGTGGAATATTATGGGGAGTGGCTTACCTTGAGCATCGTTCCCAGTATATTGGCTTTTTCTGATTTAGGTTTCGGTTCTGCCGTATGTAATGGTTTTGTTTTAGCTTATGCATCAGGCAACAAGCAACAAGCAGCAAATCTATATAAAAGTGGCTTTTGGGTTATTACATCCACCGTATTGTTAGGAACTATACTAACAGCTTTCATTGTCATGATAGGTGACTATGCCGGTTGGTTCTCCAAATCAGTCATTGTCGCAAACGATGCAATAATGGCTGTAACCATGATGATGGCATCTAAATTAATCTTATTTTATACACAGTTAGCAGAAGGCTTTTATAGAGGTGCGCGCAGAGCTGCCACCGGAAGTTTCTTGGGTTCAGGAAATAATTTATTAAATATTATTATCAGTATTATTATTCTAGATGCTGGTTACGGTGTTGTCGGTTTTGCTCTATCCCATCTATTAGTTGCTATATGCTATACAATACTATATTGGATTATAGGACGAAGGATGATTTCTTTTGGCTGTTTGAAAGGAAAAGTGAAACGCAATGACATTCGCATGATTACAACTAAGGGAATAGGCTATTTGGCCACACCGATTTGGCAAAGTATCTATTTTCAAGGCACTACATTTGTAGTTCGCATTGTACTTGGTGCAGAGGCTGTTGCTGTATTTAATACAGTACGTACAGTATGTCGTTCAGTAAATCAAATATTCAGCATTATCAATGCAGCGATTTTTCCGGACCTTCAATTTGAATACGGACGCGGCAATCTGCCTTTAGTTCAAAAACTTTTCCGCATAGCTGTCGATATTTCTATCGTAATCGGTTTCATTGGTGCCTGTATACTTTGTTTTATCGGTTTGAACCTATATAACTGGTGGACACAAAATGTGCTATCTGTAGATAAAACAGTGTGGAATATATTTATGATAGGAGTCTTTATGAATGCTATTTGGTGGACTAGCGTAGTATCATATCGAATGACTAATCAACCCAAGCATTTTGCCATAGCTAGTACATCAATGGCATGTTTCTCAGTATTAGTTTGTTACACAGCATCTAAAGCATGGGGATTCAATGGAGCAGCATTGGCTACGACTCTGTTTGAAACAATAATGGCTATATATATACTTCCTGATTCTTGTAAATTATTAAGAATGAAAGTTACAAACCTATTTAAGTTTCAGGACGATTATCATATTCTGTTAGGGAAAATAAAACAACATAACTAAAGTGTACTATAAAGTTGATGAATAATCAGATATATACCATTGAACATGCAAGTTACTAACAGTAAATCTAGGAACATATATTTTGATATTCTTAAAGGAATAGCAATAATTTTAGTTGCATATGGACATGTTTTGCAAACATTCAACTCTAATTGGGAATTCTCGATTATTGGGAAAACTATATATGCATTTCATATGCCATTATTTATGCTTATAAGTGGATACTTTTTCTATCCGAGCGTTAAAAAAACAGATTATGACCACTTTATAAAAAAACGCTTTACACATCTATACTTGCCCAGTCTGATGTGGGGGCTATTCTCCTGTTCTCTAATTGGGGGAAGCAAATTATTTAGTTCACAGTATATGGATTTTAAATACTTTATTAATTTAACATTAACAGGAGCATGGTATCTTACTCTACTATTTATTTTACAGATAATAGGAGCAATGATAGAACGATTTTATACCTCCAATAAATATATTGCTTGGAGTCTCATTTATTTGATAATTTATATTGCCCCCCATCAATTATGGATGATGCGTGAATTAAAATATCTTACGCCTTTTTTTATTATCGCAATAGCCCTAAGGAAATACGATTGGAGTAAATGTTCTTATAAAATAGGAATTTTATTTTTATTGATATTCATAGTTACAATGAATGTCTATACATTTGAACATTCAATGTATCGAATGTCCGATAATATTTTTACAATAGACTATCATTTGTCAGCTTTTATACGCTTTATAGCAGGACTAAGTGGAAGTATTTGTGCTATATGGCTAGCAAGCTATTTACAAAAGATTAAAAATATCGCTATCTTAATTGCAAAAATAGGCTTAATTACATTACCAATTTACGTTTTGCACCAGAAGTTCCTAATAATAAATAAAATATTACATATCAACACAAATAATCTAATAATACTAATATGTTTTACTGCAATAGATATCCTTCTGTCAGTCATTATTTATAAATTTCTAAATAAGAACAAAACTTTGAGCTTACTATTATTTGGCAAATAAATATTAGTACAATTAATTTATAAATTGATAATATTATGCAAAAAGTAAAAGTCACAATATCAACCCTTGGTCCTCTTCATCTAATAAAAAGTGCAGAATACCTGTCACAAATAGTAGATGTGACTGTAATCCAAGGATGGATACCTACATGGTGGAATAGTTGGGGATTAAAATTGGCAAGTAAAATTGCCAAATATGATTTGGAGCATACATTCAAGAAACGTACTCCATCATGCTTGAACGGAAAAAATCACGGTTGTTTTCTTCCTGAATTTTTAAATGTTGTGGCGAGAAAACTAAACGGAGAAAGGGCCATCACACTAAATGTTAAATCACATGAGCTATTTGGAAAATTCTCAAAGAAATACACAATCAAAGGAGATATATTACATGTGCGTAGTGGGTCTGGTCGCGGTGGTGCAATTATTTACGCCCAAAGTAAAGGGATTAAAGTTTTAGTAGATCATAGTATTGCGCATCCAGCATATATGGAAAAACATTTGAGAAATGAATTTGAAAAAAACAACACACCATTTAATTTGGGAATCTCTAATCCATTATGGAAGGAAATCATGTACGATTGCGAAGAAGGTGATCGTCTACTTGTTAATTCTGATTTTGTAAAAAATACTTTTATTAAATATGGTTTTGATGCAAATAAAATAGATGTAGTGTATTTAGGTGTTCGTTCAGATTTTTTTGGCTTAAAGAAGTCATACGAACTGACTGGACCTTTGAAAATTCTTTTCACCGGTGGTTTCGGTTTTCGTAAAGGTGCGGAATACTCGCTACGTGCCATGCAAAAATTAGATGATTTAAAAGTAGATTATGAATATATTGTTGTAGGCAGTAATGCTGAAGCTCAAACATTATTAAAGCAATATCCTATCAAACATCTTAAACTCATTGGCATGGTACCTCAGGACAATCTTAAACAATATTTATCCGAAGCTGATATATATCTGTTCCCATCATTATGTGAAGGCTGTGCAAGTAGTGGTATGGAAGCAATGGCCGCAGGGCTACCTGTTATTGCTACAGTAGAAAGTGGATTACCTATTACAAATGAAAAAAATGGACTTGTGATTGAATCTAAACGTGTTGATGATATAGTTGATGCTATTTTAAAATTACGCAATAATCAAATTATGCGCACACAACTCGGTATAGCCGCTTCAAAACTGATTCAAAATAACTACACATGGGAAAAATATGCAGCAAATGTTGCTGATATATATAATAAAATGATATGAATAAATATATATTTTCTCCTATATTTGCTCTCATATTAGGTCTTGCCAATAACCTTATTGTACCTTTTGTGGGAGAAGTTACAGGTTCGTTTATATTGATTGTACTGACAATGCCTTTTTGGTTATCTCAAATAGACCAAAATGACAAAATTGTAAAATGGGCGCTAAAATTATTCCTATGTTTATTATTGGTTCAATTTATCACAGAGTTGTTCCATGATCGTAACATGATATTAGATAAGGTTAAAGGCATTGCTGTGACAATCACAGGTATAGTACATTTTTTCTTTTTCTATACCATTTATTCAAAAGACATCAAAACAATACAATGGTATGTTTTAGGTCTTATACTGTCTCCATATTTATTTCCATCCGAATTTCAACAGAATCTGGATAGTGGATATTCAGAAGAAAATGTAACATATTTCAAGTTTTTTGTGGTTCCAGCTATTACAAACTGTTTAATGCTACTGACATTGTTTATCAAAAAGCAGCATTGGCATAAAACGATAGCGTTAACAATGACTTATTTAGGAGCATTGTTTATAGTGATGGGAGCTAGAAGTGGAGGTCTAACATTATTTATAGCAGGTGGCATTTACATATATATATCAAATAATAAAATCCGCATTCCTCAACTAAAGAAAAGACTACTGACTATCTTCACATGCATCTTACTACTTTATGAATGTGTCTATGTACCAATGGTAATGACAGGAAATATAAAAGCAGGAAATACAGAACAATTACTAAAAAGTTCAAATCCTTATAATCCAATAGAGATACTAAAAATGGGAAGAACTGATTCTTTAATTCCATTTTATGCTTTTATGGATAGTCCGCTGGTTGGATGGGGATATATGGCAACAGATGTTGATCATAAATATGCCAAAATGCTATTCAACATGAGAGGTGGAGATGATAAACATTATGAGAAAATTATCAATCATTATAAAAACATACCTGGTCATAGTGTATTGTTCTACTTTGCGTGTGCATTTGGTATTGGAGCGTTGATATGTATTTTCCTTTTATGGTATAAATCAGCAAAATATACTTTTTATTCATTGATGTGCAATGATAGGTATCAGTTATATAGAATTTTTTGCCTAATGAACATAACATGGCATTTGTTATTCTCCCCTCTACCTCATTTCAAATATCTTCCTGCATATATGGCATTTCTAATAATTTCATCAAGAAGTGCATTGAGAATAAAAAAAAGAATTAATATAGAAAATAGCTATAACAGAATCATAAACAACAGGGTAATATCTAAGTCATCATAATCATTGCAACATTTAGATACAATGATTTTATAAATGTCTTAATTTAAATAATATTATTATGAAAATTTGTTTCATCACAACCGGTGATATAAAGAATATTGCAACAGCAAAAAGAGCACTGGGACTAGCAAATCCCTTGGCTGATTTAGGATGGGAAGTTTCCATTATTATGGAAAATTGCGAAGAAAATAAACATAGAACAATGATGGAATGTGACTCTCGCATTAATCTCTATTTTTTTAATAAATGTTCGATGACACAAGAACGTAAGAAAAAAGACGACTTAATAAAAGAAATTAATCCAGACTTTTTGTATATATGTGCATTTGTTACACGCAATATTGTTGGAATAAAGCATAAATGTAAGAAAATAGTTGAACATTCCGAACTCCAATCGGGCATACCGGACATGAAAGGATTACGCAAACTTTTTTGTTATATTTATGAGTATTATTCCATAATATATAGTGATGGATTGCTAAATGCTAGTAGATATCTTCAAAATATTTACAGAAGACGATCTAATAAAGTATTTAAGGGAAAAATACCTATGCTTTATTATCCTTATGCCTTTAATACCAATGTGGTTAAAGTAATAGAAAAAGAAAACATTAAAGATAAGTTTAAAAAATATTTATCCCAACCAACATTAGTATTTTTAGGGACTGTTACTAGAAATTATGGGGTCTTTACTATTATTGACGCAGTTAAGCAACTCAAAGATCAAACCCGTCCTTTTAATGTACTGATACTGGGCAAAGGTCGTCATTATAAAGATGCAAAAACATATGTATCTGAAAATTATTTAAGTGATATAATAGAGATGCCTGGTTTTGTAGACGAAGAGGATATTTCTCAATACTTTAGCGTTGCATCTGCATTCATATCTCCAATGAATGATACAATTCAGGATTGGGCACGTTGCCCAAGCAAAATGTATTTGTATCTACCTTATAAAAAACCAATTATCACATGTAAGATAGGTGAACCATATGAAATACTTCAGGACAAAGGATTTTATTATACTTCCGGTAATGCAAAAGATATGGCTACACAAATGAAAAAGATCATAGAAAGCAATAAATATATAGCTGATGCACATGCAGAAAAACATTCTTGGAATGTTCGAGCACAAGAATTAGACAATTGGATAAAGTTAACATGGAAATAATTTTATTATGGAACAAATAATCAGAGCTACTAATGGCCCCAAACATCACCTCTTTGGATTTCATGATTTGGTTGCATTTAACCAAACTGGTGAAAAATTACTTTCTTTAGAAGCAGATGTTATTAATAGGCCTCCATTACCCAACGAACAGTTTGGTGTGGGATATGTATTATGGGAGAAACAAGAATTTGTCAGACTTGGTGAAACATGTGCGATGAATTATCCTCAAGGAGCACGCCAGCAGTGGATAGACAATACACATTTTATTGTCAACAATAGAGTTGACGATCATTGGGGAGCAGACATTTACAATGTGGAAAGTGGGAAAAAAGTAAAAACAATAGATTCTACCTGCCATATTTTAAGCGCAGACAAAAAGAAATGTTTTGGCATAAATTATGCTCGTCTCCACAGGTTGGGTGGTTATGGATATATAGGTATTGACGATCCATATCGCAATGAAGAAATACCTGAAAAGGATGGCATATATGTGACAGATATTGAAAATAATACAACAAAACTATTGGTAAGCATTCAAGATATAAGTAAATGTGATGCTGCCACATCTGCACACAATGGATTTCATCATTATGTTACTCATCTAGTTTTGAGTCCAAACGGAAAACGTATTGCTTTCTTACATAGATCTTTTCTTTCCGATGGAGGTTTACGCACAAGACTTATGACAATAGGTGTAGACGGTAAAGATTTAAGATGCTTAGCTGTAGGCTTCCTAAGTCATTTCGATTGGAGAAATGATAACTCAATTTTTATATGGGGACGTGCAGGAGGAAATATAGATGCTATGCGAAGCAATCCTCTATTTTCAAATCCGTTCATCAAACCATTTATGGGAGTAGCTAAAAGTTTGGCAAGAAAGGTATTAAAACGTTCAAAAGGTATGTCTCTGAGTTTTCTAATGTGCATGGATAAAGATATTAAAGATATCAAACCTTTTGCCCTTGGAATTATTACAGAGGATGGTCATCCCATGTGTTGCCCAACAGACCGAAATATTGCTATTTGCGATAATTATCCAGATAAGTTGACACGCTGTCGTACATTATTCTTTTATGATTTCGACAAAAATGAACGCACGAATTTAGGAACATTTAGAATGTCTGACGAGCAGCCTGTTACAAATAATTTTATACAATTTTCTCAAGGTGTGGACCCAGAGATAATGAAATTCTTTTCACCTTCTTTATTCAGTTTTACACGTTCAGGCTTACATTGCGATCTACATCCTCGTTGGGATGCTAATGGAAAGATGGTGGCGTTTGATAGTATACATGAAGGAACTAGACAGATTTATATATGCAAAAAATAAGAAAACCTGTGAGTATGGCTATTTTACAGCCAGAAGTACCGCATTACCGCGAAGAATTCAACAAACTTTTAAAAGAAAAAGTTGAATTGTGTGATTTATATGTATACAATTCTATAAAAGAAGTGAGTAAAAGAGGATTTATCCAAAATGAAAAATTAGTTAAATATATTCCTAACTTCAAATTAAAAGGGATTGTCTTCTATAATCCCTTAACATTGCTCAATAAAAAATATGACACATTAGTATTAATGCTTCACTTTGCGCACTTTACAACATGGATATTACTTCTAACTAAATTTATCCACAAAAAACGCATTATTCTTTGGGGACAAGGAATTTCTATCAAACGGTACATTAAAGAAGAGAAAAAGCCACACCCTTTACTAAAATGGATGATGATGATGGCAGACGCAGCATGGATATATATGCCCAAAGAAACCAACCTCTGGAAAACAATTTTTCCCCAAAAACCCATTGTTGCATTGGGTAATACAATTGCAGGAGTAAAGGATATCATTAACTACCAATCATCGCAGAGCAAAGAAGAACTTAAAATAAAATATGGAATAAAAGAGCAACGTTTGCTCATATATTGTGCTCGCTTCAGTACACATCTACGCCGAACAGATTTATTAGAACAAACTATACAAAGCGTTGATAATCAAAAAATCGGTTTTATTATTATAGGTGATGGTCCCATGAAACCAGATTTTACAAAATATACTAATGTACACGATTTTGGAGCAGTATATGATGTAAATATAAAACATGACCTTTTTGAAATGGCAGATATTTATTATCAACCAGCATGGATGGGGCTATCAATAGTGGAAGCAATGGCGTATGGGAAACCTGTCTGTACCTTTACTAGAACAAAGGAAACGAAACAAGGTGTTGAATATGATTATATTCATCCATACGAAACAGGACTACTCTTTTCATCTGTAAAAGAAGCAGCCCAAATTTTATCTGAAATTAGTGATAAAAATATCATAGAGATGGGAAAACAAGCTAAAGAATTAATTAGACAAACAGCAACATCTGAAAATATGGCTAATAATGCAATTAGTATATTGTAAAATATAATTATATATAATTTTTTAAACAATGAAAGATATCAAAATTTGTGTGATTGGTTTAGGCTATGTTGGTCTACCACTCGCAAGACTTTTTTCAACGAAGTATAGCACTATCGGTTTTGACATGAACCAACACCGAGTAAATGAATTAAATGAAGGACATGACGCAACTTTAGAAGTTAGTGATGAATTATTACAATCTGCTTTGTCATCAGGATTCTACTGCACAAGTTCTTTGGAGGATATTCGTAATTGCAATTTTTATGTAATTGCCGTGCCCACACCTGTTGATGAAAATAACCGTCCAGATTTAACCCCCCTATGGAAAGCAAGTGAGACTGTAGGAAAAGTTATTAGTAAAGGAGATATTGTCGTATACGAGTCAACAGTTTATCCCGGTGTTACGGAAGAGGAATGTCTACCTGTAGTTGAAAAAGTATCAGGTTTAACTTTCAATAAAGACTTTTATGCAGGATATAGTCCTGAGCGAATAAATCCTGGCGATAAACTACACACTGTAGAAAAAATTAAAAAAGTTACTTCTGGCTCTACTCCAAAAATTGCCGATATTATAGATAATATATACAATTCAGTATTAACCAATGGTACACATAAAGCACCTTCGATCAAAGTAGCTGAAGCTTCAAAAATCATTGAAAATTCACAGCGTGATGTCAACATTGCATTCATGAATGAATTGGCAAAAATATTCAATGCCATGGGTATCGACACCAATGAAGTGATTGAAGCAGCCTCCAGTAAATGGAATTTTATTAAATTAAAACCTGGTTTAGTAGGTGGACACTGTATCAGTGTAGACCCTTACTATTTGATTCAAAAAGCACAAGTATATGGTGTATTACCACGCATAATGTTTGCAGCTCGCCGCTTGAATGATGGTATGGGAGCTTACATTGCGAATGAAGTAATAAAATTCATGAATTTAAAAGGACTGCTAATTAAAGATGCCAACATACTTATCCTAGGCATTACTTTCAAAGAAAATTGCCCTGACATTAGAAATACAAAAATAATAGATATATACCATACTTTATTACCATACACAAAAAATATCACAATATTTGACCCTTGGGCAGATGTTGAAAAAACACAATGTACATATGGTATTAAGCTATGCAAACAGAATTTAGAAAATTTGAAAAACAAATTTGATACAGTTATTTTAAGCGTTGCTCACAATGAATTTCTTCGTATCAACATACGTGAATTCTTGAAGGATCAGCAACAAGGTGTAGTATATGACGTAAAAGGTATACTAGATAAGAAATTAGTTGATGGAAGATTGTAATTTCCAATAAGCGTCCCCCAAAATGAGTAAGCTCTCAAAAAATGGCTATTGATTGAAAACTCCATCTTCGCTGCAAACAAAAAATTTAGGATTTATGTATAGCAATGAAGATCTTGAAAGGTTTTACTTTCAATACCAGACCGAGGCTTTGCCTCATGGAGAATCTCTCCAATCGTTTTGCGTTAAGAACAAAGTTCCTTATAACATCTTTCAGAAATGGTACAGGGATACCCGGAAAAAAGTAGTTGAAGTCCAGGTTGATGGTGCTCCTGCAATTGGTCATGAGAAAAAATCCAGGGCTAGTGATCAACCTCAACCGGTATCACCAAGCAGAAATGATCACCCGGTTCGTATTTGGGTTGAGATTCGTATCAGCAATGGCTTGCATTTGTCCCAAAAGAATTTAAGCTACCCGGATTTGGTTCGTATGGTAGAGCAGCTGGAGGGGTTATGTTGAGTGTTACCGGTCTGAATCATTTTTATTATGTCCGTGATTTTACCGATATGCGTTGTAAACACAGCCGTGTGCTGTCTGTCATTCGTGAACGGCTTCACCGTGAGCCCAATGATGGAGACGTCTTTATAGTCATGTCTCGAAATCGCAGAATAGTCCGTATGTTTTCATTTGATAATCGTTCATATAGTCTGTTCGAAAAGAAGTTTGTAGCAGGCTATCAGTTCATGAAAGTGGAGCGGAACGGGGCAGATACTGTTTATCGGATTGCCTGGAAGGACGTGGTTTTGATTCTTGAGAATCCTATAGTTAAAACATTAAAAATCAGATAATCAATCTATTTATCCACTTGCGTTTTTGCGATTATTTTATTACCTTTAATGCTGTAAATCAAAGGTTTAAGTATGATCGATCTGCAAGATATAATTACAACAAAACGAGAGTTGTTGAGTAGGGCAACCTACTCACGCAACCCTATAAATTATAGTGCAGGTATGGCAGAGGATCAGAAAGAGCGATACATACAATACCTTGCCGAACAGAATCAGGATCTTCGGTTGACAAGTGATGCCATGAAGCTTGTTTTGGAGGATTTTATGGCTCAGATGAAGGATCTGAAGGCTCAGGTGTCCTCTATGGAATCGAAACATGCTGACCTTGAGAATCGGTTGTCAGAAGAGCATAAACTTCGCAAATCGGCTGAACGTAAGATTAAATCACTTCAGGAAAGACTTGATTATGCCCATCAGGAACGTTTTGGTGATCGACGTCAAAAGATCAAATCTAAAGCTAAGACGGGTGATTCAGACCGGAACAAGGAGAAGGATGATTATGATGGAACCGATAATACGCTTCGCACGGATTCGGTTGATCATGTCCAATCACCGGAGGTTAAAGAGCCTTCCGGAATACGATGATGCTGGATTCACTTCCAAAGAAAGGTTGCGGAAAAGGCAAAGTTTGGCAACGAAAGAACTCCTAATAGAGTTGCGCAGCCTATTGGAGAATGAACTGTCGTCAAAGGATTTAGAATTTAGAAGCTGGTATTACAGAGAAACTCTCAATTATCTGAACCGGTTCCGGAAAGAGATTTTTGCTTACTTGGATGATGGTGAATTACCGATAGACAACAATCTGGCAGAGCGAACCATTCAAAAACTGACTACCCAACGTAATAATTCACTTTATTATGGTAGTGCTGCCGGTGCTAAAATGGCTGCAACATACCATAGTGTAATTGGAACGGTAAAGCTTCATGGCAATTCTATCTGAAACTTCATCGGAACTTTTTTCAAAAATATCTTTAACGGATGCAGGGATTATGTTAACATGGTTTCTGACACAATCACTTTGGCTACCAGCCAATGTTAAATTCAAAACTAATTAATTAACAAAATTCGGTTTAGGGCACTGAGAAGTGCCCTTTCAAAGGGGGGATGCCCTAAATTGAGTGCTTACTGTTTACCGAAAAATGCCACGTATTTATACAGGTAGACTATATGATATTTTAAGCTATAAAACACAATGAAAATACTACATTACATCCCCAGTATTGATCGCACATCGGGTGGTGTCGGTGCATACATGCAACTGCTAACAACCGAATTGGGAAAATTGGTGGAACTCCACGTTGTAACCCATCGCGAGGCAAATCCGTTGACTTTGGAAAACTGCACCGTTCACTATATACCGAAAAATAACAATCCTTTCTCAAACAAAGGAAAAACGGAATTTTTAACTCTGCTCAATGATATCAAGCCGGACGTGTTTCATGCGAACAGTTGTTGGTTACCATTATCAGCACGCACCACTATCTGGGCTAAGAATATCGGATATACTGTAGTGTATACTCCACATGGAATGCTTGAACCGTGGATTATGAAACGTCATTATTGGACAAAAAAATTTCCCGCATCACTGCTATTCCAAAAACGAGGAATACAAATAGCAAACGTCATACACGCTACGGCAGAAAGTGAAAAACATAATCTTACGCAGCTAGGATGGAACAATAATATAGAAGTAATTCCTAATTGTGTGGAAATAGATAAGATCACAATGAAGGAGTCATGGATACGGAATAAGAATATCTTATTTTTAAGTCGTGTCCATGTCAAAAAGGGTATCAACTTCTTGATAGAAACTACAGCGAATTTAAAAACGGAATTACAAGGATATACAATCAACATTGCAGGAGAAGGTGAAGAAAGCTATATCAATGAATTAAAGCAATTAGCTTCTAAATTAGGTGTTGAAAATTTAATTCATTTCATAGGAGGTGTATACGGTGATAAAAAGTGGGAACTTTTTAAAAAAGCTGATCTGTTTGTTCTACCTACACATAGTGAAAACTTTGGTATAGTGGTAGCTGAAGCACTTGCATGTGGTACACCTGTCATAACTACCCAAGGAACTCCATGGCAAGAGCTGGAAAGTTATCATTGCGGATGGTGGACAGAAATAGGAACCGAAGCTACGACTAAAGCTCTCAAAGAATTTCTGCAATGTACAGAAACACAACTGGAGCAAATGGGAAAAAATGGAAGAAAATTAATAGAAGAAAAATACTCATCACAAAAAGTTGCTCAAGATATAGTTGAACTATATAAAAAAGTTTGTCTATAAACATGGAACTCAACATAGCAGAAAACCGCAATCATCTGAACTACTCCAAATGGATCTATGTAAAACGTATACTGTGGACATTCGGAAAATTCTTTTTCCGTAATTCTCCCCGTATAGCTTTCGGATACAGAAATACGATACTACGCCTATTCGGAGCTAAAATAGGAAAACATGTCCATATCTACTCCTCCACCGTTATCTGGTTCCCGTGGAATCTGGAAATAGGCGATTGGAGTGCCATTGGAGAAGAAACCCTGATCTATAATTTAGGTAAAGTAACAATAGGAGAAAAAGCTACTGTCAGCCATCGGGTCCATGTATGTGCAGGCACACATGACTATACCGATCCGGCTCTTCCCCTACTGCGTCCCGAAATCCGTATCGGTAATCAAACATGGATTTGCGCCAATACATTCATCGGTCCTGATATAGAGATTGGAGAAGGTGCTGTGATAGGCGCAGGTACAGTAATGGTAAAAGACGCAGAGCCGTGGGGAGTTTATGCAGGAAATCCGGCTAAATATATAAAAAAAAGAATATTAAAGAAATGAATATAGTTAAAAATAATTACATGGGGGGGGGTAAAAACAAAGGTATTATTCTCTTAAAGTTCATTGCCGCCTTTTTAATAACTTATTCACACATGGGAATATTATTTCCTAAATACGGTAGTTTAGTTACCGGTGGGGCAATAGGTGACGGTTTATTCTTTTTCTGTTCCGGTTTTACTCTATTTATGGGAAGACAAGACGGCTTTCCGAATTGGTATAAAAGACGAATTAACAGAATTTATCCCACTATCATAATGTGGGCACTGGTATCGGCAGTAATTTTCAATTGGAATTGGCAAATTACAGACTTAATAACAACCCCTAAATATTGGTTTATACCATGTATTATGGCATATTATGTCATCTTCTATCTCATCCGTACTTATCTATTGAAGTTTTTAAATCAAGTTTTTGGCATAGCTTTCCTGCTTGTGGCAATCAGTAGTTTCTGGGTATTAGATTTTAACCATTCGGTAATGTATGCCGCGGTTTCATTTATGAGAATATATTATTTTCTTTTTATGATGCTAGGTGCTATGGTAGCCATCAGAAAATACAAGGTTGTATCTCCTCTCAAGTCCGGAGGTTATGCTTTGGTAAGTCTTATTACATATTATGTACTTATGGGAATTTATAAAATAGATCCGTTCTTCTGTAAATTCCAGTTAATATCACTTATTCCGTTATTGAGTAGTATTTATTGGATATATAGATTTTGTGACACACCTCAGATTTATAAAATATTGGAATACAAATCAGGAGGAAAGTTTATTTATTTTATCTCAACTTTAACTTTGGAAATATATATGGTCCAATATGCCATCTTTACAGATAAACTCAATAACATATTTCCACTGAATATCATCATTATATATATCATCATATTTATTGCTGCATATCTGCTAAAATGCACAGCCCATCTTTTTTCACAGATATTCAGCAATGAGCCTTTCAATAACAAAAGTATATATCAAGTATAACGAAAGCTATTATGAATAATTCCATAGCTGCCATCATCCTCACATACAACGAAGAGAAACATATATCCCGTTGTATCAACTCGCTTAAAAATATCTGTGAGGAAATATTCGTCATCGATTCTTTCAGCAAGGACCGAACTGTAGAAATTGCGAAAGAAGCAGGAGCGCAAGTTTACCAAAATCCTTGGAAAAACTATGCGACACAGTTCAACTGGGGGCTGAAGAATTGTCCCATTACAACAGAATGGATATGGCGCATTGACGCTGACGAGTTTTTGGAGGGTAACTTGGGACCTGCCATGAAAAAAGCATTGGCAGAATGTAACAATGAGGTAAATGGAGTATACGTCCGCAAGCGTATAGATTTTATGGGCAAGCCTCTGTTACACGGGGGATGGTATCCTTCTTACCACCTGAAAGTATGGCGAAGAGGACATGGGGAGTGTGAGAACCGATGGATGGATGAACATATCCGCATCTTCAGTGGAACAACAATCACAGTGGAAGAGGGGAATCAAGTGGACGCCAATTTGAATGACCTGACCTGGTGGACAGAAAAGCACAATGGATATGCTACACGGGAAATGGCGGATATGCTGATGATGGAATACGGACTGGACGACAGAGGCAAAGAAGTACAGGCCAAGTTTTGGGGTACAGAGGAACAGCGTAAACGGTGGCTGAAAGTGAAATATATAAAAGCACCGCTATTCTTACGGCCATTTATCAATTTCAATATACGCTACATTCTGAAAGGGGGATTTCTGGATGGAAAAGAGGGCTTTATATGGCACTTTTTACAAGGTTTCTGGTATCGTTTCCTGGTAGATGCCAAAATTTATGAAACAAAAAAACGCTTTGGATGGAATGACAAGAGAATCAAGGCATTCATAAAAGAAACGTATTTAGATAAATAACCACTTACATTATAAAAGCATCAACACTATGAAAGTTTCAATTATCACTTCCTGCTACAATCGGGAAGCCACTATTCGTGGAGCAATAGAAAGTGTGCTGGAACAGGATTATCCCTACATAGAATACATTGTGGTGGACGGAGCTTCGAAAGATAACTCGC
>ERZ1673745.1239-NODE-1239-length-19084-cov-11.509223_pt1 | contig 19084 bp, 18 predicted proteins | sample MGYA00580206_ERZ1673745 | MGnify/ENA primary metagenome ERZ1673745 (study PRJEB41218, sample SAMN15661753) | gut metagenome | host: Homo sapiens | place: Canada: London | collected 2015-08-20/2019-03-30 | study: EMG produced TPA metagenomics assembly of... | reverse complement strand
AGTATCTGGACGAGAAGTTCGACGAGATCGTGGAGTTCAGCGAGCTGCAGAACTTTCTGGATGTACCGCTGAAAAACTACTCCTCCGGCATGGTGGCCCGCATCGGCTTTGCCATTGCCACCATCACCAAGCCCGATATCCTCATTGCGGACGAGGTGCTTTCGGTGGGCGATTTCCTGTTCCAGCAGAAGTGCGAAAAGCGGATGCAGGAGCTGATGGCGGGCGGCACCACGGTCATTCTGGTGTCTCACTCCATTGAGCAGATCGAGCGCATGTGCAGCAAGGTGGCATGGCTGAGCCACGGCCACCTGAAAATGAACGGCGATACCGAGACAGTCTGTGCGGCCTACAAGGCCACCCAGCGCGGCGAGGCCTGAGCCATGAATGTGCGATTGAAACGTGCCAGAGAGCTGGCAGGCTATGCGGTCCAGCTGACAAAGGACGAGGGTCTGGGCACCATGCTGGCCCGGGGCGCGGGCTTTGTCAGGCGGCGGTGCTTTGGCAAAAAGGCCCGCTACCTGCCCGCCAAAAAGGTGCTGGAAGCCCAGAGAGCCGAAATGGCAGGAAAAAATTTTGAAAACTGCCAACTTTCGACGATCTCCGTGTTGACACCGTTGTATAATACTCCTGAGGTGTTTCTGCGGCAGTTTCTGGATTCCTTCGTGAACCAGACAGCCCCCAATGGTGAGCTCTGCCTGGCGGATGCCTCCGATGCCGCCCACAGCAGTGTGGGGGATATCGTAAGGGAATATCAGGCAAAACATCAACACATCGTATACAAAAAGATCGAAAACGAGGGCATTGCGGCCAACACCAACGCCGCCGCTGAACTGGCATCGGGGGAGTATCTGGCGCTGGCCGACCACGATGACATCCTTGCGCCCCACGCCATGTATACCATGGGCCGGGCGATCCGGCAGCTGCGCGAGGCAGGGGAGCCGGACGGCTTCCTGTACAGCGACGAGGCCCTCTTCACCAAAAAGATCGAAAAGCCGCTGGTGGCCCACTTCAAGCCCGATTACGCCCCGGATTATCTGCTCTGCTGCAACTACATCTGCCATCTGGCCGTGTTCCGGCGGGAGCTGTTCGAGCAGGTGGGCGGGGAACGCCCCGAATGTGATGGCAGTCAGGACCACGACCTTTTTCTCCGGCTTATTGAGCAGGTGGGCGGCGCGGCCCATGTGCCGCAGGTGCTCTACTACTGGCGGGTGCACGAAGGCTCGACCTCCGGCGGCACTGATGCCAAGCCCTACGTTGCCAAAGCGGCAAAAAAGGCGCTGGCCGACCATCTGGAGCGCACCGGCCGCACCGGTACCATAGAGGATGGCCTGTACCCCAGCACCTATCGGGTCAGGTGGGACATTGTGGGGGAGCCGAAGGTGAGCATCCTCATCCCCAACAAGGATCACACCGAGGATCTGGAAAAGTGCCTGCAGAGCATCTGGAAAAAGACCACCTGGGACCGGTTCGAGGTCATCGTCATTGAGAACAACTCCACAGACCCGGCCACCTTTGCCTATTACGAGAAGGCCCGGCAGCGGTACGATGGCCTGAAGGTGGTCACCTACCCGGACAAGGGCTTCAACTTCTCGGCCATCAACAACTTTGGCCGGAAAGCGGCAGAGGGCGACTACCTGCTGCTGCTCAACAACGATGTGGAAGTGGTGAACGGCGACTGGCTCACGGAGCTGCTCCGGCAGTGCGCCCACCCCGGCGGTGCGGCGATCTGCGGTGCCATGCTCTGGTACCCGGATGAGACCATCCAGCACGCCGGGATCGTGACCGGTCTGGGCGGCTACGCGGGCCACAGCCACAAGTATAAGAAGAAGGGCGGCAGCGGCTATCTGTTCCGCACCTCTACCGTGCAGGACTTCTCCGGGGTGACCGGTGCCTGTTTGCTGGTAAAGACCGCCGTCTATGACGAGATGCACGGGCTGGACGAGCAGTTTGCCGTGGCCTTCAACGATGTGGACTTCTGCCTGCGGGTGCGGGATGCAGGCTACCGCATTGCCTGGACCCCCTACGCCGAGCTTGTCCACTATGAAAGCAAGAGCCGGGGCGGGGATGAAAAAGACCCCGTCAAGGCGGCCCGCTTTGCGGCGGAGCAGCAGCGGCTCTACACCATCCACGGCAAAGAAAACATTCTGGATGACCCCTACTACAACCCCAACCTGACCCGTGACCGGGAGGATTTTTCGGAGAGCGACGATCTGCGCAGGTTGAAAGAGGGCAGGGTAACGGTAAGATTCCGGGGAGGTACCCTCCAATGAACATCAAGGGACATTTTGAGACCATCACCCGGCATAAACTGCTGGTGATGAAGTATTGCTTTGAATGCGGCCTTTATCGGCAGGGCCTGACCCATGACCTGAGCAAGTACAGCCCCACCGAGTTCATCCCGGGCTGCATCTACTATCAGGGCGACCACAGCCCCAACGAGGCAGAGCGCGCCGCCCGGGGCTATTCCTCGGCATGGCTCCATCATAAGGGCCGCAACAAGCACCATCTGGAATACTGGATCGACTACACAACCAACAAATCTGGTCTGGGCGGCATGAAAATGCCCCTGCGCTATGTCTGCGAGATGGTCTGCGACCGCGTGGCGGCCAGCCGGATCTATCTGGGCGACAAGTACACCGACGCATCCCCGTGGCAGTATTATGAAAAGAGCAAGGATCACTATCTGCTCCATCCCGAAACAAGAGCACTGCTGGAAAAGCTGCTGCTGATGGTCCGGGATCTGGGGCAGGAGCGCACCTTTGCCTACATAAGATTCCTGCTCGGGTGTGAAGATAACGATTAAATAAAATCAAGGAGGCATTGCAATGAAACGTTTCAAAAAAGTTCTGGCACTTGTTCTGGCCGGTGTTCTGGCACTGGCAATGCTGACCGCCTGCGATGGCACCACCACCGACCCGGATAAAATCATGCCGGACGATGGCACGGTCGAAGTGGTTATGACGATCAATAATACCGCAGCCAATAAGGGCCTGGGTCAGGTCGAATACAGTGCAAAATACAGTGCTGTGACCAAGGCATTGCTGGAAAACTGGCTGGAATGGCGTAATGACGGCAGCAATACAAAGTATCGTGAGAATTATGATAAGATCACGGCAGAGCTGGGCAATGTCAAGATCGTGGTTGGTCTGACCAAGGATACAACTCCGCTTGCAGCGCAGGCCAACTATAATCCGGCTACCAGAACCAGCTTCAAATATGATTCGATCTTTGTTGATTCGAGCACATACAATTTGGCTGAAAAAGTCGGTGTGGCATTTGTGACCACCCGTGATGGCACGGTCTATCAGGCTGTTTGCCTGTTCGATGTCCGGTAACAGGATTCCGGCGCAGAACGAACGCTGAAAAACAGAAGGCCCCGGAGGGCGGTGAAAATACCGTTCTCCGGGGCCTTCTGTTGTTAACAAGGAAAAGGCAGGCTTACTGCTCGTTCTCGTAGATGGTGATATAGTGGGGTGCATTCTTGTCCTGCACAAAGAGAAGCGTGCAGGTGAGTGCGGCGGCTAAGAACGTGAAGATGGCAAGCAGAGCTTTGAGAACTTTCATGGTATCCGATCCTCCTTGGCGGGCATGGCCCGGTCGTTCAAATGCGGAGCAGGGGACGTTCCGCAGGGTCATTAGCATCAGTATACCATAATCCCGGCAGAAAGGCAAACGGCAGTAAAGTTGCGTGAAGTTGGTGGTTGTTAATAAAAAAACAATTAGTTAGATACGACTAATCGTTAAAAATGGCAAAGAAAAATGAGGAAATTGCATCATTTTGGTGCTGTTGTCGTTGAACTTCCGGCTGTAAAATGATACAATAACTGTGTTAAGCAGCTGCTGTCCCTGCCGCAGTGCGCCCGCATGAGGGCAGGGGTGGCAATTCAAGCAGAATGGGGGATTTATTCCATGTTGAACAAGCTGAAACGTGCGGCGCTTGGCGCGCATACGCCGCATGACAAGGCAACTGCTGCAAGCAAACCGATCCCGATGCCTCTGCCCGCGCAGGTACGCATCCTCATGAGCCAGCACATCGGCGCTCCCGCAAAAGCTCTGGTCAAAAAGGGCGACGAGGTGTTCGTTGGTACAAAGATCGGCGAGGCTGGCGGCTTCGTCTCTGCAAACATCCACTCCAGTGTCTCCGGCACGGTTGCCGCAGTGGAGCCCTTCCGTCTGTCCAATGGCCGCATGTGCGACTCTGTCGTCATCAAGACCGATGGCAAACAGACCGTGGACCCGGCTGTCAAGGCACCGGAAGTGACCGATAAGGCCAGCTTCCTCAAGGCTGTGCGTGAGTGCGGTCTGGTCGGTCTGGGCGGCGCAGGCTTCCCGACCGACGTAAAGCTGCAGCCCAAGCAGCAGGTGGATACCCTGCTGATCAACGCTTCCGAGTGCGAAGTGTGGCTGACCAGCGATACGCAGGAGATGCTGAACTGCAGCGATGATATCATCCGCGGCATCAAGGCCGTGTTGCAGTACACCGGCATCCCGAAGTGCGTCATCGGCATTGAGAACAACAAGCCCGAGTGCATCGACCTGCTGTGCAAAAAGACCAATGGCGACAGCACCATCGAGGTCAAGCCCCTGCCCAGTGTCTACGGCACCGGCGCAGAGCTGATCCTTATTGAAAAGTGTCTGGGCCGCGAAGTGCCCCACGGCGGTCTGCCCGCAGATGCCGGCGCGATCGTCATGAACGTGACCAGCGTTTCCACCCTTGGCAAGTATCTGGCTACCGGTATGCCGGTGGTCGAGCGCACCATCACCGTGGACGGCGACGCCTGCGCAAAGCCCCAGAACATCGTTGTCCCCGTGGGCACTGCCTATCAGGACATCATCGATTTTGCGGGCGTCAAGGGCGAGCTGGGCAAAGTGGTTGCCGGCGGTGCCATGATGGGCCCCGCTGTGGAGAACCTGAGCTACCCCACCACCAAGACCACCTCCGGCCTGATCATGCTCAGCGCCGCTGCTGCAGAGCCCCCGCAGGTCAACCCCTGCATCCGCTGCGGCCGCTGCGTGGAGTACTGCCCCATGGGTCTGGAGCCCGTGGAGGTCAACCAGGCTTACGCTGCCCGCGACGTTCAGGAGCTGGGCAAGCTGCATGTTGATTACTGCTTCAACTGCGGCTCCTGCACCTTTGTCTGCCCGGCAAAGCGCCCCTGCACCCAGATGATGGGCCTGGCAAAGGCGTTCTACCTTGGTGAAATCAAAAAAGGAGGCAATAAGTAATGGATACGAAGCTTATTGTTTCGGCTTCCCCGCATGTGCGCAGCGAAGAGACCACCCAGAGCCTGATGGCCAACGTGATCGTCGCCCTGTGCCCCTGCGTGGTGGCCTCTGCCATCATTTTTGGTATGCGTGCACTGCTGGTAACAGCTGTGTCCGTGGTGGCCTGTGTGGCCTTTGAGTGGCTGTACTGCAAGCTGCTCAAGAAGCCCAACCCCATCAGCGACCTGTCCGCCGTCGTCACCGGCATCATTCTGGCCATGAACGTGCCCGTGGGCATGCCCATCGGCCAGCTCATCATCGGCGACCTGGTTGCCATCATCGTGGTCAAGCAGCTGTTCGGCGGCATTGGCATGAACTTTGCAAACCCTGCACTGGTCGGCCGTATCGTGCTGTTCATCAGCTTTGCCGGTTCCATGAACAATTGGGTGTTCCCCGATGCAGCGGTTGACCAGCTGTCCAGCGCTACCCCGCTGGCTGTGGCTGACACCAGCAAGCTGAGCCTGCTGGATCTGTTCATGGGCGTGCACGGCGGTGTTCTGGGCGAGACCTGCGCTCTGGCCATCCTGCTGGGCCTGATTTATATGGTGGCCACCAAGACCATCAGCATCGCCATCCCCGCTTCTTACATCGGCAGCATGTTTATCTTCTACCTGATCTCCACCGGCAGCCTGCACGGCGCACTGGTCGGCATCCTGTCCGGCGGCCTGATGTTCGGTGCTGTGTTCATGGCAACGGACTATGTCACCAGCCCCTTTACCCTGAAGGGCAAGCTGATCTACGGCCTGTGCCTGGGCATCGTCACCTTCGCCATCCGTCAGTGGGGCAGCTACGCCGAGGGCGTTTCCTTCGCGCTGCTGTTTATGAACCTGTGGGTCCCCTTTATCAACGATTGGACCCGTCAGACTCCTTACGGCTATGTTAAGCCTGCAAAGAAAGCAAAGGAGGGTGCTGGCAAATGAATAAGAATTCTTCCTGGGAGACCAGTGTAAAGCCTGTTGTTGTGCTGAGCGTGATCGCACTGATCGTCAGCCTGCTGCTGGCCATGGTCAACTCCTTTACGGCTCCCATCATTGAGGATAACCAGAAGGCCGCAACGCTGGCTGCCTATGTGGACGTGATGCCCACCGTTTCCAGCGCCTCCGATCTGGAGGAAGTGACCGACTACACCACCGAGAACATCACCGGTGCTGTAAAGGCCACCGACGGCTCCCTGGCCATCAAGGCTGAGGAAAAGGGCTTTGACGGCGGCATCCTGTCCGTCATCATCGGCTTCGACACCAACGGCACTGTCACCGGCATCTGGGTGGACGCTTCCACCCAGACCAAGGGCATCGGCAGCAACGTTGCCACCGACAGCTTCCTTGCTCAGTTCGATGGCATGGATGGCACCCAGAACATCACCCTGGGCCAGGGCTACGACGCATACAGCGGCGCAACCATTTCCTCTAAGGCTCTGTTTGCCGCCATCAACGATTGCATCAACTGCTACAACGAGTTGGCATAAAGGAGGTTGGTAAGAAATGGCAAGCGAAAACAAGTCCAAGGTAAGCATCCTTACCAACGGCATCATCAAAGAAAACCCCGTTCTGCGTCTGGTTCTGGGCACCTGCTCCTGCCTGGCTGTTACCACGGCAGTTTCCAGCGCGCTGGGCATGGGCGCAGCCTTCACCTTCGTGCTGGTGTGCTCCAACATCCTGATCTCGCTGCTGCGCAACGTGATCCCCGCTAAAGTCCATCTGCCCTGCTACATCGTCATCATTGCAGGCTTCGTGACCATCGTTCAGATGGTGATGCACGCCTACATGGACAGCCTGTACACCGCACTGGGTGTGTTCCTGCCCCTGATCGTTGTCAACTGCATCATTCTGGGCCGTGCCGAGATGTTTGCCTGCAAGAACAATGTGGTGGATTCCGCACTGGACGGCATCGGCATGGGCATCGGCTACACCCTCACCGTGGTGCTGATGGCCTCCATCCGTGAGATCCTGGGCAGCGGCACCTGGCTGGGCTTCCAGGTCCTGCCCGAGAGCATGGCCAAGATGAGCATTATGACCCAGGCTCCCGGCGCATTCTTCTGCTACGGCGTGCTGATGGCCGGCTGCGTCTGGCTGGAAGGCAAGCTGGATGCCCGCATCGAGCGCAAGAGCTGCTGCGACCTCGACAACCTGAAGAAGGAGGCAGAATAAGATGTTAGTCAAACTTGCTGCGATCTTCTTCAGCATGATCCTGGTGAACAACTACGTGCTGGTGAAGTTCTACGGTATCTGCCCGTTCCTGGGCGTTTCCAAGAAGCTGGATTCCTCCATTGGTATGTCCGGCGCTGTTATCTTTGTTATGCTGGTGGCAACGGCTGTCACCTTCCCCATCCAGATCTTCATTTTGAACCCCGCTGACCTGGGCTACCTGCAGACCATCGTGTTCATCCTGGTCATTGCAGTGCTGGTGCAGTTCATCGAGATCTTCCTGAAGAAGTATGTTGTTGCACTGTACAATTCTCTGGGCGTTTACCTGCCCCTGATCACCACCAACTGCTGCGTGCTGGCCGTGACCATTCTGGTCGTGGACGACTACGGCGCAGACGTTGCTACCCTTGGCTTTGCCGCTGCCTACATTGAGGCTCTGGTCTGTGCCGTGGGTGCAGGTGTCGGCTTTATGCTGGCCATGGTCATGTTCAGCGGCGTGCGCAAGCGCGTGGAAGCCTGCGATCCCCCGGCACCCTTCAAGGGCCTGCCCATCACCCTGATCGCAGCAGCAATCACCAGCCTGTCCTTCATGGGCTTCGGCGGCATCGTCGAAAACCTGTTCAATGTCACGCTGTAAGGGAGGAACAGGATTATGAATATTGTATCTGCTGTTATCCTGTGTACCATCGTGGGCGCAGTCGGCGCGATCGTTCTGGTCGCAGCGTCCAAGTTCATGGCGGTGGAGGAAGACCCCCGCATTGAAGAAGTTACCAACTGCCTTGCCGGTGCAAACTGCGGCGGCTGCGGCTACGCAGGCTGTGCGGACTACGCAAAGGCTGTGGTCATGGACGGCGTGCCCTGCGACAAGTGCGCACCCGGCGGCCCCAAGGCTGCCGCTGCCATTGCCAAGATCATGGGCGGCACGGCCAGCGCTGTGGAAAAGAAGGCGGTTGTCCAGTGTCAGGGCAATTCCGAGCACTGCAAGCCTGCTTATGATTACAAGGGCATCCAGACCTGTGCAGCCGCTGCTGCACTGTACGGCGGCCCCAAGACCTGCTCCTTTGCCTGCATTGGTCTGGGCGACTGCACCAAGGTGTGTAAGTTCGATGCCATCCACATTGTGGACGGCGTGGCCAAGGTGGACAAGGACAAGTGCACCGGCTGTGGTGCCTGCGCCAACATCTGCCCCAAGCACGTTATTATGATCGACGCAGGTGGCCCCCGCAAGCCCGTGGTCATGTGCTCCAATCAGGATAAGGGCCCCGTTGCCATGAAGGCCTGCACCACTTCCTGCATTGCCTGCGGCATGTGCGAGCGCACCTGTAAGTTCGATGCCATCCACGTTGTGGACGGCGTGGCCCGTGTGGACTACGACAAGTGCAAGGGCTGCGGCATGTGCGCCCAGAAGTGCCCCAAGCACATCATCCTCTTCCCGCTGAAGGACGATCCGAATCCCCCCAAGCCCGTGGTGAAGCAGGCTCCGAAGCCCGCTGCCGCTCCTGCCGCTCCGGCAGAGCCCGCCGCAAAGGCTGAGGAGGCAAAGGCTCCCGAAGCCCCCAAGGCTGAGTAAGCGGAACCCATTGTAATATGGTAAAGCGCCCCCATTGCTCCTTTGAGTGATGGGGGCGCTTTTTGGTGGCTCAACCCCCCAGTCGCCTGCGGCGACAGCCCCCGCTAGTAGGGGGGCCCTTGGCATTTCGTAAAGCCCGACCTCTTTGCCAAGGCCGCCCTTATTAGGGGCGGTGGCATTGCGAAGCAATGACGGTGGGGTTCTTCCTCTCCCCCGAAAACTTTTTTCAAAAAATCTTGAAAAAAAGTGAAAGGAATCTGCGTTTCATGTATTATAGAGAGTGAAACTGCGAATGTATAACACAAAACTGCGTGAGATATCAATGCGGCGGGCGGTGCGGATAAGTTAGACTGCGCTACTCCCCGCAATATATTACGGCGGTTCATAACTTGCTGTATATCGCAGAATATTTTGTCTGAAAAGGGGAAGGGAAAATAAAATTTCACTATTGAAAATACTGGATATACATGCTATTATTACGATAATGGGTTTGTCTGGTAAAAATAACCTGCCGAGAGAAAGAAGGCCGACAAAGGTTGGATATCTTTTTCCTTGGCTTTGCCAAAAATACTATGATGCAGGGAGGGCTCCACTGTGCGGAAAAATCATCACGGAAAAAAAGATAGGCTGGTGAAGCGTGTTTTTGCGCTTTGTCTGGCGCTTGCGGTCATCTGCACCTGCCTTGTGCCGGTGTTTGCAACGGAGGGTCTGATCGATCCTCAGGTTCATCAAGAGGCCTCCCGGCCCGTAGATGACGGCGAGGCATCCTATCCTGACGACGAATTTGCCGGTTTCGGCGAGGAGGAAGCCACCCGGCCTGTAGACGGCGGCGAAGCTGCCGGTTTCGGCGAGGAGGAAGCCTCCCGGCCCGTAGAGGGCGGCGAGGACAACCTCGACGGCGGCCCCACCGTTACGGATTCGGAGTGGGGCACCGTTATTGACTACGGCACCAGCACCAGCACCAGTACCGACCCCAGCTCCAGCACCGAGACCCAGTGGTCCGGCGAGGACGACGTGGTGGAAAAGCCTGATGACAAAGTGGTCGTTTCCGGCGACGAGATCAAAAAGCTGCAGGACATGGTGGTCTACCGCTTCTGGCTGAAGGAGCTGAACGCCAACGACCTGCAGGATATTACCGCCCAGGCACAGATCAACAATATGACGGAGAGCGAGTATCTGGCCCGGAACGGTGAGGTTCTGTGGAACCTGTACTTCATTCAGGCTGTGCCCCGGGCAGAGACCATCGCGGACTACAGCAGCTACATCAATACCCCCTCCTCCAACCGGGACCCCAAGGGCGAACTGCGGCTGTTTGACTACTGGTACACGCTGGACGAGTTTGGCAACCGGGTGCGCCTGAACCTCACCGACCCCACCAGCAACATTCTGGACGACAAGACCACCACCGTGAACGTCTACGCCGCATGGAAGGACGGTACCGTGGGCTCCGATGAGGAAGAGGACGTGGATCACGAGGATCTGGTGGACAAGAACCCCGTGCCTGTGGATCTGACTGCCAAGGCCTCTGCTTCCTACGAGGACGAGGATGGTAACCCGAAAACCACAACCCTGCCGGTGGAGGTGAAAAATCTGCCCTCTGCCGCCCATAGCCTCAGCGTCATCAACATGGGCGATGACGATATGGAGAGCTTCTATGAGAGCCACGAGGACAGCTTTGGGGAAATGATGCCCATTCTGGGTCTGAAGATCTCCCCCAAGAACGCCAAGGGCGAAACGGTGCAGCCTGCCAAGGGTGAAAAGGCTACCGTTACCGTCTCCGGTCTGGACAAACTGCCGGAAATTGCGGCAATGGAAGAAGAGGGAGCGCTCACTGCCGATGCGCTGAAGGTGCTCCACCAGAAAGACGACAATACCGTGGAAAAACTGGATGTTGTCAGCTATGAGAATGGCACCATGACCTTTGAGACCTCCAGCTTCAGCCCCTTTGTGATTGCGCTGGAATACCCGGATCAGGGAAGTGAAGACTTCGATGATGACGGCATTGAGATCGTCAGCATTGAGATTGATGGCGTTGAGTACCCGAATGTGAATGATGGAATTGCTACGATCAGCAGCATTCAGGGCGATACAAAAGTTCCGGTTGGTGCAACGATTACACTGCGATCCAAAAACGGAAAAAGTAATTATTGTCACAATTGGAGGATTATAGAAGGAGAAAATTGTGCTGAGTTCGTTGGTGCAACTAACGGAAAGGGCGATACCTATAAAACCGTGAGGCTAAAACTTACCTCGAGTGGCAAAGTGAAGGTTAGGCATGACTATGGTGAAAAAAAGAATAACCTGGGGAATAATGATACAACGGATTCTATTGAGGTTGTTGACACTAAAACGAAATCTTCTTTTAGTCTCTATGTTTACACGCAGATTCGGGATTATTCGCAATCTCAGGAAGATTATTACAAGCCAAGTGTGGAAAATAAGGCTTGGAATGGTATGGCCGTTGGTACAATCTTGAATGTAGAGGATCCGGTAAAATATAAAGGTAAAGTGCGTCCTGAGAACCAGCTTTATGACACAAACAATACCAAAAATAAGCTTGGAACAGAAATTTTGGTTGATTCCGGACAGTTTCCTGTGATTCCGATTAAACAGGCGGATGGTTCTTACAAGGATTACTATTATCTGGAAAAACCGAGTAGTTGGGAGCAAGATGCCCAGAAGAATTATGGCGGCACGTACACAATTGAATGGTACGAGGTGGTTGCAACGGGTGGAGCCAATACTGGCAAAAATGGCTCGCAGGGAGATTGGAAGGATGAAAAGGAGTATGAAGAGCAGTATAAATCCAAATACACGAATGGTGTATATCGATCTCCGATTACGCCGGTTAAGTATGAAACAATGACGTACCATCTGGATGGTTTGCTATTGATCCATGATGCAACGCACATCAATGTCACGTTTATGGTTCAGGATGCGGGTAAAAATACTTTTGATCTAGTGAATGATTATGGCGGAGCATTTACTATCCCAGAAGGGAGCAATTCGATTTCGCTGAGTAATATCAATCGTCCGGATGTTCTCCGCGCAGGTCAAACTGAAGCAGATTGCCCGGCAACAAAAGAAACAGCGGATGGAACCGTTTATAAATTTGAGGGTTGGTATACGGATAAGAACTTTACACCTGCAAGCAAGTTTGATTTTACAGAGGATACCATTAGTGCAGATACAACTTTCTACGCAAAGTATGTGCCTGCTTCCGCCAACCTGACTGTTACCAAAACCGTTACCGGCAAACTTGGCGACACCAATAAGGCTTTTACCTTTACGATTACCAAGGCTGATGGCACAGCGGTGAACATCGCGAGTGCAAATATTGAAATTAGTGAAGCAGATCGTGCAAAGGTTGAATGGCTGGATAATGGCAAGTTTACGCTGAAAGACGGAGCGTCGATTACCTTCAAAAATTTGCCGAGTGGCGAGTACAAGATTGTAGAGGACGATTACATCGGCGAAAAGTACGAGACCAGCTGGCAGATTGGTACAGACGGTAAAGTATACGAAAAGAATCGTACTGCAACTGTAACAATCGGTACAACTGAGCAGACGGTTCACTTCACTAATCACCGGACGCTCGAGCCTGACCTTGGTGTCCTCCTCGACACCCTGCCTTACATCGTCATCCTTGCTGTGGTGGCTGGCGGCGTTGCCCTGTTGATGCTGCGCAAGCACCGTAAGGAAGATGACTAAAGGGGGCTGACCGCATGGCGAAGAAGAAAGCGCCCCAGCGGCTGGCCGGTGCAGAGGAAAGCTGTATCAGCCCGGAGCAAGAAGCGATCATCCAGTGGTTCCGGACGGTGAAATTCCGCAAGAACCTGCTGGGCGGCGTGGACGAAGCGGCAATGTGGAAGAAGCTGGAAGAGCTTTACGCCCTGTACGAAGCCGCTATCCGCGCCGAGCGCACCCGCTATAACGTGCTCTTGGAGCAGCAGACCGGAAGCCTGCCCTTGGATACCACCAAAGTTGACAGTTTTGCCAAGGGCTCCCCTACTAGGGGAGCTGTCACGGCGAAGCCCGTGACTGAGAGGTTTAACCCGGACGCTGGGAGCCGCAACCCGGACGCTGTCACGGCGAAGCCCGTGACTGAGAGGTTTAATCCGGAATCTGACAGCTCTGACCCCCAAAAGGAGGCGCATTCCGATGCACCCGCTGGACAATGAAGCCCTGAAGCAGGGGGCAAAGGCGGTGCGCCGCCGCAGGCTGGACGCTGAGAACCGGCAGGATTTTATCAGCCTGCTGGGCCGCGTTGTGGTGATCCTGCTGTGCGCCTGGGGGCTGTTCACGCAGGTGTTCCTGCTCACACAGGCCAAGGGCAGCAGCATGTTCCCCGCGGTAAAGGATGGCGACCTGCTCATCTGCTACCGCCTGCAGAAAACCTACGCAAAAAACGACGTTGTGGTCTACACCCAGGGCGGCAAGCTCCGGGTGGGCCGCATCCTTGGGCGCGAGGGCGACCTTGTGGCTTTGGACGACAGCGGCACCCTTGTGGTGAACGGCGCGGTGCAGAGCGGCGAGATCCTCTACCCCACCTACGCAAAAGACGCGCTGGAGTACCCCTACACGGTGCCGGAAGGCTGCTTTTTTGTGCTGGGCGATTACCGCACACAATCCGAGGACAGCCGGGATTTTGGCCCGGTTCCGCTGGAGGATGTGCAAGCAAAAGTAATTACACTACTGCGGCGACGCAGTTTGTAATACCACGGAAGCCGGAAGAAGCTGCCGGCATCCTGCCTGTGAACTGCGGAGTTTGGGCCGCGGCACAGGAGTACGAACTATTTCTTACTAGGGAGGAATAACAATGAAACTGAAGAAATTCTTCGCGGGCGTTCTGGCTGCCGCCATGATGCTCACCGTCGGCGCAACCGCAGCGTTTGCGACGACACCGGCTACCACATACCAGGATCAGAGTGAAGTTAAGATTTACAAGCATTATGGTCTTGAGGGCAATGGTACAAGCCCTGAGGAAACTTTCTATCTTGTTCAGGCAGATAAGGAAGTTTTGACGGGTGATATTTCTGCAGAGGATGTTCCTAATCTGATTGAGCTGACCACTAAAACTGATGGCGCTAATGGCTATTATGTGGCCTCTGTGAAGTTTGATGAAGGTGGAGCCAAAGCAAGCGAGACTGAGAATGTGGGTGTGTTTGTGGTCAAACTGCCTACGTATGATCACGTAGGTAAGTTTGAGTACACCCTGCAGGAAGTTGCTGGCAACACTGCCGGTGTTACCTATCGTCTGGACACCATTAAACTGGTTGTCAGTGTTATCAATGATGGCACAATTCGTGTCGCTGGCGTTCACACTGAGAACGAGGGCGGCCAGAAGAGCAGCTCTTTCAGTGACAACAAGTACGCTGCCAATACTCTGACTGTCTCCAAATACGTCAGCGGTAATATGGGTGACAAGAATACCTACTTCCAGTTTGAGCTGAGCCTTGAACCGGGTACTGCAAATGGCCGCAAGAACTTTGCAGAGAGCTATGCAATTGATTATGCCAAGGCAACCTCTAATAAGAATACTACTAAAAACATCAGCGTGAACGGCACTTCCGTGAAGTTCTGGCTGAAGAGCGGCGAATCTATCTCCATTGCAAACCTGCCCGAGGGTGTTGAGTGGACTGTGAAAGAGCTCGATGCAGAGGGCCATCCTGTTGCAAATGGTGCAACAAATGGCGTTTACACTGTCAGTGTTAACGGTGCAACCGGTTCTATCGTTGCAGCTGGTGCAACGGATACTGACAACAAGGCATCCTTTACCAACAACCACGAGGGTACCCCCGATATGGGCGTTATCCTCGACAACGCTCCTTACATTGCAATGCTGGCCATCGTTGCCATTGGTGGTGTGGCCCTGATGCTGAACAAGCGCCGCCGCGACGAGGAGTAAGAACCTCTCAGGCGCGAACAACTTCCTTGACGGTTTTGCCAAGGCCTCGCCCTTCGGGAGAGGTGGCACGGCGTAGCCGTGACGGAGAGGGTGAGGACGCTGCCCAAGAGTCTATCGGTAGGTGATTGTCTGGTACTTTTACTAGAGCAACTTATCGTAACGCAGGCAGTTCCCCGCCAACTGGTTCACCCTCTCAGGCGCTAGCGCGCCAGCTCTCCCAAAGGGAGAGCTTCTGACGAAACCGGAAACTTTCTGGTATATCCACTTATTTGAATTTGCTTAACCGGAGGTGGGCTGTATCAACTGGCAGAGAAAAGCGTTGAGGGCAGCCGACTTTCTGGTGAGCACGGTGGTCGTGCTGTTCCTGGTGGTCGCCGGGGCGTATTCAGCCTATGCCCTGTGGGACAACTCGCAGGTGTACGCCGCCGCAGACAATGTTCAGGCAGAGCTTTTGCAGTTCAAGCCCAAGGCGGGCGCGGATAACGGCGCGAGCTTTGAGGAGCTGCTGGGCATCAACCCGGATGTCTGCGCGTGGGTCACACTGGACAACACCGCCATCGACTACCCTGTGGTACAGGGCGAGGACAACTTTACCTATGTGAACACCGATGTCTACGGTGATTTCTCGCTGGCAGGCAGCATCTTTCTGGATGTGAACTGCGACAAGAACTTCACCGACCCCTACTCTCTGCTGTATGGTCACCACATGGAAGAGAGCAAGATGTTCGGTGATCTGGATCTCTACAAGGACGCAGAGTTCTTTGCAGAGAACACCACCGGTGAGCTGATCCTGCCCGACCGCACCTATGATCTTCAAACCTTTGCATGTCTGCTGGTCCCTTCGTCTGAGAGCGCGATCTTCCAGCCCCAGCGCTGGGACAGCGACCTGCAGGGGTTGTACACCTTTGCGCAGGAGAACGCCCTGAACCTGAACACCGAAACGCTGGCCGCCATGAAAGCGGCGGGCGATGACGCTCAGGTGCTGGCGCTGTCCACCTGTTCAACGGAGTTTACCGATGCACGCACCATTCTTCTGGCGTGGATGATCCCGTCCGCGTCGGATTCATAAAGGAGAGGATGAAATGAGGTTCCGTAAAATCGCGGCAGCACTCCTGACGCTTGCGTTGGGGTTCTGCCTGTGTCAGCCGGCGGCATTTGCGGCCACCGCGGCTGACCAGCATACACAGCTGCAGGAGCTTCCGGTTTCCATTCAGTCCACGGGGGAAACACCTCTCCCAAAGGAAACACTGACTGTGGAACTTGAGGCTGTGGACAATGCGCCCCTGCCCGAGGTGACCACTCTGGAGATCACCGACGGCGAGACCGGCAGCTTTGGCCCCATCAATTACACCAAGCCCGGCTATTACGTTTACACCGTGCGCCAGCGCGCCGGTGTCAACACCCGCGGCACCTACGATGAAACCGTGTACTATCTGCGCGTTTCCGTGGTGTGGGACAATGACAAGCTGGTGGCCCGGATGGCCGTGCACACACAGGCCGACCTGATGGACGAAAAGGTGAGCAGCATCACCTTCAACAACAGCTACAAGGCCATCGAGACCCCGTACTACCCGGACCCGTATGACCCTGATCCCGTCACCCCGCCCACCCCTTCCACGCCGGAGAACCCGGCCCCGGCAGATGCCCGCCCGACTGTGACTGAAACCACCACCCCTAGTGCACCGGAGCCCACCGCCCCGGCCAGCGTGGTGGCGGATGCCCGCCCGGCCGAAGGCCCCAAACTGATCCAGACCGGTCAGCTGAACTGGCCTATCCCTGTTCTGACGGCAAGCGGTCTGGTGCTGGTGGCCGTGGGTGCCTACTTGATGGAGCGCAGCAAGAAACGTGAAAAGAATGCGTAAAGTATCCCCCGGGCTTGTCTGCATCGTGCTGGGTGTGGTGCTCCTGCTGGCGGCTGGCGGCCTGTACGCCTACAACCGCTACGAGGATGCCCACGCCGGTGCCGAAGCTCAGACCGTGGTGGCCGACCTTCAGCAGAAGGTGGAGACCCCGGAACCGGAGGCAGAGAGCGGCCCCTTGGACCCCGAGCTCCCGGTGGTGGAGATCGACGGCAACGAATATGTGGGTGAGATCTCCATTCCCGCCATCGGCATTGACCTGCCGGTGATGAGCGAGTGGAGCTACCCCCGCCTGAAGATCGCCCCCTGCCGCCAGTTCGGCTCTTCCCGCACCGATGATCTGGTCATTGCGGCGCACAACTACGAGAGCCATTTCGGCAAGCTGACCTCCCTCACAGCGGGGGACAGCGTCACCTTCACCGATATGGACGGCATCGTGAATGAGTACGTCGTGAACAAGGTCGAAGTGCTTGACCCCCACAGTGTGGAGGAAGTGGAACACAGCGGCTACGCCCTGGTGCTGTACACCTGCACCTACGGCGGCAAGACCCGTGTCACCGTCTTCTGTGATCGTGCATCGTAAAAATCAAGGCTGAAAAACAAAAAGAAGCCCCGACATTCGTCGGGGCTTCTTTTTTACTATGTGGGAACTCCCTCCGTCATTGCTGACGCAATGCCACCTCCCTCTCAGAGGGAGGCTTTTCGCTGCCGTAAGGCTCCCTCCTAGAGGGAGCTGTCGCCGGAGGCGACTGAGGGAGTTACTGTTTTTTCCACCGCCGCATCACGCCCATGCCCAACGCATAGGGGCCGGTGTGCACGGCAATGGTGCAGCCGATCTGCAGCAGGACCACATTGCACTCGCAGGTGGGGTACTTGGCGCGCAGGGCGGCGCGGGTCTGCATCCAGAGCCGCTTGCCCTCGTCGGCATCGTAGCCGTAGCCCACCGTGATGCAGTAGTCGTCGGGCGTGCCGTTGTGTTCGGCCAGATAGGTCATCAGCAGGTCGAGGGCCTTCTCAAAGCTCTTCTGGCGGCCGCGGGCCACACCAGCGGAGAAGATCTCGCCCTCCTTGAACAGGATCATGGGCTTGATGCCCAGAATATTGGCGGCACGGCCCGTGACTTTGCCGATGCGCCCGCCCTTGATAAGGTAGTCCAAATTACCCACCGTGAAGAAGATCTGGTTGGTGATCTTTTCCGCTTCCAGCCAGGTCACGGCTTCGTCCAACGTACAGCCTGCATCCCGCATGGCCACCGCGTTTTCCACCACGATGGATTCGGTCACGGTGGCGGCGGTGCTGTCAATGACCTCGATCTTAGCATCGGGGAAATCCTCCAGCACCAGCTCCCGGGCGTTGCGGGCACTGCCCACGCAGCCGCTCATCTTGCTGGTAAAGCAGATGCAGAGCACCGGGCGGCCCGCCTCGGCATGGGCCCGGAAGGCGGTTTCAAAATCCTCCAGCGAAGGCAGGCTGGTCTTGGGGTAGGCCGCGGGGTTATCTACCATGAACTGGTAGAAATCGCGCACGGCGATCTCCTTGCCTTCCTTGCGGTAGTGCTCACCGTCCAGCGAGACATAGAAGGGGATGATCTCAATATTCAGTGTTGCGGCCGTCTCAGGGGTCAGGTCACAGGCGCTGTCCGTGATGATATCAAACATAGTCACGCTTCCTTTTCAATGCGGCGGGTTCTGTGGCGCGGATCAGACGTTGTGGTGGATGTAGGCCTCACGCTCGGCACCCACGGAGATGTAGGTGATCTTGCAGCCAATAGCCTTTTCCAGATACTCAACGTAATCGCGGGCTTCCTGGGGCAGATCCTCCCACTTGCGGGCGGCAGTGATATCGCAGTGCCAGCCGGGCAGATACTCCACCACGGGCTGTGCGGTGTCCAGAGCCATGCCCATGGGGAAGCGCTTGGTGATGGTGCCGTCGGTCAGCTTGTAGCCGGTGACCATGGGGATCTTCTCCATGTAGTCCAGCACGTCCAGCAGGGTCAGAGCAACCTCATCGCAGCCCTGGCAGAACACGCCGTAGTGGCTTGCCACCAGGTCGATGGGGCCAACGCGGCGGGGACGGCCGGTGGCTGCACCGTACTCGTGGCCAGCCTCACGCAGGGCGTGCTTCTCTTCCTCGGTCATGGCCAGCTCAGTGACAAAGGGGCCGTCGCCCACGCAGGAGGAGTAAGCCTTCATCACGCCGATGCTGTTGGTCAGCTTATGGCCCGGGATGCCTGCGCCGATGGGGGCGTAAGCGCCGATGACGTTGGAGGAGGTGGTGTAGGGGTAGATGCCGAAGTCGATGTCGCGCAGAGCGCCCAGCTGGGCCTCGAACAGCACCT
>ERZ1673745.1209-NODE-1209-length-19666-cov-4.071185_pt1 | contig 19666 bp, 20 predicted proteins | sample MGYA00580206_ERZ1673745 | MGnify/ENA primary metagenome ERZ1673745 (study PRJEB41218, sample SAMN15661753) | gut metagenome | host: Homo sapiens | place: Canada: London | collected 2015-08-20/2019-03-30 | study: EMG produced TPA metagenomics assembly of... | reverse complement strand
TAATGTTCTGCATACTCTTTTTCTACATTGTATTTAACGGCACAAACTTTATAGCCTTCCTCAATCAACATTGCACAAATTTCGAATGTCACTCCTCCTGAAGAACATTTTCTTTGAATTCTTCTATCTTTACTATAAGCTGCAAAAGAACGTATAGGTATCGTGGTTATACTTTTTTGGCTATAATTAAATGCACAATTACTTAAGCAAATACCACAATCAATACATTTATTTTGATCCGTTATATGAGGTTCTAATAATCCCTTGGAATTCAATTCCATTTTAATTATATGTACAGGACAAGTAGCTGCACACACGCCACATCCATAACAGTCATGTATTTTGCTTACATTAGTATGCATTCTATACCGCTAATACTATTTATACAAACCTTTTGCTTTCATTTCCTCAATTGACGTTTCGTATCTGTCCTCTTGAACAGACTGTCCGTCAACCCAGGCAGTAAAACGCGATATACCTGTTGAAAAGTCTATTCGTGGTTCAAATCCAAGAATTTTACGGGCAAGGGATATGTCTGCATAATTATGACGGATATCACCTAGACGATAGTTACCCGACACACGAAGCGGTACTTCTGTGCCATAATTCTTCATCAAAGTTCTGGCCACAGTAAGAACATCAGTAGCAACACCTGTTCCGACATTAAAAACATGCCCATTTGCTTCTTCTTTTTCAATACCCAAAATTGTGGCTTCCACCACATCATCAATGTAGACAAAATCCCGGGTTTCTTTTCCATCTTCAAAAATGTTGATTTCATTTCCGTTTTTAATACGGGTAGAAAAGATGGATAAAATACCGGTATAAGGATTTGAAAGCGATTGCCCCGGACCATACACATTTTGATATCTGTAAGATACTGCTGCAATCCCGATAGAAGAACAAACCAGATGTACTAATTGACCTTGTACCTGTTTTGTAATCCCGTATACTGAAGTCGGGTGTATCAAAGAATTTTCGGTGGTTCCAACCAACTTCAAAGGCTGATGACAGTTGGGATACTTCACTTCGAAATCTCCTTCAGACATATCTTTTTCTTCCCTCAAGGTAGGATATACATAGTCTTTTAACTCTTCACTGTAATACCTGCCTTCTCCATATATAGCTCTGGATTCTGCTACAACCACTTTTTTTACACTATGCTTTGTATTGGCAAGAATATCTAACAGGATAGCTGTTCCACTAATATTCACTTCCACATATTTTTGAATCTCATACATGGATTGTCCTGTACCTGTCTCTGCCGCCAAATGAACAACACATTCCTGTCCTTCTAATACTTTTAACCAATCTTCCCTACAAGTAACAGAACCTTTTATAAAATTTACTTTACCGATTATATTTCGATAAAGAGGAGATGTCTGTTCCGGAGTTTCTCCATGTATCTGTGGGGAAAGATTATCTAAAACTGTAACCTGATACCCTTTCCTTAAAAGGGCTAAAGCTAAATTAGAACCAATAAAACCGGCCCCTCCGGTAATCAAAATACGTTTCATATCTTGCTTGATTTTATTTCTTTAAAAGATCCGTCGGGGTTAGTTCTAAGCCATTTCCCAACCTCCGGGTTATATCGTTTAATAATTCTTGCAGGAATACCAATAGCAACACAATAATCTGGAATATCTTTAGTAACTACGGCATTTGAACCTATGACACAATGTTTGCCAATAGATGCCCCAATAACTGAAACACCAACCCCAAGCCAAGACCCTTCTCCTATCCTGACTTCTTTTTTCTGAACTATTGGTTGATGTAATATGGGAATTTCAATATTTTCATATCCATGTATATTATCCGAAATATATACGCGATCAGCAGTTAATACATGATTCTCTATAACTATTGAATGAGTAGAATATATTTCATTGAAATGACCTATAACACATCCGTTACCTATCTTTAACAATGCTTCGCCATTACCAGTAAGCGATTCTGATGCAAGCCAGGACTTATACTGCACATAAACATTATCACCAATATGGATATTCGTTCCAGAAACATACAATGGTTTATATATAAATGAATTATGTCCGAATGATTCCAATCGGAATTTCCACACAATTGTTGATATGCGTTTATATATACTTTTATATATGGATGAAAGGGAACGCATTGTATATTTAGAAAATATCAGGTTTTAAAAATCGGGATGCATTCTGTCTTATCCACTCAATAGGTCGATTCCACCATTCCGAAGCAAGAAGTCTTTTTATTGAAATAAATCTGTAATCTAAGAATTTACAGAATATATATTTTTTAATTTTCTGATAGAATATTTATATTCTATTGCCAATGCAATTCCAGGTATTAATAAAACTGTCCCCATAGAATATGCTATCCCAACTAATCCTATATGTTTAGCAACAAAAATGGCTACAGGGATAAAGAGTATAGCTCCGACAGACATGGTTAACATCTGGATTTTTAATGCACCAGTACCGTTAGAATATGCACAAAATAATATACACCACATATATATCGAAGAATAAATGGCTAAAGAAAAGCACAATGAATAAGAGATCAATACTTCATAACCAATCCAGAGATGAAAAATAGGCTGAGATATTAAGACCATTAATAGTAAAGCCAAACAACAAAGGCCCCAAATTTTAATCATCTTATTCATATTCAGAATAATCCATTTTATATCCTTTCTTACATAAGCATCGGTTATGGCGGACCATAATGGTGAAATTATTATGCTGAACCCCATAACGATAAGGTTACAATACTTAAATGCTATATTATAAGGGGTAACCTCTGCCGGAGAGAAAAGTTTTGAAATAATAAAGTTTGACGTAGCATAAATCACAAGACAGGACAATTGAAGAGCAAAGAACTGAATCCCCAATCCAACAAGGGAGTTTGCATATTTAAGCTTTACAGCTTTTATACAAGGCCTTATTTCTTTATGAAATTTGAAAAACGTAATAGGAAATGCTATCAGGTATACAATTACAGGAGATAAAGAGAATGCTATTGCAACTTTCATTAGGCTTCCTTCCGATGTACAAGTTAAAATATATATCCATACAAAAGCTAGAAGTGAACCCGCGAAAGTCAGAAAATCATTTACCCATGTGTTTTGGTAAGATAAGAAAATTGTACCTATAATTCTGAGCACAAAACAGATGCACATGCAAAACATGACAATCATGACAATTGTATCCAGATTACGTATAGAAGATTCCACATTTAATATATCGTACCAGCTGATAAACGAACTCAAAATCAGAAAAAGGGCATATAATATCAAGGCGATAAAAAACAACAAGACTAATGCTGTACTTACATACATCTGAGCCATATTATAATCTTTAATAGCCAAAGCCTCTGTAAGTTTATTTCGTAATCCATTACCTAATCCTATATCAAAATAATTTATCCATGTCAATATAGAATTCAAAGTTATCCATATACCATATTCATAAGGATTAAGATAACCTAAAGTTAAAGGAACTAAAAGTAATGATATTAAGATCCCAAAACCTTTTATAATAAGCGAATAAGAAATATTCCGATTCACTTTTTGTGTTCGCCCATCCGGATTATTCCAAAAATGATATATTTTAGCTTTTATGTTCATATAAACATGAAACCTACAGTCATAATCTTAACGAAATATCTGAATAAAATATGTATCATCAGAAATCAGTTAATCACTTTATAATTTACTGTAAAGAGGTATATAGTTACCTAACTTATTTATCAAGAGTCTCAATTAAATCAGAATTTAATTGGACTTTTAACAATTCGGATAACATTTATATTTTTGTGAAAAGTTTTTTATTATTGGGAGGAAATGACGATTATTAACAAAGAGTTCCAGGGAAGGATCATCGGTTACGCCAGGGTGAGTACGCGTGACCAGAATCTGGATATGCAATTGGATGTGTTACAGCGTCAGGATTGCGTACAAATATTTTGCGAGAAAATTTCCGGGGTAAAAAAACGTCCGGAACTGGAACATTGCCTTTCACTATTACGTGAAGGCGATGTATTAGTTGTTTATAAATTAGATCGTTTGGCCCGTAGCCTGTCTGAAATTGTCCGGATATGTTCGGAGCTGGAAAGTAAAAACATACGGATTCGTTCGGTCAAGGATAATATTGATACGACCGATTATATGGGGAAATTTACGATGCATATTTTTGCGGCTCTGGCAGAATTCGAACGGAATGTGATTATGGAAAGGACTCGTGAAGGACGGGAAGCAGCCCGGAAAAGAGGAAAAAAATTCGGAAGACCTCAGGGCTTGAATCCGGAAACCCAGCAAAAAGTAAAAAAAGCAGCTCTCTTGTATCAAAAAGGATTTGCTGTAAAACAAATATGCCAACAAATTGAAATTAAGAGTAAAAGCACACTTTATAAGTACCTTCAACTGGAAAATATTCCCCTGAGATCTTTCTCTAAAAACTGAAAAGGCATTTTTTTCCTTTGTAGTGGAAAAATAAAAGGCTATTTTTGTGGCTGAAAATAAGACGGTTCTTCAGTAGAAATATGACACTGAGGACCGCGGAGCGTTCCTAATCGGTTCCTTTTCTAAAAGATAATCATATAGAAATCAAGTAGTAAACTATATTTACCCTGAGTTTAGTTTAAATAAATTCAGTGAAATAATTTGCCTTAAAAGGTCCAATTAAATTCTGATTTAATTGGACCTTTTTTATTATATAGTTATAACTATCGGGGGAATGCTAACCACATAGGACAAAGCAGGATATGTGTATAGATAAATCCAGATTAAATCCAGTACAAATCCTATTTATTACCAGATTAATAACTAAATAAATAAGCTTTAATCCAGTTTTTATTTGGATTTTAATCATTTTTTAGTTAATTTTACAGAAGCTAACACACAAAGGGATCTCCGGGGAATCGCTGTTATCGGGAAATTGATTCATTTTCAAACTAAAAAAACAGGCTATGGGTACTGCAAGATCTAACTTATTAAATCAGCTGAAAGGAAGTTTCGGAAATGTTATCCTTTATGAAGTAAACGGACAGCTGAGAATAAGGAGCAAAACGGGACGGTATAGAAAATCGAAAAGTAGTAAGCAAAAAGCACAGAAAAACAGGTTTAAAGGGGCGGCTTCATTTTATCATAAACTGGAAATGCCGATGTATATGACCTGGAGCGATGCTACGCATGGACAAAACATAAGCGGATATAACCTTTTTATAAAAGAGAATATCCATAGCTTTACGGAGACAGGAGAAATTACCGAATTTTCAGGCCTGAAGATATGTTACGGGCCGCTTTATATCCCGGATTATTTCGGAATGCAATATACCACTCCGGATCTTATTCGCCTGGAATGGAATCCCGGGTATAAAAATCAGGGTTTCGACGACGACTTATTACAAATAGCCATTTACGATAAAACCAGGGTAGACGACGGTGAGATATATTGGCTGGAAGGTTTTGAAACCATACGGGCTACAGGAGCATATACCTTTACTCTCCCGGCCGAAAGAGGTAAAGAGATCCATTTATTTGCTTTTTTCAAAAATAAATACCGGAACATTTTTTCGGAAAGTCGTTTTCTGGGAACAGTGGCAAAAGAAACATAAGTCTCCCCTGGCGGAAGAAATGAACGAATTCGTTTCGTTCTGCACCCGGTTTGCATTATCATTCGATAAAATAAGCTACATCTCAGCAAAGTTCAAGTAAACTTGGCTTTGCTTTCGGTTTACATTATCTTTGTAGCAGAATCAAGTCGTGCGGAATTATGAAAATGTGTATTGCAGAGAAACCAAGTGTTGCCAAAGAAATCGCGAATATTCTGGGAGCTACGACCCGGCGGAACGGATATCTGGAAGGGAATGGATATTGTGTTACCTGGACATTCGGACACTTATGTACCCTGCAAGAACCGGGAGAATATACGGAGAAATGGCAAAAATGGAATTTAGGGGTATTGCCGATGATCCCCTCGAAATTCAGGATCCGTCTGATCGAAGATGAGGGAATAAAAAAACAATTTGCCGTTATCGAGGAGCTGGTCTCGAAAGCTGAAATGGTGATCAATTGCGGGGATGCCGGCCAGGAAGGAGAACTGATTCAACGCTGGGTATTGACCAAAGCCAAATGCGGGGTACCTATCAAACGCCTTTGGATTTCTTCGCTGACAGAAGAAGCCATCCGGGAAGGATTCGAAAAACTCATGGAATCGCAAGATTTCGATACTCTCTATGCGGCCGGTTCTGCACGGGCTATCGGCGACTGGCTGTTAGGGATGAATGCCACGCGGGCTTATACGTTGAAATACGGGACAGGAAAAAACGTACTCTCGATCGGACGAGTGCAGACCCCTACCCTGGCCCTGGTCGTCGAACGACAAAAAGCGATCGAGAACTTTAAACCGGAAACTTATTGGGAAATACGGACGAATTACCGGGAAGGACTTTTCTCCTGTTTGCGCGGACGGTTCAATAAAAAAGAGGAAGCCGAAGCCCTCCTGGAAAAAATCACTCCACTCGAACTGGAAATTCTCAGTATCGAGCGGAAAAAGGCCATGGAACATCCGCCGAAACTGTTCGACCTGACTCTATTGCAGGTGGAATGTAACCGAAAATTCGCCTATACAGCCGAAAATACCTTAAAAATCATACAGTCGCTTTACGAGAAAAAGCTGACCACCTATCCCCGTGTGGATACCAACTTTTTACCGAACGACCAATATGCCAAAGTTCCCAAAATACTTCAGGGCCTGAAACCTTATGAGGCTTTAACACAGCCGATCTTATCAGGAGGAAAAATACGGAAGTCAGCCAAAGTCTTCAATGACAAAAAAATTACGGATCACCATGCCATCATTCCTACCGGTGTATTCAGTTACGATATGTCTCCCGAGGAAAAGCGGGTATATGATCTGGTAGCCCGCCGTTTCATTGCCGTCTTCTATCCGGACTGCGAAATAGCCAATACAACCGTTATGGCCAGAATTGGCGACGAAGACTTCAAAGCCACCGGAAAACAAATCATCGATCCGGCGTGGCGGGTGGTATTCGGCAATAATACAGACAAACAAAACGAAGAAAACGTATTACCGGTTTACGAAAAAGGAGAACACGGTCCTCACACCCCCGAAATCCAGGAAAAACAAACTCAGCCCCCTAAATACTATACGGAAGCCGATTTATTGAGGGCCATGGAAACTGCCGGGAAACAAGTGGAAGACGAAGAACTGCGGGATCTGATGAAAGAAAACGGAATCGGACGCCCTTCTACCCGCGCAAATATCATCGAAACGTTGTTTAAACGGCAATACATCCGCAAAGACAAAAAACGGATTTTAGCAACAACGACAGGCATAGAGCTTATCGACACCATTCAGAACGACCTTCTGAAATCCGCAGAACTGACGGGACAATGGGAAAAGAAGTTGCGTATGATCGAAGACGGTACCTATCAGGTGGCCGACTTCATGGAAGAATTGAAGGCGATGGTAAACGAAATCGTCCATTTTGTACGTTATTCTTCAGCGAAAACGATCACTGTAGAAACACCGGAGGAAAAAGACGGGGAAGACAAGAAAACTAAAAAAGAAAGGGAGAAGGGAAAAGGGAAAAAGGAGAACGGAGAAAAAATTGCAGTTGTATTGAAATGCCCCAAATGCGGACAAGGAGAAATTGTGAAGGGAAAAACCGCCTGGGGATGTACCCTATACCGGAAATCCTGTGATTTTCTGATTCCGATGGAAATACAAGGCAAGAAACTCACCCAAAAACAAGTAGATACATTAATACAAAAAGGCCAAACCGGCAAAATATCCGGTTTCAAGGATCCGGAAGGCAACTCGTTTAATGGGATGGTCCGCCTGGATGAAAATAAAAACATTATAGTCGACAAGATATAATATTACAAAAAACGTATACACACTTTTTATAACAACAACTTATTATTAACTTTCCGGGGTTGGATGTATACCTTATAATATTTCAGGACTATGAAAAAAAAATGGGGAATTATAGATTATTTAGTCATCGCTACAATAATAATCATTCTATTAGCTACCTCTTGGACAGAAAAAGGAAAATGGATTCTTTCATCTGTATTGATCATTTCATTGACATCAACATTTTTGACAAATAAAACAATCAAAATAATAATCGCTATCCTCCTTTTAATAACACTTATTATTACTCTTTATTTCAATCTTATTTAAAATAGGGAAGATGGTAAATGAAACAGAATAAAAAACTTTGCTTCATAAATTTAAGTTTTTAGGTTAATCGATACGAATTTAAACATAATTATCAATAATAAAAATATTTATCGATATTCATTAAGAAAAAGATACAAACAAATATACAGTTTTAGATAAAGTTTATGTTATCCGAAAAGATTAAATAAATATATTCCCAAAACAGAAATCCCCTAATGGCCCGCTTTCGGATCGGTATATTGAATAAAAAACAGAGAAAACGGTCTATATCTAAAAACTACCGTATAAAAAGAAAAATAAGATACCCGCCTTTAGAACAGGAAACGGGCTATTAATGAAAGAAAGGCCCACTCTGCCGTAAACAGACCGACAACTGATCTATCAGTACATTCTTTGAACACGCTGATCAGCTTTAATAAATAGCTTAAAATCCGGAACCGAAAGTCCCGCCAATCAGCCCTATACCCATGTATATCCCTACATGGGACACTAATCCCAACAAGTCGAAAATTCGACTTGTCGGAATCCCTTTTTATTGTTGTTTCAAATACCCTTTTTCCTGTGCTTTCTGCATCAGTTCCTGCATCGTCTGCATCCCGATCTGTTGGGCGATAGGTAATATTTCGGCTGTCGCTTTGGGATTCATTTCAGACAATTTCTTTCCTACCGGAGTTTCATAAAACTTGATGATCTCTTTCAGATCATCCAGCGTAAGGTATTTTTTATACACCGGGATCACCGCCTTGATCATCTTGTCATACATCCCATTCATAGAAGCATCCAGCTCTTTCCAAAATTCATCGGGAGCCTGAGGCAACTGCTGCTTTAACATAGCTGTCATCTGAGGGAAGATTTGTTTCATGGCATCCATGGTATGAGTCATTTCCAACATCTTGGCAACTTGCTTCTCATACTCCTGATTATCCTGTGCCTGTACACCGAGTGCCACACACCACAATACGGCTAAACTTACCAAAATCTTTTTCATATTATTAAAATTAAATCTATCGGTTCCGACAGAATAAGCCCATCCGATCCGGAAAATTTATGGACTTTTCCGACCGGTCTAAGGTAAGGAAATTTTTATCGTCTGCAAACTAAAATGAAAATTGCAGCCGGGCCTGAATCAGGTCGAAATCATCACCTCCCTTGGGCGAACTATTTCCGACCATCATATGGGTATAATTGATTTTTGCTGCTACATATTTATTGATAAAATAATTCATTCCCAAAGAAATATCCGTCAGTCTCCCTCCCCGGATACCGGCATCATTCAGGTCGATCATATTATAGCGGCATAACACTTCAAGGCTTTTGGGAGCAGGATTGACGATCATACCGGTAGCAGCATTATAATTATGCTTTGCTCCCAGAATCATGTATCCGATCTGACCGTACCATCCTTTGCCATTGTAATTATCGGCCTGAAAACGATTCAGGTGTGCCAGAAAATATTGCCCCTGGAAATACCATTTATTGTAGAGCAAAATCATTTCGAGATCGAGCTTCCATTGATTAATCACCTGATCCACTTTTGCCTCTACATACGAATTATCGTCTTTCGTCAATAAATCGGTCGGTATGCCGGCATTGAAAGTGATCGTTTCCTGTCCGCTACTGAACCGGGGTGCGACAGAAAGATGGACAAGCTTCTTATCTTTCAACAGAGGCCGGCCGATCAGTTTCGCCGCCAGGGAATAGCCCTGATCCAGCGACTTGGACTTCTGTACATCTCCGTCGCTGTATATACCTCCCATAAAATTAAACCATTGGTGATTATAGCTGTAGCCCACCCCCAATTTCCGGGAATTTCCCAACGCTTTATCCGAAGCAGCATTGGTCATAAAACGAAAATTCGTCGTTCCTACCCGGGAATTTCCGAAAGGCTCATATTGATAACCGACCCGGACAGCCTGTTCACCGAATTTGTAAGTCAGGAAAATATCCTTCATACTGATCTTACTGTCTCCATACCCCAGTTCTATTTTAGCATCCCAGTGCTCCAGAAAACGAATCTGGGTCCCTAAACGGATATCGTTCACCTGAAAACTACTACCTAAATCGGTGGTATCGTTAAAAAAATACCCTCCGTCAAAAAATACACGGCCAATCAACCGCCATTCGAAACCATTCGCCCCCCCCTTTTACAAACTCCTGAGCAGAAAGTGAAATAAAAAACGAGGAAAGAAAAATACAGGAAAAAAGCAGAAAAAACCGAAGACCTAAATGTGTGAGCAATCTTTTCATAATCGATGTTATTAAGAGTGTAAAATTATAAAATGAAATATTAACAAACAAATTCCAGATAAAAAGAGTAAATCCCTATCTTTGTCCATCATTTAATCTATCATTTCAGTTACAAGAGTTTCAGGTTGTTTTTACCCTCTTTACCGGCTTTGTAACTACAGCGGACAGCATCGATGATTCACGGATAATCATCGGTCGTATACGTTAAAACAGACAAAAAGTAAGCAAAATATGAACAAAGAAATCATCGACAAAACTATTGCAGCTTTACGCCACAACCATTTCGAAGCATTTTTTGCCCATAATACAGCCGAAGCCAGTGCGATATTTTTCCGGGATATCTTCCCGGGACTACAGGTGGAGACTGTTTCCTGGGGCGATTCCGAAACGATGAAGGCTACGGGCGTTTTGAATGAATTGCAAAAAAATCCGGAACTCTCGGTCATCGATAGTTTCGCTCCGGGTATGAGCCGGAAACAAAAGATCTATTGGAGACGCCAGGCTCTGTTAACCGACCTGTTTCTAACGGGGAGCAACGCCCTCACACAAAAAGGTCAATTGGTCAATCTGGATATGATCGGTAACCGGGTCGGCGGTATCACTTTCGGGCCTAAACATGTGGTATTGTTCATCGGTATCAATAAAATCACCGCAAACCTGGAGGAAGCCATGCACCGGGTCAGGACCATTGCAGCCCCCCGAAATGCAATACGCCATGAAGGCTTCCGTACCCCATGTCACAAGACCGGTGTATGTATGGATTGTAATAGCCCCGACCGGATTTGTAATGTCTGGACAATTACAGAAAAGAGTTATCCGGCAGGCAGAATCAAAGTCATTTTGATCGGAGAGGAACTGGGGCTTTAAACGAAACAAAATCAGGGATTAAAAGAAAAAGAAAGTGATTCAAGGATTACGGGAGATCTTACCGGATAACGGTAAGGCTTTTTCATCTATTCTGATATCGTTGAAGACGCGTAATTTCCGGTTGTATTTCACGGGGATGTGTGTGTCGCTGACCGGAACCTGGATGCAACAGATTGCGATGAGCTGGCTGGTATACCGCCTGACCGGTTCGGTATTTTTGCTGGCAACGGTAACTTTTATGGCCCAAATTCCGATTTTATTGGTCACCCCCCTCATGAGTGTCTTTGTCGATCGTTTCGACCGGCAAAAAATACTGATCCTGACCCAATCTTTATCTATGGTACAAGCCCTTTCGATGGCAGCACTGACCTTGAGCGGCGTGATCGAAGTATGGCATATCCTGATTTTAAGCCTGCTGATCGGTTGCATCAACGCCCTGGACAATCCCACCCGTCAAGCCTTCTATCCGAGTTTGGTAGCCAAAGAACATCTCAGCAATGCCATCGCGCTCAATTCGGCTGTGATCAATGGTTCCCGGCTCATCGGCCCGGCAGTCGGAGGAGTACTGATCGGAATCTTCGGTGAAGGGCTCTGCTTTCTATTGAACGGAATCAGTTACCTGGGAGTCATCATCGCCCTCTTCCTGATACGCCTGTCTCCTTTTACCGTTCAGCACCGCCGGCAGAATGTGCTCACAGATATACAAGAAGGTTTCTCCTATGTGTCCGGTAACATTCCCATACGGGCCCTGTTGTTGTTAATGAGTGCCGTTAGTTTCTTCGGCTTGCCGCTCATGACTTTTATTCCGGCTTATGTCAAGGATATTCTTCAGGGAGATAGCGAAATGCTGGGATTTTTACTATCCTGCATCGGAGTGGGCTCTTTTCTGGCCGCCCTTTACCTCGCAGCCCGCAAAAGCGTAGTCGGCCTGGGTAAGGTAGTCACGATATCGGCCTTCCTGCTGGGGATCAGCCTAATGATTCTATCGTATATCGATACTTATTGGATTGCAGCATTCATTTGCCTGCCAGCAGGATTTGCCATCATCAGTACGGTAGCCTCTATCAACACCCTGTTACAAACGTTATCCGATGAAGATAAAAGAGGACGTGTCATGGGATATCTGGCAATGACTTTCACCGGAATAGCTCCGGTGGGGAGTATGTTTCTGGGCAGTCTGGAAAAGCAAACCGGTTTACCGGCTATCATCCTGATTTCAGGTGTTTCCTGTGCTCTCGGAGGAATTATTTTCGAATACTACCGCCCATTGGTACGTAAACATGCCCGGCAAGTCTATATCCGGAAAGGGATTATCCAGGAAATTGCAACGGGGATCGATACAGCAGAAGAGCAGATTTAAACAAGTCCCCTTTCTTTCATTTCCAGATAGCCATCGATCACCGTAGCGGTCAGTTTTTCGGGTTCGGTCAGAATGGTATAAATACCGGCATTTCTCAGCTCGTGGGCGATACGCCTTTTCTCTGTAATAAAACTTCCGGCTAAAGCTTTGAAATAGATATCCCGGATGCTCAAGGCCGGTTCGGTCACCACCCGGTTGATCTCTGTGTTTTCAAATAAAACGATCAGCAGCAAATGGTTATCCGTCAACCTTTTCAAGGCCGGCAAACGGCGCTTCATCCCGTCGACGGTATCGAAATTTGTAAAAAGGATCAGCAGACTCCGGTTATGGATCTGCCGGGAAGCCGTGATGCACAATTGCTCGAAATCCGACTCCAGATAATAAGTCTGCTGACTATAAAGCGCCTCGCTGATACTATTCAGCTGCAACCGGCGGTTATCTGCTTTTATCAACGCTCCGGCTTTATCAGAGAAAGTCAGTAATCCGGCTTTATCTCCTTTTTTCAGAATGATATTCGCCAAGGCCAGAGTGGCATTGATCGCATAATCCAAAGTCGTCATTCCCCGAAAAGGAGCTTGCATGGTCCGTCCTTTATCGATCACGCAATACACGGATTGTGAACGTTCTTCGGTATAGGAGTTGACCATAAGCCGGTTACATTTGGCCGTCGCTTTCCAATTTACGGTACGGGGATCATCTCCCTGAACATAAGGTTTTATCTGGTCGAAAGCCGTGGAAATACCGGCCACCCGGATCCGTTTTATCCCGTTACCGGACTGCCGGCCTGTAAATGCCAGTAATTCGTATTTCCGCATAGAGACAAAGGAAGGATAAACCGCCACTTCCTTTTCTTTTCCGAAGGAATAGCGGCGTTCGACCAGCGACAAACGGGAGGTCACGAATACCCTGACCTGCCCGAACCGGTAAGCCCCCCGTTTTACAGGGCGGAGGAAGTAAGTACCTTCTTTGTGTTCGTGGGAGGACAGACAAAAATTCAAACTGTTGTTTCTTTCCTGAAATTCGACCGGCGCTTCATCTACGACACGCACCCGGACCGCAAAAGGATACTTGTTTTCCACCCGGATCCGTACCGGATTTTCTTCCCCGTTGGAAAATTTATCCCCTACGATACGTTGTGCACCGAATGCCTTTCCGAATCCATACAACAAGGTGATATCCACAACGACGAGTCCCCCTCCGCATCCCAAAGCCCAGATTACCCAGGGATATACCCGAGGAAATACGAAGGTCAGCAGTAAAGCGAATACCCCACCCCACAGGAACATAAAAAAACGCCGGTTCAAAAACAGTTCCTTCATTATCTGGGAATTTCGACTTTAGCGATCAATTGTTGAATGACCTGATCCACCACAACCCCTTCCAACTCTTTCTCGGCCGAAAGCTGCACGCGATGCCGCAATACCGGAGCAGCCAGATACAATACATCCTCAGGAACGACAAAATCACGTCCGCTGATGGCAGCAAATGCTTTTGCACTATTCATCAAAGCGATCGATGCCCGGGGAGAGGCACCCAGGTACAACCAGGCATTGTCGCGGGTTGTACCGACGATATCTACGATAAAAGCTTTTATTTTTCCGTCGACATGCACATCATGTACTTTCTCCCGTAAATAGCTCAATTCCCCGACCGATACTACCGGTGTTTGTTCTTTCCAACTTTCGGACGATCTTTTATCGTGCAATTCCAATACTTCAATCTCTTCTTCTTTCCTGGGATAATCCACTAAAATTTTAAACATAAACCGGTCGAGTTGGGCTTCCGGCAGGCGATAAGTGCCTTCGTGTTCTACCGGATTCTGCGTTGCGACGACCATAAATGGAAACTCCATAGCATATTCTACACCATCATTGGTAATCTGTCTTTCTTCCATAACTTCAAAAAGGGCAGCCTGCGTCTTTGCCGGCGAGCGGTTGATCTCATCCACCAATAAAATATTGGTAAATACAGGCCCCTGCCGGAACTCGAATTTTCCTGTAGAAGGTAAAAATACCGAAGTCCCGAGGACATCACTCGGCATCAGGTCGGGGGTAAACTGAATACGGCAGAAACCGGCTTCGATCAAATGAGACAACACCTTAGCCATCAATGTTTTAGCCACTCCGGGTACTCCTTCGATCAAAACATGGCCGTCGGCCAGCAAGGCCGTCAGTAACAAATCGACCACTTGCCGCTGCCCGATAATCACCCGGGCCATTTGTTCTCTTAACAAACCAATTTTCTCATTCAACGCTGAAAAATCTATTCTCGTTTCAAAACCAGTATCCATATTTTATTGATTTAATTTCCTGTTAAAAAGTTCTGTTCCCCGCACCAAATTACGCAATTCGGTTTCATTCACCTGCCGGCTGGTCCTGATTTTCGTAATCAGCTGCACCAGTCTGCGGGTATCTTCCTCCTCTACCCCGGAGCGTGCGGATAACCCGAGGATAAAGGGTTCGTCCAGCCGGTCGGTAGCCAGTTGATATCTGGTCCTGACCTCTCCCAGAAAATAGTCGGTCAGTTTTAAAGCAATCGCCGAATGTTCTTTCTGTTTATAATAAAGTGAACTCACGGTAGCTATAAATTCGAGCATTTTATTTTCCGGAGGGTGGATTACCGGAATCGGACGTTGTTCTCTCCGTGCGCGGAACAGCACATAACACAAAGCTCCTGCCAGCAACAGATAAAGCGCCCATTTTAAGGCAGGGTATTGCAAAATCACCCGCAAAGGTGTTTGTGCTTCCTGCCTTCCCAACGTGTGGTAGGCGTCCCAAATCACTGTTCGACCTTTATCCGGTAACCACGACAACGCCTTGTAATAATAATCGCCACAGACACTATCCAAAACCCAGCGATTGGTGAAAGCCCAGGGATTCAAATTCAGGAATACCTGTCCCCGCCCATAGGGTAGGCGGATAAAATCGGTGGAATCGTTATCGATCCTGATCCCCAAACGTTCGCCTTTAAAATCAGCCGGCAAGACAAAATAGCTACCGTGCCGGATTTTATAAAACGGATATACGTGCCCGGGAGCAAAAAGCAATTTACTGCCGCTGGGGTTCAAATTCTGTTCCAGCTTCAGGGATAAAGCATTCAACAGCGTGTCGGCAATCCACCCGGCGGCAACGAACATATCATTTCCTTTCTCTACCCACTGCATCAAATGTTTCAATTCAAGGGCATCGATCCGATAGTCCGAACCGACAAAAATGTATGTCCCGGCAGATGTATCCCGCCCACTTCCGAACTCTTCGGCTATCGACAAGCGCGAAGTCCTGATCTTTGAATCCGGGAATAATTCAGGCAAGCTCCGGTATGTAATGTAAGTACCGTAAGGGATCTTATCCTTCGGCGAATACGTTTCGGACCAATCTACCGGCCGGGGACGATTTGCCTCATACCAGGTGTAGATCAGTGATAAGATCAACAATAATGCAATACCGACAAAATTTCTAATCTTCATTTTTTCAGTTTATCCCGGAATTCGTCGAACACCGGTTCAAGTTGCCCATACAGAGAAGCACTCACCTCAAAATCACCGTAACACACGCAATCGAAAATATAAGCGAGCTTTTCAAAATCATCCCTTAAGGCTTTATCTTTCAATTCATAGTAATAGGATCTATTCGTTTTATGGGCATCCCAGCGGATCATTCCTTTTTCATCCATCAAATGCAGCAGGCCTCCATAGCGAATGCGTATAGCCAATTTGAAATCATTCTCCGCCACGGCTTGTTCCAGCATTTGCCGGTAAGAAAGTTCGTTCCAGGCTTCACCTATCCAGGGGGCCATCGTTTTCTGAAAGTCCGGTTCCGATTTTGCAGTCAGCCAAAACTTACTGCGTACGAGTTTATAAATGCCAAAAACGACGATCAGTCCTGCCAGCACTTTCAGCAACAAGTCCAGCCATACGATATCTTTATGCGTGTAACTACCGAAGATATGCTGCATGAGCCACCACCTCAATCTCTGCCACCAATCACCGGTTTCGGCAACCGGTTTCACCGAATAATCGAATGCCGGATCGTCACGGTACTGTTGTAAAAAGTTTTCTCCGGGAGTACGTTCCCGATAAGCGATCCGACCAGAAACCGATACCGACTCCGCCGAAACCGAAGCAGCCCCCCCCCTCCCCGTCCCACAAGCAGAACGACGACAAAAACAATATATTCAATGCATTTCTTCACGCTCCGGCATTTGTTTATCCCTATTCCCGATCTGTCCGATCTTACTCAACAGACCGGTATGTTCTTTCTGTTCCAGATAAGTGAAGAACCGGACTGCAATACCCACCACGGAGATCAGTTGCAACAGACTTTGTCCCAGGTTGGCGAACAAAAGGCTAAAAGTCGTTTCGTAAATTCCAGGAAGCTGCTGGGTAAAAGTAGTCTTAAAAGTCAATACCAGGTAGGGAATGGAAAAAATATAAGAAAGCCCGCCGACAATCAACTGTAAAACGATCACATACCCGAAGAAATTCCACCACTTTCCCTTCAACAACTCTCTCGAACCGCTCATTCCCGCCGAAATCGACCGGTTTTCCAGTATCATATAATAGAATACGAAACAAAAACGACTCCCAGATAAACCCCGGGAGCAATAAAGAGTATCGTACCGAAAACAACCATCAGCAAATAGATAACCGCCCACAACAGGGATTTACCCAGATTACGCCACATCACTTGCCAAACCTCTCCCGGAGTGATTCTTGCCTCGTCGGCCGCAGCAACTTTATCCTGATAAACACGAATATAAGCGATACCGATCAGCGCCATCCAGAAATAGATCACCATCGTCGAAAGATTGGTCAACAGGCTATTGGTCAGCATATCGAGCGGCGATCCGGCGTATTGATCAGGCTGTACGATCGCAATCAAGCTCTCACGAGCCGAATAGCTCATAAAAAACAATCCGATAAAAATAACAGGCAGGGCAATCACCGCAAAAGACCTCAGCAAAGGCTTAAATTCCTGTTTAATAAAATTAAAAGTCAGGGTAATCGAATCACTGAACCCACGTACCTGATTAAAATTAATCTTTTCCATTCACATGTATATTTAAAATATCAATCAATCTATTTCTCCTTCGTTCAACTTCTGTCTGCGCCCGATGATCACAGGATAAACGATAAAATAACCGATCACGCCGACAGCCGAAATCCCGATACAGAGTGCACCGACGACAGGCATAGCATCTGCATAACGGGTAATATAACTCTCGATCACGCCGGCCAGAATAAAAAAGGGAACTAATCCCGCTACGATCTTCACCCCACGAACAGCTCCCCGCCTGAAAGAAAACAAACGGGGATAAGTCCCGGGAAACAAAAAGCTATTCCCCATAATCAGCCCGGCAGCTCCGGCAATAATAACCGAAGTAATCTCGAAAGTACCGTGTGCCCATACCGACATGACGGAGTGGGCCAATAAACCGTATTTATAGAAAAAATATTCGAAAGCACCGATCATCATCCCGTTCGAGAAAAGGATCCACAAAGTTCCGGCCGAAAAAAATAACCCGAAAGCAAAAGCGATAAAAGACACCCGGATATTGTTCGTCGTAATCCGCAAAAACATCTCCCATTCGTCTCCCTGGTTATAAACGCCCATCGGTTTACCGGAAGTGATATTATCGATGGTCATATTCACATAAGTATCTCCCAAAATCAAGCGGATGAACGACTCATCGTGAGCAGCTGAAAATACCCCGACAAAAGCCGACAACACGAAAAAGAAAAAGGCAAAAAGTAAGGTTTTGTATTCGCTGGCCAACAGTAAAGGCAATTCTTGTTTCCAAAAATACCATATCGGTTTATTTTTCCGCACAGGCCGCGAGTTGATATCGGTTTGATAACCGGCAATCAGCTGGTTCAGGTAGCGTTCCACCTCGCTTCCCGGATAAAAAGTACGGGCATAAGCCAGATCATCGGACAATTCGATAAAATTAGCAGCCAAATGCTCCGCATCCGGTTGCTGTCCGTTTTCCATATTTTTCCATTTATCTTTATTGCGTGAAATAAACCGGGCTTCTTTCATACTCTCAGTTAAACAGCATAAAAGTATATTTTTTTCAGAAAAAAACATATGTTTGCAAGATAAAATAGAATATAAATTCAACTTATATGGATATATCTATACGTACTGCCCAGCACGTCAATATTGCATACCAGCCGGCAGGATTGGTGAACCGGATAGGGGCAACCCTCATCGACCTGGCTTTCTTAGGCGGAATATACATACTCTGTTTCACCCTGGCTTCCCTCAGTAGTATTTTCAGGAACACCACGACAGCCATTATCTTATTGGTCATTTTAATGTGTTACCATTTTGTTTGTGAATACTTTTTTCATGGCAGGAGTCTGGGTAAACTAACTTTACATTTAAGGGTCGTACGGCTCGACGGCCGAAAGCTCTCTTTCTGGAATTGTCTGTTGCGCTGGATATTGCGTCTGGTAGACATCAGTGCCAGTATGGGTATTCTTGCTATGCTGAGCATTATCATCAGTTCGAAAATGCAGCGTCTCGGGGATTTGGCAGCAGGTACCACGGTCATTCATGAAAAAAAGGACACCGATCTGAGACGGCTCAGTTTTTTCGAAACACCGGAATCTTACCAGCCGACTTTTCCCCAAATCGCTATGCTTTCGGATAAAGACATGGCCATTGTCCGGGAAGTGTTCCGGGAATTCGAAAAAAACAAAGAGTATAAACTCCTGGAGCCTTTATCGGCTAAGATCAAGGAATTGACCGGAATAGAAACTCATATGAATAATTTACAATTCATCCAAACTATATTGACGGACTATATTCATTTGACGAAATAAATTTGGTAGTTATATACATATTTACACTTATAAACGTAGGTTTATTTCGTCGTTACTAATTCGTCTCCGGTGATCGGGATTGGAGACCCGGTCGCTTCTGTCGGTCGTCTGGCTTTTTCTATCACTGACCGGCGGAACTCCTCACTACGTTCGTCAGACACCACCGGTCGGGCG
>ERZ1673745.1193-NODE-1193-length-19918-cov-8.350803_pt1 | contig 19918 bp, 15 predicted proteins | sample MGYA00580206_ERZ1673745 | MGnify/ENA primary metagenome ERZ1673745 (study PRJEB41218, sample SAMN15661753) | gut metagenome | host: Homo sapiens | place: Canada: London | collected 2015-08-20/2019-03-30 | study: EMG produced TPA metagenomics assembly of... | reverse complement strand
TCATCGACAATACGACCTATGTGATCGACGAGGCGATCCGTTCGCTGCGCGAGATATCGAACAACCTCTCGCCGCATGTGCTCAACGATTTCGGACTGGCGCGCGGCGTGCAGAACTTCATCGACAAGAGCGCGGCGATGCACGACGCGAAGATACGCTTCACGACGAACCTCCGCACGGAGCGTTACGATACAGATATAGAGGTGATCCTCTACCGCGTGATCTGCGAGCTGATAAACAACTCGCTCAAGCACGCCGCCTGCACGTCGATCAACCTGTCGCTGTCGCAGAACGGCTCGGAGCTGGCTCTCGACTATACGGACGACGGGCGCGGGTTCAATCCGCAGGCGATGATGGACTGCGGCATGGGGCTTTCGAACATCTCGTCGCGCATCAATTCGCTGGGCGGGACCTTCGACATTTCGAGCGCCAAGGGCAAAGGCATGCGCGCCGCGATCCGGGTCAATACGCAGCAGGAACCGGCGCTCCCGAAGCGCAAACGCCGTAACCGGTAGAATCATGGAACGCAAAATAGTACTCGTAGACGATCATTCGCTCTTCCGCAACGGACTGCGGGGGCTGCTCGAACGCTGCGCCGGGTGCCGCGTCGTGGGCGAAGCCGCCAGCGGCGAGGAGTTTCTCGCGATGCTGCCCGGACTGGAGACCGACGTGGTCTTCATGGATTTCGCCATGCCGGGACTCGATGGGGCGCAGACCACCGAACGGGCGCTGGCCCGGCGGCCCGATCTGCGGATCATCACCCTCTCGATGTTCGGCGAGGAGAGCTATTATTCGCGCATGGTGCAGGCCGGGGCGCGGGGATTTCTGCTGAAGGATTCCGACATCGGCGACGTGATCGAGGCCATCGACGCGGTGATGTCGGGCGGAAGCTATTTCAGCCCCCAGCTGCTTTCATCGCTCACGGGGCGGATGCGCACGCGCGACGACGTGCCCGACGAGCAGCTCTCGGTCCGCGAACGCGAGATTCTGGTGGCCGTGTGCCGCGGACTGTCGAATCAGGAGATCGCCGACGAGCTGTTTATTTCGAAGCGCACGGTGGACAAGCACCGGGCTAACATTCTCGAAAAGACCGGCTGCAAGAACACCGCCAGTCTGGTCGTTTACGCCATCCGCAACGGAATCGTCGAAATCTGACCTCCTGAAATCCTGATGTCGGGAAAAATCGTCCGGCCGCATGCGTCTGTATTCGCGTGCGGCGTATTGGTATGCGCTGTTGGCTGCAGCGCGTTTACAGCAGCGGCGAGAAGACCCGCATGAGCGATTCGGCGACGCGGCGGCTCCGGGGGCGGCGGAACCATTCGGCCGGGGTGAGCGGATGGCTGCGCGACTGGTCCTCTTCGAAGACGGAGGCCATGCGCGCCGTGAATTCCCCGTCGTAGACGAAGGCGTTGACTTCGAAGTTGTGTTCGAAACTGCGGAAGTCCATGTTCGCGGAGCCGATGACCGAGAGCATGTCGTCGATGATGAGCAGTTTGGAGTGCAGGAATCCCGGCATGTAGAAGAGTATCTTTACGCCGGCCTTCATCATGTCGTCGAGGTAGGAGTGCGTCGCCAGATCCACGACCTTCGAATCGGAGCGTGCGGGGAGCATCAGCCGCACGTCGATGCCCGCCAGCGCGGCCTCCTGCAGCGCCGAGTTGAGGACGTCGGACGGAAGGTAGTAGGGGGTTTGGATCCACACCCGCCGCCGGGCGCGGGCGATGGCGTAGCTGTCGGCCTGCAGCAGCGTCCGCCATTTGCCGAAGGGGCCGCTGGAGACGATCTGCATGATGTTGTCGGTGAAACGCGCCGCGGGGGGATAGTATTCCGCCGCGGCGATCTGCTGCTTGGTGGTCGCCGACCAGTCGCTCAGGAACGACGCCTGAAGGCCCGCGGCGCCGCTGCCCTCGATCCGGAAATGGGTGTCGCGCCATGTGCCCCACCGGGTGCCGCGGACGTAGCGGTCGGCGATGTTCATGCCGCCGAGGAAGCCCACGCAGCCGTCGATGACGGCGATCTTGCGGTGGTTGCGGTAGTTGACCTTGCTGGTGAAGAGCGGGAATTTGACGTGCAGGAAGGCGTAGACCTCGATGCCTTCGCTGCGCATGCTGCGGAAAAAGGATTTTTTGGCCCCGCTGCTGCCCACGTCGTCGTAGAGGATGCGCACCTCGACCCCTTCGCGGGCCTTTGCGATCAGCGCGTCGCGCAGGCGGCGGCCCGTTTCGTCGTCGTTGAGGATGTAGTACTGGATGTGGATGTGGTGCTTTGCGCAGGCGATTTCGGTCAGCAGGGCCTCCATCTTCGACCGCCCGTCGGTGTAGGTGGTGATCCGGCTGCCGTAGAGCGGGATCGAGTGGCTCGTGTTGGTCAGCAGGGCGGCCAGCGGGCGGTACTCTTCGGGCAGGCCGGGACCGTCGGTGTGCTCGGCTTCTTCGAGCTGCATGGTGATGCGCTTGCGCGTCCGGCGCGAGATGATGCGCTGTTTGGAGAGGTTCTGGCCGAAGAAAAAATAGAAGATCAGCCCCAAGACGGGGGCCAGCACCAGCACGATGATCCACGGCAGCGTCTTCAGCGGATTGCGGTTGTCGGTGATGACGACCAGAATGATGCCGAGGATGGTGACCGAATAGATAATCAGAAAAATGTATGTCAGAATTTGTTGCATACGGGTTTCTTCATCGGTGCGGAGGACCGCCGGGCGGGGTTACTGCCGGGGCTGCTCCGGAAATTTCAGCAGGTAGAGCAGGTGCTCCACGCCGCGCACGTAGTTGCGCTTGTGGTTTTTGGGCGAGTAGACGTAGCAGTCGATGGTCAGGACGCGGCCGGTGGCCGTATCGACGGTCGTGTAGCTGACGAACGGGCCGCCCATGAAGTCGCCGTGGACATCCCAGAAACCGCGCAGCTCGCACCACAGGCGTCCCTCCATGCGGAACATGCGGTAGTCGGGTTCGAACGCTTCGGAGGTGGTCATGTACGAACCGTCGGACGGACCCGGAATGCGGGCGGCGAATTCGTTGCGCGCCGCGAGCAGGGCGCCCGGCGAGAGCGACTCCTTGCCCCGGTAGGGGTAGGAATAGATGAAGAAGCCCTGACTGGCCGTGGGGTATTCGTAGCGCGCCCAGAGGAAATCCTTCTCGTCGGCGGCCAGCACATAGCCTTTCGGTACGGTCATGTCGACCCCGAACGTGCTCTTTATCGCCTTGGCGACGCGCTGTTCGGAGAAGGCTTCGGCGAATTTGACCGCCCGGTCGCGCTCGGCCTTTTCGAGCACCTGCACCAGACTTTCGCGGTGCTCGGAGAGGTAGTCGGTGAGCGCCTTGTCGTCGGGACCCTGCAGGGTCAGCACGATCTGCGGTTCGGCCGTCACGTCGTACTGGACGGCGATGTTGGTCGCGGCGAGCGAAGGGTCTTCGACGATCTTGAGGATGTTGCGGTGGTCGGCGACCATGCCCGTGAATCCCCGTTCGGTGACGCGGAGCACGTCGAACAGCGGCTCGGTCTGGTTGAGGTAGGGAACCGGAGCCGTGAGTATCGAGCGCAGCGTGTCGCCCAGCTCGCCCGTCCACTCCTGCTGGGGGCAGACGACGATCAGCTCGTAGGGGGAGCCTTGAGCGGTTTTGAGCCGCGATTTTGTCAGCGAATGGAATGCGTCGCAGGCCGTCATCGCTGCGAAAAGGGCCGCGGCTGCGGCAATGCGGAAAAACGTTTTCATAGCCGGTCGTAAGTTGATTCTACACACAAATATAGCTAATTTTTCGGAAAAGCGCGGATTTTCACTATTTTTGCAGGATGATAAATTCCCCGCCCGGACCGGCACGGACGAAACGGTTCGCCGCTGTCGCGGTCTGCGCGGGCTTGGTCCGGAATAGGAAACCATGCGTTTAAAACCACCGAAAATAATCCGCCGGCTGATGCCGGACCTGATCTGGGAGATCGACGACCCGGAGGGCGTGTTCCTCACGTTCGACGACGGACCGACTCCCGGCATTACCGAGTGGATTCTCGCCACACTGGACAAGTACGATGCCAAAGCGACGTTTTTCGTGTTGGGAAAAAACGTCGAGATGTATCCCGACCTGTTCAGGCGCATCGTCGATGCGGGACACAAGGTGGGCAACCACACCTATTCGCACCAGAAGGGGTGGGGCATGAGTCTCGAACGCTATACGGAGGATGTGGATTTTGCCAACGACCTGATTCATAGCGAACTGTTCCGGCCGCCCTATGCGCGGATCACGCCGGCGCAGGCGCGGTTTCTGGGGCAGCGTTACAAGCTGGTGATGTGGGACATCATTTCGCGCGACTACAACCGCAACCTCTCGCCCCGGACCTGCCTGAGGAACGTGACGAAGTATCTGGCGCCGGGGGCTATCGTGGTGTTTCATGACAGCGAGAAAGCCTTCCGCAACATGCGCTACGCCCTGCCCCGCACGCTGGAGAAAATCAGACAGATGGGGCTGAAATGCAAAGCCATCGAATTCTGACATGAAGATCGTCGTCGCCATAACCGCCGCCAGCGGCGGTATTTACGCCCGGCTGACACTCGAACGGCTGCTGCGCTCGTCCGAAGTGTCGCAAATCGCGCTCGTATGCAGCGCCCGTGCCCGCGACGTGCTGGCGCACGAGGGTGTCGTGCTGCCGGAGGACGGGCGTATCCGGCTCTTCGGCAACGACGATCTGTTCGCGCCGCCGGCGAGCGGCTCGGCACGCTACGACGCGATGGTCGTCGTGCCCTCGACGGTCGGCACCGTGGGGCGCGTGGCGGCCGGTGCGGCGCAGAGCCTGATCGAGCGGGCCGCCGACGTGATGCTCAAGGAGCGTCGGCGGCTGGTGTTCGTGGTGCGCGAGACGCCCCTGTCGCTGATCCACCTGCGCAACATGACGGCGCTGACCGAAGCCGGGGCCGTGATTCTGCCCGCATGCCCTTCGTTTTACGCCGGGGCGCAGGACGTCGAGGCCCTCTGCGGCACGGTCGCCGACCGCGCCGTGGCGCTGCTCGGCGTCGATGCGGAGCACTATGAATGGGGCGAATAGGAATTTACGGATTTTTTTCGTAACTTTGCGACCTCGAAAAACATCTAAACAGAATACCTTATGGCAACTACAGCTGACATCAAGATCGGTATGTGCATCGAACTGGATGGCAAGACCTTCCAGATCGTGGATTTCCAGCACGTGAAGCCGGGGAAAGGCCCTGCTTTCGTGCGCACCAAACTCAAGAACCTCGAATCGGGCCGCGTACTCGACAACACCTTCTCCGCAGGATCGAAGATCGAACCCGTACGCGTCGAACGCCGTCCCTATCAGTTCACCTACGAGGATGATCTGGGCGCCCACTTCATGCACACGGAGACCTTCGAGGAGATCAATATCGACAAGGACCTGATCACCAACTACGACCTGATGGCCGACGGCCAGATCGTCGAGGTGATGTTCCACACCGAGAAGGAGACCGTGCTTTCGGCCGAGCTTCCCCCGATCGTGGACATGGAGGTGACCTACACCGAGCCGGGCATCAAGGGCGATACCGCATCGACCAACTCGCTCAAACCCGCCACGGTCAATACCGGCGCAACGGTCCGCGTGCCGCTGTTCATCAACACGGGCGACAAGATCCGCGTAGACACCCGCACGCGCGAATATTACGAGCGTATCAAGTAAATCGCCGGGCGAATGCCGGTTCCGGGCCGAACGTCCGGATCGGAAATAAACGGGGGCTGCTTTTGAAAGCAGCCCCCGTTTATCGGTTTGTGCGGCGGTCAGTCGCCGACCTTATACATGACGTAGAAGAGTTCCGTCGAACTGCGCCACATGTTGTCGTAGAACGAGTCGCGTCCCGGTTCTCCGGCGGCGCTGGGCAGCAGGAAGCGGAAAAGCCGGTTGTTGCCTTCCGTGCCGAAGATCATGGTCGAGGAGACGTTGTTCTGCGTGATCTTCATCTGGTTGGTGGTCAGGTCGAGGGTCCACTGCGATTCGCCCGGCGGAAGCAGGTGACGCAGACGCGGGTTCATGTCCAGCGGGGCTTCGACGCTGTAAGGCGCGTAGACACCCCAGAAATTGCCGTACGCCCCGTCGTCGCCGGCCGAATGGACGAGCGTTCCGGTGAGTTCGTTGTCGGAGATCTCGCCGAGCGTGATCGTCACCCGGTCGTCGTATTCGGGAAGTCCGTAGGTGCCGAATTCGCCGCTGCTGAGCTGCGTCGTCCAAGCTCCGTCGCCGACGCCGCTGACCCGCTGGTTGCACGCCAGCTTGACATCGACGATGCGCCATGTGCCGAGGAAGAACGGATCGTAGGTTTCGAGGTAGATCCACCAGTCGAGCCTGTGTCCCGACCGGGAGGTCACGGTGATGCGCGCCCGGCGTTCGGGGTTGCTGAAATTGAGCACGTCGCCGTTCCCGACGCTGGCGCTGGCGCCCTCCGAGACGACGATTCCCTTGACGGGAACCCGGTCGTAGGCGAAGCCGGGAGTTTCGAGGATATAGACCGTTGCGGTGGCCCGGCTGCCGTCGCGGTCGATGATGGCGGTTCCCATCTGTCCTTCGACACGCAGTTCGAGCAGCGAACGTTCGTTGCCGGAAAGGTCCTCGTCGATGGTCTTCGTACACGATGACAGGGCCGTGACAAGCAGAAGGGCGGTCGGTATGAGGTATTTTTTCATCTTCGTAGTGTCTATTTAACGTTCGGATTCAAATCGAGTTCGCGCTGCGGGATCGGGTAGAAGGCCGCCTGCTCTTCGGAGAGTTTCGTGGCTTCGGGAACCGTAGCGGTGACCGACGCCGTGCGGCGCAGGTCGTAGAGGCGGTTGCCTTCGAACGCCAGTTCGAGGGCGCGCTCCTGAATGACGGCTTTGCGGAATTCGGCGAGACTCATGCCCTCCGGCAGCTCCGGGATTCCGGCGCGCCGGCGGATTTCGTTGACCAGCGCCAGTCCTTCGTCGGGACCGGCCGCTTCGGCGAAGACGAGCGCGATGTCCGAATAGCGGATCAGGAAGGGACGGGCGCTGGTGCGTTCGCCGATGAAGTCGGGATCGACGTATTTGGCCGAGAAGTAGCCGCGAACGGGAGAGGGGGTGACGAGTTTGCCGGTCTGGTCGTAGATGTCCTTGTGGATCAGCTCTGTGCGCCGCTTGTCGGTGGCGAGGAAGGTCTTCTCCACGAAGTTGTCCTCGATCAGGAAGACGCCCCAGCCGTTGCCGTTGCCCTTCTGGAGGCTGCCGTCGCTGTAGCGGATGTAAATCGGCGCGGAGCCGTTGTTGGGCAGGAACTGGAGCGGGATTTTCGAATACATGCCTTCGTGCGTGCCGCTGCGGTCGATGCCCATGATGAAGATGTGTTCCGGTCCGTCGGGTTTCGTAACGTCGTAGATGCTGCGCAGGTCGCTGTCGAAGTTGTACGTCTCCTTATAGTCGAAAACCACCTTGCGCGACCAGTAGGCGGCCTGCGTATACATTTCGTCGGCGTTGCGCGGCGCCGAGGCGTAGCCGGGAGCCTTGCAGGCGATGCTCGACGCGAGCGTCAGGTAGACTTTCGAGAGCAGGGCCTGCGCGCCGACCTTGTCGATGCGGCCGAAGACCTTGTTTACCGTGAGCATCTTTTCGGCCGCGAGCAGGTCCTCCAGAATCCGGTCGTAGATCTTGTCGATCGACTCGGCCATCTGGGGCGTCGTCTCTTCGAGCGACGAGATCGGCTCGGTGTAGAGCGGAACCCGGCCGTAGGCCCGGACGAGGTTGAAATAGTTCCATGCTCTCAGAAACAGGGCCTCGCCGACCACGCGGTTTTTCACCGTTTCGTTCAGATTGCCTCCCGAAACGCGTTCGATGACCGTGTTGGCGCGGTTGATGCCGATGTAGCAGTATTTGAAGTAGTACATCGTCAGCTCGGTTTCCGAATTGACGGTCCATTGCTGCAGCATGTGGATGTCGCCCGGCTCGTCCGATTTGGGATACATCGTTTCGGTCGGGATGTCGCCCAGATACCAGATTCCGCGGAGGTATTCGAGCTAGTTCAACGCATTGTAGGCGTACATCAGCCCCGATTCGGCATCCTCCTCCGTCTTGTAGAAGTTGTCGCTCGAATAGAAGCCGTAGGGGGTCTCGTCCAGCGAGCAGGCCGAAAGCATGCCGACCGCAGCGAGCGTGAATATGATCTTTTTCATGGCTTGTCAGAATTAGAAGTTAAGGTCGATACCGACGGTGTATTTGCGGAGTTTGGGATATCCGCCCCAGTAAATGCCGTCGAGTCCCACTTCGGGGTCGTATCCGTCGAATTTGGTGAAGGTGTGTACGTTGTCTATGTTGGCGTAGATGCGCATGCCCTTGAGGAACCTGCGGTTGAAGTGGAGGTTGTAGCCGAGGGTGATGTTCTGGATGCGCAGGAACGAGCCGTCCTGAAGGAAGTAATCCGACAGCCAGTATTGCCGGGCGTTGTTCAGCCGCGGGAAATCGTTGGTCGGATTGTCCGGAGTCCACCGCTTGGCCTTGACGCGCGGGCTGAACGTATAGTTGTTGTACAGCACGTCGTTGCCGTAGACGCCGTAGAGGAATACGGAGAGGTCGAGGTTCTTCCAGCGCAGCGAGAGGTTCAGGCTGGCCGTGAAGTCGGGATTGGGGTCACCGATGATGCACCGGTCCTCCGGCGTGATGGCGTAGTCGCCCGTCAGGTCTACGTATTTCAGCTCGCCGGGGCGGTCTTTCAGTCCGTCGGGGTCGATGAATCCGGGGTCCTGCCCCTCCTGAATGATGCCGTCGACACGGTAGCCGTAGAATACGTTCATCGGATGGCCTACCGCATAGATGCTGGCGTTCTGGTTGAACATGGAGATCGGTTCGCCGGTCACTTCGTAGTACAAGCCCGTCAGGTAATCCTGCGAGAGACCGCTCGAAATGGCGTCGCCCAAGCTTACGACCTTGTTGCGGTTCATCGAGTAGATGAAGGTGGCCGAGAAACTCCAGTCCCTCGTGTGGACGATGTCGCCTTCGAGGCTCACCTCGAAGCCCTTGTTCGTCACTTCGCCGTCGTTGACCCATATTTTGTCGTAGCTCGACGGCAGGGGCAGGTATTTTTCACGCAGCAGGTCGGTGGTCTTTTTGTAGTAGACGTCGGCGGTCAGCCGCAGGCGACGGTCGAAGGCTGCGAAATCGACGCCGAAATCGAGCTGCGAGGTCGATTCCCACTTCAGGTCCGGATTGGCGATGCCGCCCCATACCATGTACCGGTTGTTGGCGCCGGTGCGGCCCACCTCGTAGCCGGGGCCGATCACGGTCGCCCACTCGCCGTTGTGCCAGAATTTCTCCATGCCGTAGCGGTCGAGGGTCTGGTAGCTGCTGATGCCCTGATTGCCGGAGGCTCCGTAGCTCAGGCGCAGCTTCAGTTCGCTCAGCCAGCGCGATTGCTTGAGCCACGGCTCGTTGTGCATCTTCCAGCTGACGGCCCCCGAAGGGAAGTAGCCCCACTTGTTGTTTTTGCCGAACTTCGTCGAGCCGTCGGCGCGCATGGTGGCCGTCAGCAGGTATTTGTCCTTGAGCGAGTAGTTGATGCGCCCGTAGAAGGAGAGCAGCTTGCTCAGGTAGTACCCGTCGTTGTATATCTGGCGCAGGTTGGGATTGCCGGCGTTCATGTTTTCGTTCTGGAGGACGTCGTTGACGAATCCGCGGGCGGTCGTGTAGAGTCCGCGGCCCGTGTCCCAGTTGTAGGAGTGGCCGGCCATGACGGTCAGGGCGTGGTTCTCGTTGAACGTGCGGCTGAATGTCAGGTAGGTCTCCGACATGAGGTTCTGGTTGAACGAATTGTTGATCTGGGCGATGCCGCCGTTGTCGTTGGCGTCCTGCGAAGTGTTGCTGGCGCGGTACACGTCGCCGACCGAGGTCTGGTAACGGTAGTCCAGCTGCGAGTGGATCGTCAGCCCCTTGACCAGCTCCCAGTCTACGGCCAGCGAGGTGACGAAGTCGCGGCCGGTGGTTTTGTTCAGCACGTTATCCAGAATGACCAGCGGATGGCCGAAGTCCTGCGCCCCGGCCAGATAGTAGTTGCCCTCCTTGTCGTAGACGGGCCAAAGGGGGTTGCGGCCGTATTCGAGTCCGTTGCTGATGTTGCGGTTGGTGATCGAGAAGACGTTGTAGGAGGTCAGTTTCAGGTTCTTGTAGAGGTTGTAGGTGACGCCGAGGTTGGCGTTGATGCGCTCGTAGGAGTCTTTCTTGTACAATCCCTGATTGTTGTGGTAGTTGACGTTGAGGTTGATCGAGGCGCGGTCGTTGGCGCTGCTGATGGCTGCCGTCGTGCTGTTCAGGACGGGGGTTCTCAGGCAGAGGTCGCGCCAGTCGGTATTGGCCCATTCGCCGTTCTGTATCTCAAGCAACGAGGGATAATAGATGCCGCCGATGGTCTGGCCGATGTAGATGGGGTTGAGTCCGGCGTTTACCTGCTCCTCGTTGGTGACCTGAGCCATGAGCATCGGGTCGTACCAGATGTCGAGCGGGTCGGAGAGCTGGCTGATGACCGTCTGGTGCTTGACCGAAATGTTGGTCTGCCCCTTTGCGGCCGACTTGGTCGTGACGAGGATCACGCCGTTGGCGCCCCGCGATCCGTAGATTGCCGATGCCGAGGCGTCCTTGAGAATCTCGATCGACTCGATGTCCGAGACGTTGATCTGCGAGAGGTTGCCCGCATCGCCCATCGGGAAGCCGTTGACTACGACGAGCGGCGTGTTGGAGCCTTCGAGCGAGCTGTTGCCGCGGATGCGGATAATCGCTCCCGCACCCGGATCCTGCGAAGTGTTCAGCACCTGAAGACCTGCGGCACGGCCCTGAAGCAGTCCGTCGACCGAAGTGGAGGAGAGGTTGTCGAGCGCCCCCATTTTGACGGACGCCACCGAACCGGTGAGGTCGCTTTTCTTTACGGCGCCGTAGCCGACCACGACCACCTCGTTCACGAGTTTCGAATCGTCTTCGAGCGTGATCGGGTAGAAGGTCGCCGTGGTGACCTCCTTTTCCGCCGTTTTGTAGCCGAGCATCGTGATTTGCAGGGTCGCACCCTTTGCGGCGCCGAGTTCGAACGTTCCGTCGGCTTTGGCGGAGGTGCCGTTGGTCGTCCCTTTGACGATGACGCTGGCCCCCGCGACGGGCTGACCGGCCGGATCGGTGATTTTACCCCGGATGTTCTGGGGCTGGGCCCAGACCGTTCCGGCGGCCAAGAGAAGAACGGCTCCCAGCAGGAACCTGCCCAAGTTGGTTCGTAAGTTTGGTTTCATAGGGTTGTTATTTTGTTGGTTGTCAGTAGCTCATGTATTCCGAGGGCAGCGGGTCGGGCTGCATCTCCCCAGCCAGATAGTCGTCCAGACAGATGAAGGTGCCGGCGGTCCAGCCCAGCATCGCGGGCATCTCGTATTCGTTGCTGACATCGGTCGTTCCCGTTTCCGCGTTGTACTTTTCCCAGAGGTTGCCCGTCGTCTTGAACGATTCGGTGACCGCTTTCATCCATTTGACGGCAATGCGTTCGGCCTCTTTGCCGTATCCGTAGCGGGCCAGTCCCATCACCGCATAGAAGCAGACCGGGGGCCACGTGTTGGGATAGGACCACTGGTAGGGGTAGTCGTAGGGCTTGTCCTCGCAGGCGGCGATGCCGTAGGGGAATGAGCGCCTGTACGATGTCGCCGGCGTATTCACGGGGTACGGCGCCGGAGTAGAGGAGCGCGAAGACCGCTCCCGAAAGCACGTCGGAGCGCCGGCCGTTGACGTAGTCGTAGTCGTAGAACTGTTTCGCTTCGGGGTCGTAGCAGTATTGGAGTATCCGTGCCCGGCGAAGCTCCGCTTTGGCGATCCATTCCCGGATCTCGTCCGTACGACCCAGCTCCTGCGCGAAGCGGGCGAAGTTCACCTCGTACATGAAGAGGTTGGCATTGAGGTCCAGCGGGCAGAAATCCGTACACCGGCGGTCGTAGCGCGGGTTGAAGTCCCAGCCCGATTCGGCTTCGGCGACGAAGTCGAGCCCCAGCTTGTGGAGCCGTTCGGGGGTGTAGCCCTTGTCGAAGAGGTCCGTTCCGAGGCGTTTGCCGCCGGTGACCAGAAATTCGTCGACCAGAGCGTCCGATGCGGAGCTTCCGTAGCGGTTCAGTCCGGTGGGCGTCAGGCGCTCCCGCATCCAGAATCCGTACTCCTCCTTCAGAGTCTGGTATGCGTCGGCGAGCCACTGCTTGTCGCCGGTCAGCCGGTAGATGCGGTCGACCATCATGGAGAGGTAGGGCGTCTGCGACCGCGCTTCGTAATAGGTCCTGCTGCCGTTGTAGACCTTGCCGAAGCGGCGGACCATGTAGAGCAGGTTGTCGGTATTGCCTTTGGCCAGTTCGGGATGGCCGTCCCGGACGAGTCCCTCGTTGGTGAAGAAGGTGTCCCAATAGTACATTTCGCGGAACATCGCCCCGGCCGTGGGAACCGTGTAGGGGTAAGGCAGCCCGATGAGCGTGGCGGTGTCGGCGGTGCAGTGCTGGACGGTCGTGTGCCAGTTGTCGCGGATGAACTCCCGCACGGCCGGCGCGTCGGGGTTCTGCGGGCGGCAGCCGACGAAAGCGAGACCTGCGGCGGCTGACATGACGATAAGTATTTTTTTCATGGGTATCTGTTTTTCGGGGTTAATAGGTGTCGGCCAGCGACATTGATTTCAGGCGCCGCGCAAGCTGCTTGGCGCTCAGTTCCGACGCCACGCGGACGGTGCGCGTTTCGCCCGGCATGAGGTCGAAGAAGTTGTCGGAGAAGTGCGCCGTTTCGCCTTCGACCGACAGATAGACGCCCCGCGCGAAGTTGTCCGACCGGACGGTGACGTCGTACTCCCCGCCGGCCCGGTCGACCTTGCAGTGCAGGGTCGCTTTCGGGTAATTCATCGTTTTCTGCTGTACGAGGAAGTAGTTGTTGCGGTATGTCTTCCCCGCAGCGGTGAATGTCGCCTGAATGACGACCTCCTCCGGAGCGGCTCCGTTCAGCAGCGTCCGCGTGTCGATGGCGGCGACTTTCGTGCTGGCGTTGGCCGGGACGTCGATCTGCTGTTCGAATTCCCCGGTCCGGCCGCCCGTCAGACGCACCGCCCGGACGCACAAGGTGCCTTTCTCCGGAGTGAGCAGGTCGGAAACGGCGTAGATGTCGAGTCGTCCGCCGTCGAGGATCGGGGAGATCAGTATGTCTGCGAATGCGTAGCGGGCGAAGTAGTGCTGCGCCTTCCAGACGCCGTACCAGTCGCGGCTCGACCACGAAGCTACCGGCCAGCAGTCGTTGTGCTGCCAGTAGAGCGATCCCCAGCAGTAGCCCTTGTCGCGGCGGTGCGCCTCGATCGCCGTTTTGATGGCGTCGCCCTGCAAGATCTGGGAGGCGTAGAGGAACGACTCGAAATCGCGCGGTTCGTGGTATTCGTTCAGCAGGTAGCTTTTGATCAGGTTGTTGGCGTGCTCGCCGCCCCGCTGGTGGGACATCATGACTTCCGACGTGATGTCTTGGTCGCCGGGCAGCGGCGCGTAGCGCTTCACCGTTTCGAAACACGGGAACGACTGGAACCCGTATTCACTGAAGAAACGGCTGCGCTGGCGGTTGTACTCGGTGATGGGTTTTTTGGCGTGCCATACCTCCCAGTAGTGCCGGTCGCCCTCGTGGTCGTTGCTCATCGCGCCGTAGTCCGAGAAGGGCGAGGTGGGCTGGTAACCCATGTCGGGGGCGTATTCGGCCACCACTTGGGCCAGCATGCGGTAATACTGCTCCTCGTACTGTTTCCAGATGATGTCGGAGTATTTCGGGTCGACTTTGTCGACGTCGTATTTCCAGCCGCTGAGCCACGAATCCTGATTCTCGTTGTTGCCGCACCAGTAGACCACGCAGGCGTGGTTGCGCAGGCGTTTGACGTTGTCAACGGCCTCCAGACGCATGTTCTCCAGCAGCGCCCCTTCGGCCGGGTAGACCGCGCAGGCGTACATGAAATCCTGCCAGATCAGGATGCCCTCGCGGTCGCAAAGCTCATAGAAGAAGTCGTCTTCGTAGATGCCGCCGCCCCAGACGCGGAGCATGTTCATGTTGACGTCGACCGCGTCCCGGATCGTGCGTTCGTAGGTCTCGCGGGTGACGCGGGGCAGGAAGCAGTCGCAGGGGATGTAGTTGGCGCCCTTGCAGAAAACGGGTTCGCCGTTGAGCAGGAACCGCAGGCTGCGTCCGTAGGCGTCGGGCTTCTTTTCGACGGTGACGGAGCGGAGCCCGACCTGTGCGCTGTGGCCGGCCAGCACACGGCCGCCAAGCTCCACGGAGGTGCGGAAAGTATAGAGGTGCGGTTCGCCCATGCCGCGGCACCACCATAGTTCCGGATGCTCGATCGTGAACGGGACGCTGACCCGGTTCATGCCCGCGTGGAGCTGCACGCTGCGCGAACCGAGCACCCGTTTGCCGTCGGAGACGGTGACGACGGCGTTTTCGACGGGCGCTGCCGCTTCGATCTCCACCTGCGTCTCGACACGGGCGGCTTCGGACGAGACCTCCGTCTGGCGGTGGAATACGTCTTCCAGACGCAGCTCGTTCCAGCCCTGAAGTTTTACCGGACGCCAGATGCCCGACGTAACCAGCCGCGGACCCCAGTCCCAGCCGTAATGATAGCCCGCCTTGCGGGTGAAGGGGCTGAGTTTTTTCCCGTCGAGTCCCCCGTTGTCCGCCTGATCGTTCCAAGCCTCGTAACGGTAGGGCAGGGATTCGTACTGCGGCAGGGCCTTGTTGATCGGGGAGTGGAAATAGACGCGCAGTACGTTGCCGCGCTCCTTGAGCAGGGGTTTGACTTCGGCGGCCCAGCGGCGGAACATGTTGTCCGCCGTCAGGATCCGGGTTTCGTTCAGGAAGACGTCGGCATAGGTGTCCAGACCGAGGAACTCCAGCCGGACGTGTTCGTAGCCGCGCGTCAGCGTTCCGGCGTCGAAGGAGACTTCGTAGATCCAGTCTTCCTTGTCGATCCACTGCAGGGAGCGTTCGTTGAGCCGGTAGTAGGGATCTTCGATCAGTCCGTTGTCCAGCAGGTCGGTGTGCACCACGCCCGGCACCGTCGCCGGATGCCATTCGTTTCGGTTCGCCTGTCTGAACTTCCAGCCGGAGTGGAGCGGCATCGTGTCGTTGGCGGCCGATCCGATCGTCGCCGATCCCGCTAAAAATAATGTCATAATTGCCTTCAGAGTTTGTTTGTGCATGACTAGTTCTCTTTGGTGAGGGTGAGGGTCATCGTGTTCAGGTTCAGATTGATGGTGTAGGTTCCCGACGTATATCCGAAGCGCGACGGATAGAACTGCGGGTCGCCCTTGGCGTCGCTCGTGGCTTGATCGTCGATACGGATCACCGTGCCGAACGGCGCGTCGGGGGTCTGTCCGTACCAAGGCCACCAGCCGTCGGACGAAGCGAAGATCTTGAATCCCTTGTAATCGCCGTCGAAATTCATGGCGACACCCGTGGCTTCCCATTCGTTGTCGCCCTTCTTGGGCAGGTAGGTGCGGCTCTCCCAACCGCCCGGAGTGGCTTCTCCGGTCATCGAATAGGCGGTCGAGTAGTCGATGCTTTTCGCGGTGAGCGTCATCTTCATCGTGTTGAGGTTTACCTCGATGTCGTACACGCCCTTGCCGTAGCCGAGTTTGCCGGGGTATACCTGTGGCGCGTCGGTGTCGGTGACAAGCTGCAGCGAGATGTTGTCGGCCGTGGCGTCGTCGGTCATGGCGTAGTAGACGCCCCAGTTGTCGCGTTCGGTGAACATCTTGAAGCCTACGTCGCCGTTGTCGCCGAACGTCATGTCGATATTCCGGGCGCGGTAGATGCCCTCTTCGGCCTTGGCGAGCTGCGTGCCGTCCCACGTCCAGCCCCATGTGAAGCAGCCGCCGAGCAGGTAGAGCTGTTCGGGCAGCGGCGCTTCGGGCAGGTCGCCCGTGCGGGTGAGGGTGAGCAGCTTCGTGTCGAGGTTTACCTCGATGTCGTAAACGCCGTTCTCGTAGCCGAACGATCCCGGCTGGAACTGCGCTTCACCGCTTTTATATACGGCGATCTTTCCGAACGTCTCCGCCGAAAGGTCCTGTGCGGCGAAACGGGGGGCGTCCGTGTCGTTGACGTTGCGCGAGAAGTAGAATTTGAAGCCGTTGTTCAGGCTCATGGGCTGCACGCGCAGCTCGACGCCGGAGGCCTGATACAGGTGGGAGCCTTCGCGGCTTTCGGGCAGTTCGAGGCCCGCGTTCAGATCCCACTGCCACGGGGTGGCCGCACCCACCATGATCAGCGAGGGCGGGAAGTTCGGATAGGTCGTCTTCGGCGTTATTGCGCAGTTTTTGATCTCCGACAGCTGGGCGTCGAACTCCTCGTCCGCGTTTTTCGCATATACGGCGAACCGCACCGCCGCTTCGGTGCCGGCTTCCAGATCGAAAGTGTTGAGAAGCAGCTGATTCAGCTCGCCGTGAGTGAAGTCGTGTGTCAGGGCCGCGCCCTTGTCGATGACGACCGGACCGGAGAACATGTCGCGGTCGGTCAGGTTGACGTAGAGCGTGTAGGCGACCTCGGTCTGCTCGTCGTCGGTCGCGGCGGTCCATTCGGCGTGCAGGGCCGGTTGGTCGGAGTGCTCCGGGTCGACCAGCACGGCATCGGCCGAGAGGGTCAGCGTGGGGGCTGTCAGGGTTGCGGGTTCCGGAACCGGTTTTTCGGCCGTGTCGTCGGAACTGCAGGCGGCGGCCAGAAGAAGGGTGGCGGCCAGACCCGCGGTCAGATAGTAGAGTTTTCTTCGCATATAGGTTGGTTTTTGATTGGATTGATCGGGTGTATATGCCGAAAACAAAATTATCGTTTTGTCCGATCCTGCAATAGAAAGGTTCGAAAAGCAAAAAAGTTTGATCGGATCGTATCAATCCGACGCTTTTTTTGCGCATGAAAAGGCCCTGAAAAGTGGGTTATACGAATTTTAAATATTATTAAAAACGATGAAACGGAATATGTATGGGTTGATTCGCTGGTATTATGTGATCTTTTTGTTGTATTATTCGATTGAAGTGTGTCATGGCTCTTGGAAAATACTTTTCGACGATGTAATTTTACCTAAAACCACACGGATTAACATGCAATGTATTGTTAATCATGTATATAACCTGATAATAACCGGCCTATGAAAAAACTCTTCCTTTTTCTCTGTCTTCTGTTCCTGCTGCCGACCGCCGCTTTGTGCAGGGATAAAACCTATACGATTCAATCACCCGATTGTTCGTTGACCGTCACGATCGGATGCGGTGATCGAATCGTATATTCCGTCCGATCGGATACGAATCAGATTCTGAAGCCTTCGCCCTTGGCTCTCAGGCTCGTTTCCGGCGAATGCTGGGGCCGGCGGAGCCGGGTGGCCGGAGTGCGGCGCTACCGGATCGACGAGGTGTACGACGCACCTGTTTATAAAAAGCGGAAGGTGGAGGATCGCTGCAACGGGATCGTGATCGATTTCCGGGAGGGATTTTCGCTGGAGTTTCGGGCCTATGACGACGCGGTGGCCTACCGCTTCGTCGCGCGTCAGCCCGGCGAGGTGCTCGTCGTAGGCGAAGAGGCCCGGTTCCGGTTCGCTCCGGGAGCCGTCGCATTCGTGCCCTATGTGCGCGACACCCCTTGCAGGCACGATGGACTGGCCTTCGGCGAGCAGTTCATGCAGTCGTTCGAGAACACCTACACCCGTACGCCGCTTTGCGAAATGGACTCCGCCCGCTTGGCGTTCCTGCCGCTGCTCGTGCAGACGGCCGGGGGCGTGAACGTCTGCATTACGGACGCCGATCTCGAATCCTATCCGGGCATGTTCCTGCACCGAAGCGGCGCGGACGAACTCGAAGGCGTTTTCGCGCCCTCTCCGCGGAAGGTCGTGCCGGGCGGTTACGACCGCATGCAGGGCGTGGTCGAGGAGTACGAGCCGTTCATAGCATCCCTCGCGCCGGGAGACCGCCTGCCGTGGCGGGCGCTCAGTATCGTGCGGGAGGATGCCCGGCTCGCGGACAACGATCTGGTCTGGAAGCTCGCTTCGCCCTGCCGGCTCGACGATATTTCGTGGATCGAACCCGGCAAGGCCGCGTGGGAGTGGTGGAACGACTGGGGACTTTCCGGCGTGGATTTCACGGCGGGGATCAACCAGCCTACCTATGAATATTACATCGATTTCGCATCCCGCAACGGTCTGCGCTACCTCGTTCTGGACGACGGTTGGAGCCGCGACCACCATTCGCCGCTGGAGACGGCTCCCGGACTCGATCTGCCGGCGCTGGTGAAGTACGGCGAAGAGCGGGGCGTCGGGCTGATCCTCTGGCTCGGCTACCTCCCGTTCGCCGGGCAGATGGAGGAGCTTTGCAAGCTCTATTCCGAAATGGGCATCAAGGGATTCAAGGTCGATTTCATGGACAGGGACGACCAGCAGATGGTCCGGTTTGTCTACGATGCCGCCCGTACGGCCGCACGGTACAGGCTGCTGCTCGACCTGCACGGCATATTCAAGCCTGCGGGAATCCAGCGGACCTATCCCAACGTCATCAATTTCGAAGGCGTGCACGGGCTGGAGCAGGTCAAATGGTCGCCCGTCGAGGTCGATCAGGTTACCTACGACGTGACGGTGCCCTTCATCCGGATGATGGCCGGACCGATGGATTATACGCAGGGAGCTATGCGCAATGCCTCGAAAGCGAATTTCCGGCCGGTGAATTCCGAGCCGATGAGTCAGGGAACCCGCTGCCGGCAGCTGGCCGAGTATGTCGTATTCGATGCTCCGCTCGCGATGCTGTGCGACTCCCCGTCGGCCTACGGACGGGAACCCGAATGCCTGCGCTTCATCTCCGGCGTGCCTACCGTCTGGGATGAGACCGAAGTGCTCGCCGGCGAGGTCGGCGACCATATCGTGACGGCGCGCCGTCACGGCGACGTGTGGTATGTAGGGGGACTTGCCGGCTGGGACGGCCGTACGGTGCGGGTCGATCTCTCGCTGCTGCCCGAAGGGACGTATGCGGTGGAGCTGTTCCGCGACGGCGAGAACGCGGCGCGCATCGCCCAAGACTATGTCCGGGAGGAGTTCCTGCTGGCTCCCGGTAAATCGTTCGATGTGAAAATGTTCCCCGGAGGCGGTTTCGCCGCCCGGATAACCAAGCGATAGCGTATGGGCATACGTCTTAGGGAAAAGATCGGTTACGGACTCGGCGATACGGCCTCTTCGATGCTGTGGAAGCTCTTCAGCGTCTACCTGATGTTCTTCTATACGGACATCTGCGGCATCGACGCATGGGTGGTCGGCGTCCTGTTTCTGGTGACGCGGATCTGGGATTCGCTGCTCGATCCCGTCGTCGGGCTTCTGTGCGACCGCACATCCAGCCGGTGGGGGACCTTCCGGCCGTGGCTGCTGTGGGGCGCCCTGCCCTTCGGGGCGTTGGGCGTCCTGACCTTCTACATGCCGGAGTGGGGAACGGGCGGAAAGGTGGTCTATGCGACCGTGACCTATTCGCTGATGATGATCGTCTATTCGTCGGTCAATGTGCCCTATGCCGCACTGCTCGGCGTCATGTCGGCCGATCCGCACGAACGCACGGTGCTCGCCGCGTTCAGGATGACCTTCGCCGCCGCAGGCAGCATGGCGGTCGTGCTGGCGGTCGAGGCGCTGGTGAAGGCTTTCCGGCCGTGGGCTGGGCCGTCGGCGAGCTGGACCGCGGCGGTCGCCGTCGTGGCCGCGCTTGCAGTCGTGCTGTTCTTCGTGACGTTCTCAACGACGCGGGAGCGGGTACGGCCCGTGCGGGCGGAGCGGCATCCGGTGCTGCTCTCGCTGCGCGACCTGCTGCACAACAGACCGTGGCTGATCCTTGCAGGGGCAGCCGTATGTCTTCAGGTGTCCCGTCCTGAAAAAGGTTTACAGTGATTGATAATTAAAGATAAACATTTTG
>ERZ1673745.1129-NODE-1129-length-20969-cov-4.991154_pt1 | contig 20969 bp, 23 predicted proteins | sample MGYA00580206_ERZ1673745 | MGnify/ENA primary metagenome ERZ1673745 (study PRJEB41218, sample SAMN15661753) | gut metagenome | host: Homo sapiens | place: Canada: London | collected 2015-08-20/2019-03-30 | study: EMG produced TPA metagenomics assembly of... | reverse complement strand
GGTCACGCTGTACGGCTGTACGGACAGCAGCCTCTACCAGCGCATGGCGCACGAGGTGGTTGACCCGTGGCTGGACGAGCCTTCTCCCAAGAAAAGTAAGTCTGTGTTGATACGTCGTCTACGTGATTACGACGGTTGGCTGAAACATAATGAATAAGGAATAATTCAAAATTCATACATCATACATCATAATTCAAGACATGTCTTCCCTTCCTTCGGGCATCCGTTTGATGAACCTGTTGCGTGACCATTTGACAGAGATCATGGATCGTGAGCGTGCGAACCTGAACTCAATACACCTGTATTGTACGGGATCTTACTGGGTGTCGTTCGAGCGTTCTGCCTATCAGTTGCGTCGTGTGTTTCCGGATAGCGAGACTACGCCGCTGCGCCTGTTCGCTTATCCGTTCCCGATCGTGATGGTGTCCGTTACGGATCGCTCACTCCGTTTGTACGCCCGTAAACATATCTTGAGGAGGGACGAGACGGATTACAAGCTATTGACCGTCCCCGGGCTTCCCATGGCGGATTACCATGTATGGCACGCTGGCGAGGTGGAAGGCTTGCCCCAGCTGACATGAACTCCAAATATGAAGCGCTGGAAAAGTAATAAACTCAATTATGGTATAATGATTTTGATTGATGGTTGGCAATTAGCATGAAATTTCGTATATTTACTCTAGAGGAAAAATAATTGTCATAAATTAATGAAAGCGGACGTGCTAAATTCGATAAAAGAGACCTTACGTAAGGTGATCTTGATTTCCATCTGAAAGGCACTCATAAGGAAATGCCGTCCGATGAGATGGGCAATGGGGCGATAGACCCCCATGAGCAATCTTAGGTGACTTGCGCCACTAACCTAAGATATTTTACCAACGCACCTAAGATACATGGTGGATGAACCTAGGATATTTTTTTAGTCAAAACAAATGCTTTGGGTCTGTTACGGATCTGAAGTGACTACTTATATACAATAATCATTATGTCAGAGGAAATCAAAATTGCTGTAGCTGGAACCGGTTATGTCGGGTTGAGTATTGCTACGCTGTTGGCACAGCATCATCCGGTCACTGCGGTTGACGTTATACCGGAGAAGGTGGAGACGCTAAACCGGAAGCAATCTCCTATTCAGGATGAGTATATCGAAAAATACCTAAAGGAGAAGGAGTTGAACTTGACGGCTACGCTTGATGGAGCGTCCGCTTATCGTGATGCCGATTTCATCGTTATTGCGGCTCCTACCAATTATGATCCGGTGAAGAACTATTTTGATACGCACCATATTGAGGATGTGATCGATCTGGTATTGAGTGTTAATCCAAGGGCGGTGATGGTGATCAAGTCGACCATTCCGGTCGGATATTGCCGGAGTCTTTATCTGAGATACGCCCAAAAGGGTATTGAGCGACTCAATCTGCTGTTTTCTCCGGAGTTTTTGCGTGAGAGCAAGGCGCTTTATGACAATCTTTATCCCAGCCGTATAATCGTTGGTTATCCCAAATTGCTAAGCGATGAGCAATTCAATGCGGAGAATGAGGCGATCGAGAGGATTGCGGATATTCCGGGTTTGGAGAAGGCTGCCCACACGTTCGCCGCCCTGCTTCAAGAAGGTGCCATTAAACAGGATATTCCGGCGCTATTCATGGGAATGAAGGAGGCCGAGGCCGTGAAGTTGTTTGCTAATACCTATCTGGCTTTGCGTGTAAGTTATTTTAACGAGTTGGATACCTATGCGGAGGTGAAAGGTTTGGATTCGAGTGCCATCATCCAGGGCGTGGGGCTGGATCCTCGTATTGGCACGCATTATAACAACCCTAGCTTTGGTTACGGGGGCTACTGTCTGCCGAAGGACACCAAGCAGTTGCTCGCCAATTATCAGGATGTTCCCCAGAATATGATGACCGCGATCGTGGAGAGCAATCATACCCGTAAGGATTTCATTGCGGACCAGGTGTTGCGCAAGGCCGGCTACTACGATTATAGCGAGAGGAACATTTTCCGGTGCTCCGAAGAGCGAGAATGCGTCGTGGGGGTATACCGTTTGACGATGAAATCGAACAGTGATAATTTTCGCCAGTCCTCTATTCAAGGCGTGATGAAACGTATCAAGGCGAAAGGGGTCAAGGTGATCGTCTATGAGCCTGCATTGAAAGACGGGAGTTCTTTCTTCGGCAGTGCCGTGGTGAATGATCTCGCCCGTTTCAAGGAGATGAGCCACGCCATCATAGCCAATCGTTATGATGATTGTCTGGATGATGTGAAGGAGAAGGTTTATACGAGGGATATCTTCGGTAGGGATTGAATCTTTAGATGATGGCTTTACAAGAGAGGCTGGGAAGGAATAAGACCATACTGGCTAATTTTTCCTATCTGAGTTTGCTGCAGGTATTCGCTATTCTATTTCCATTGCTTACCTATCCTTACTTGCTTCGGGTTATAGGCTTGGAATTGTATGGCGTGATCATATTCGCTCAATCTATAATAAACTATGTATCGCTGGTGATCAACTTCGGGTTCAATATGTCCGGAGCGAGGAACGTGGCGACTTACAAGCAGGATAGGGCAAGATTATCCCGGATCGTCACATCCATTTATTGGTGTAAGTTCATTTTATGGCTTGTTTGCCTAGTCCTGTATTTATCGGTCATCAGTATGGTTCCGTTCTTTGAGGATCATTATTGGGTGTATATTCTTTCTTTTCTGTTGACATTCAACGAGCTTATGTTGCCCATCTGGTTCTTTCAAGGGATTGAGAAAATGAAATATATCACATTCGTAAACCTGTCTGCCCGCCTGTTGTTTGTGGTTGCCATATTCTTGTTTGTCCATCGGCAAGAGGATTATTTGCTGGTTCCCTTGTTAAATGGGATCGGAGCTATACTGGCTGGTTGTCTCTCTTTATATATCTTGTTGGGAAAAGAGAGAGTAAGGTTTTCTTTGATACCGGTAAGGGAATTGCGATCGACCTATAAAGAGAGCTTGCCCTTATTTGTTTCGATCCTGTCCACACAGATTTATGTGAACGTTAATAAATTGGTGATCGGTTCTTTTCTGGGGATGTTGGAGGTTTCCATTTATGATATGGCGGATAAGGTGCTTCTTTTGATGAAACTCCCAGCCTCCATGATAGCGCAAGCCGTTTTCCCGAAGATCTCCCGTGAACAGAATATTCGTTTTATCAATCATGTGATGTTCTTATCGGTAGGGATCGCTTTACTTTTCTACATTAGTATGTTCTTCGGTAGTGACTGGTTGGTGTATCTTCTCGCCGGAGAACACATAGAAGAGGCTTCTGTCATTATGCGATTGCTGGGAATCTCCGCAATCTTGACATCTATCAATGGTTTCTTTGGAGGAAATCGTTTGGTCCCGCTAGGTTATTCGTTTGTGTATATGAGAGTGATGGTTGGTAATTGTCTGTTTTTCCTAACGGCTATAGGCTTGTTGTGGCTGACAGAAAGTATAACCATGTATACGGTTACAGTGATGGTTGTAGGGGTGGAAGTGTTTTGCTTTGTGTCGTTGGTTTATAGGAACTGGCAGTTAGGGTTGTTGGGGGTGAAAAGATAAGGTTGATTTGAGAGATACTTGATGTGGGAAAGATGGAGTGGAATGAAATATGATTAAATATACGGTTTGTTGAAATGTGTGATAAGAAAGATAATTCTATAGAATAATCTTGTTGTTGTAGCATTGTTTTATGCTGTTGCTTGAAAACCGTAGAAATACATAAATATACTCTAATAATTGGTCTATGCAGATGTGTGTAGTTGTGATTTTGTTATTTGTTTTAATGCCTTTTATGTCTTTTTATTTTGTAATTGCTGAAGTGTATAATAAGAGGAAATATTCATATTATTTATTGTTTGTTTTGATGGGCTTGTTTTCTATGTATTATTTCCCCTATCAAGATCAATATAGATATATGGAGGGGTATTTGTTCCTTCAAGATAAAAACTTTAGTGATGTTTTTATTTATGATAATATTGTATTGTATTTTCTGAATTTATTTGATATATTTATGTTTGTATTTTCTAAGACAGGTATTAGCTATGAGATATTTAGATTTATAATCGTTGTTTTATCATATATGCTGGTTTTTGTTACAGTTAAAAAGACGTTGAAAAAAATGAATTGTAATAGTGATATTTGTTTTTTGTCTTTTTTAGTTATTTTCTTTTCTGTTCCATATTTTATTATATGTTCCGGGTTTAGAACAGGATTTGGTGCTTGCATTTTATCTGTTGGAGTATATTGTTTATATAGTTTAAAAAAGAGAATAGGATTGTTACTTGTTCTTGTTTCTTGTTTGATTCATTATATGTATTTTATCTATTTTGGATTGATATTATTTTCTTTCTGTGTTGGCAGATTGACGAAAGTTAAAATTGTGTTTTTCTTGATTATATCATTGTTTTTGCAATGTTTATTGCTTAAAATTAGTGGAAGTCTAGATTTTGAATATTTATCGTTAATAGGGAATGGCGATTATTCTGATTATGTTCAAGGAGAATGGGGACTTAATTATGGATGGAATGCAAAAAAATTTATTTCTATCATGGCGATGTCTTGTTTTCCTTTAATTGTACAAGTATTCTTTTTTAGAAAAATGATTAATGATAGTGGTTTTAGTAAACTTATCTTTTTGAATGTTTTGTTTTATATTATAATCTCTCCATATAGAATTCTTTTGTCAAGATATAGTTGGTCCCTTATTTTATTGATAAATATATATATACTTTATCATATATATGAGTATTGTCGAATGAGAAAAATGATGCTTTTGATTATTTTGACAACATTGATTATTTCTTTTTCTGCTTCTTGGAGAGTGAATCGTTTTTCTATGCCGTTTAGTCGCCAAGAAGAACTTTTATATAAACCATTACCATTGTTGCTGATGAATAGTTATAGTTTGAAAGAAGCATCTATTTATCTTTCAGTCGATGGTGAATTTAGATAGCCTATTTATGAATGATTTGGTTTCAATAATAGTACCAGTTTATAATTCTAGTCCTTATTTGAAGGATATGTTATGTTGTATTGTGTCACAAACATATCAAAATTGGGAATTGATATTAGTGGATGATCATTCTAGTGATGATTCATTGGAAATAATTAAAGAATTTCAGAAAAATGATGATAGGATAAAGTTATATATAAGAAACAGATTGCCTAAGGGAGCTCAGACTTGTAGAAATATTGGCTTTGATTATTCAGTAGGAGATTTTATCATTTTTTTTGATTCTGATGATTTAGTTGAAAGTTTTTGTTTGGAGCAAAGAGTTTCTTATCTGAATCTATATAAAGACTGCGATTTTTTGACGTTTCCTGCAATCGGTTTTGTGAGAAGAAAATACGACTTGAATTCGTTTATAAATGGTGTAGATAGGCATGTAGATACTCTGTCTTTATTCCTGTCGAGGAGAATTCCGTTTGTTGTTTGGAATAATATTTATAGAAGAAAAAGTATAATAAATCTGAGTTTGTTTTGGGATGAGGAGATCTTATCTTTTCAAGATTCGGATTATAATATTCAATCTATTTTAAAAGGATCGAAAATGAAATTTATTGATGCTCCTGTTGATTATTATTGGAGAATGGGGGGTAATCAAAAATCTATTCATAAACAAATAAATAAGAGTTTAGATCATTTATATTCTCATTGTTGTTTTTTTAAAAAGATGTCATCTGTTCCTACTCTTTGCAATACGGATAAATATGATTTCTATATATTAAATTACGCTTTGTATTTTATAAAACTAAGTGCTATATATAATTCTAGTGAATGTTTTGATAATATAGTTGATAATGAATTGATAAGATCTAATAAATTTTTCTATTTTAGATTGCAATTTGTAAGATCTATCTTGTTGAATAAGATACATAATATATATGTTTGTAAAATCATTTTTTTATTATTTTTTCCTGTAAGGCAAATTTCTAATTTTATATATCGAATCTTATTTGAATATGAGAGTATGAGAATTTTAAAAAGTAGAATCTAATGCTTCTTACTTATTCTTTTGACATTTTTGATACCTGCCTCGTCCGGAAATGTGGATCTTCGGATAATATCTTTTGTATATGGGCTGATCGTGCGTTGGGGAAGGTTGATAGATCTTATCTGAAAGATTTGATTAATTCCCGTTTAAACGCAGAGAAAACTGCGCGGAGAAATTCCGGCAAGGAGGATGTCTCCTTGGATGATATATACCGTAATCTTAGCTTGGAATCTTTCCCGAATTTGTCGAAACCAGCTCTTAAGCGGTTGGAACTGGAGGTGGAGCGTGAGAATTTATCTCCAGTGCGGCAAGCTTTGGATCTGATTCGGAACTATCGGAAAAAGGGTAAGCGGATATTGTTCATATCGGATATGTATTTGCCTTCCGATTTCCTGAAATCTCAATTGCGGAGATTTGGTTTCTGGGAAGAGGAGGATCGTATATATGTATCCGGAGAGATCGGCTTAACAAAGCATTCTGGGAATTTATTCCGGTATATTCAAAGAGAAGAGAGGATATTGAGATGTTCATGGATACATGTAGGGGATAATACATATAGCGATTATTATGTACCTAAGTCTATGTTTATACGGTCAAGGAGGATTTATCATCCTTATACCTCTTTCGAGAATCTGTGGCAGAATGATATGTGGTCTCCCTATAAGAAATTCTTGCCTTCTTATTTGTCGGGATTGGCTCGGGCTTATCGATTGTCCCTTCCCGCTTCGGATCGTTTGGCTTTTTTCGTGGACGTGTTGTTGGTTCCTTATTTCTTGTTTGTGTATAAGGTTTTGCGTGATGCCAAGGATAGAGGCGTGGACAATCTGTTTTTTTTGGCTAGGGATAGCTTCGTTTGGTATCGGATGGCGTTGAGGCTGCGCCATTTGTTTTTGGGGATGAATTTTCATTATCTCTATATATCGAGAAAGGCCGTTTTTGTTTCTTGCTTGTATGACTTGTCGGACTATGAGCTTGAGTTGGTCTTTTCTGATACGATAGGCTATACTCCTCGGCAGTTGCTTTCCTCGTTGGCCTTGGAGGAGGACGAGATGCTGCAGGCCTTTTGTGCGGATGAGTTGGATGAGCCTTTGGATTCGGGAAAGCGAGTGCGGTTTTATGACAGGATAAGGTCTTCTTCCCTAGCCAAGATTTTATTGGAGAAGTCCGGGGAGGCTAGGCGCCTGCTATTATCCTATTTGCGGCAGGAGGGGTTCTTGGGCAGCGAAAAGCCGGGGATCGTGGATATCGGCTGGAAGGGCAATACGAACCGTGTGCTTAACTATATATTGCGTCGGGAGGAAGACACGAACGCTTACTTGTCGTTTTTCCTGGGGGTGAAAGAGACCCGCCATCCGATCGCGAGCATAGGGGATTATGAGGCGGGATATTATTTCGAGGATTATCTTGATGAGCCGGAGTATGCCTATAACTTGTTTGCCTTGGTATATGTATTGGAGAATTATTTCTCGGCCTCGGACGATACCACGCTGTCGAGGTATCGAGAGGAGGATGGGACGATATATCCCGAATTCTCGCCCGGTATCATCTCTGACGCTTCTAAGGAGAAAAATCAATATATCTTGCGTTTGACGGAGGGTTTCCTGGATCTCATAATGGAGTCCGGTTTATTGCGATACGATCCCTCCTCTCTCTTCGGAGACGTAGGGGTGCCCACCTTGCTCCGTTTGGCTTCCCGCCCGTCGATGGCGGAGCTGCGGGTCTTGAGGGAGCTTACCTTCAATGATATTTATGTAGGTGACAGGAAGGTCGTTCTGAAGATGTATCCATGGACTATCTGCGACTATGTGCTCAAGAAGCTGAAGAACAGGAAAAACGATAAGTATATATTCACATGGTTTGACGCCTCGATTATTTATACCTATGGATTCCTGTCCGGGCCTATATTGAAGTTAAAGAAAAATATATTATCAGATTCATTGATTCATTTATTAATCAAAAAGGTAATTTCATTATGGAAATAAAAGAGTTCATTCAAAATTTCGCCGATCAGTTCGATGATACTGATGCAAGCGTGTTTACTTCGGAAACGAAGTTCAAGGAGTTGGAAGAGTGGTCCTCGTTGACGGCCTTGTCCGTGATCGCCATGATAGATGAGGAGTATGACGTGAAGATCAAGGGTGACGATGTGCGTAATTCGCAAACGGTCAATGATCTTTACGAAATCGTTAAATCCCGTCTCTGATGGCTTTTCTGGAATTCAAGAATGTACGGATCTCCGGTATCTCAGCTGGAGTTCCGAAACATATCGAGTACAATAAGGATTATCCCTATTTTGAGGCAGGTGAGGCGGAGAAATACATCGCCTCCACCTCCATTAGGGAGAGGCGTATCGCTGATCCCGGGGTTTGTTCCTCTGATCTTTGCTATTCGGCTGCGGAACGTCTTATAGAAGACCTAGGTTGGGATAAATCGGAGATTGAGTGTTTGTTGTTTGTCTCTCAAACAGCGGATTATATATTACCGGCTACGGCCTGTATTTTGCAGGAACGTTTGGGATTGCCCGAGAGTTGCTACGCCATGGATATATCCTTGGGCTGCTCTGGTTGGGTTTATGGTTTGAGCGTGATCACTTCCCTATTGTCTACAGGACAAATAAAGAAAGGCTTGCTTCTTTCCGGGGAGATCTGTCATTTGCAATCCTCACCATTGGATAAGAGTGCCTATCCCTTGTTTGGGGATGCCGGAACCGCCACGGCTTTAGAGTATCAAGTAGGATATGAGCCTGTCCGTTTTTATTTTTCTACAGATGGAAGTGGGTATGAGGCTATCATTATCCGTGATGGGGGTTATAGACATCCTTTTGATAACCAATCATTGGATGTTTATACGACTCCAGAAGGATTACGAAGGACACGTTTAAACACGGAGATGGATGGCATGAGCGTTTTCTCGTTCGGGATAACGAAGGCTCCTCAAAGTTTTAACCTGTTGATGGAGCGCTTCTCGTTGGATCGAGAGTCCTTGGATTATTTTGTGATGCACCAAGCTAATTATTTCATGAATAATAAGATCCGGAAGAAATTAAAATTACCGGAGGAGAAAGTGCCTTACTCCATGCCTCTTTTTGGCAATACGAGTAGTGCCTCCATACCTTTGACGTTGGTGACAGCCTGTTCGTTGAGAACACGGAGGAGTAAGATCGCAGTTTGTGGTTTCGGGGTTGGTCTGTCTTGGGGAACCGGTTATTTCGAGTTGGATGAGAATGTAGTGATAAGTGATTTGGTCGAAATATAAATAATTATGAGTTATAATCCATATTCATTAGAAGGAAAGACAATATTGGTAACGGGAGCGTCTTCTGGTATAGGAAAAGCTACGGCCATTGAATGTTCGAAATTAGGAGCTAGAGTTGTAATTACGGGACGTGATGAGGCTCGGTTACAACAGACTTTAAGTTCACTAGAAGGAGAGGGGCACGTTGTGATTACGGCTGATTTGGGAGAAGATGATGGGATACGATTCTTGGTAGAGCGAGTTCCTGTTTTAAACGGCATTGTACATGCGGCTGGTATCAGTGATACGGTTTTATTTCAATTCTTAAAGAAAGAGCGATTGGAGAATATATTCAACATAAACTTTTTTGCACCAGTAGTATTATCGCAATTATTATTAAAGAAAGGGGGATCTATTGTTTTTTTGTCCTCGATAGATGGCCCGGTTACTGCGCATATTGGAAACTCTATGTATTCAGCAACAAAAGGGGCTCTTTCTGCGATGATGCAAAACATGTCTATAGAGTTGGCTTCTAAAGGAATTCGGGTTAATGCTGTCTTACCGGGAATGACTGAAACTCCTTTGATACATAATGATGATATTACTCAAGAACAACTGAATAAAGATATGGAGCTTTATCCTTTGAAACGTTATGCGGATCCCCGGGAGATAGCGTGGGCAATAATCTATTTATTGTCAGATGCAAGTACATTTACTATAGGTGCCAGCCTTGTTGTCGATGGAGGTTTTACGATTTTATAGGTTATGGCGATACTGAAATATACGGATGTGGGAATTCATTCGGTCTCAGCTTGTGTTCCCAAAAAGATTGTACGAAATTCGGAGTTGGGTTATCTGATCCCCCAAGAGGATTTGGATAAGACCATCCATTCCATCGGTATTCGTGAGAGGAGAATAGCGGAGTGGGATGTTTGTTCCTCCGATCTGTGCTGTAAAGCTGCGGAGCGGTTGCTCTTGGAGCATGGCATCGATCGGGACTCTATCGGGGCTCTGATCTTTATCTCCCAGACTCCGGATTACCGTCAACCGTCCACCGCGCCTTCCTTGCAGGATCGTTTGGGCTTGCCGAAAACGGTGATGGCGTTTGATATCAACATGGCTTGTTCCGGATATGTGTATGGATTATCCATCGCTTATTCCTTGGCCTCGCAGGATGGGATAGGACGTGTCCTTTTGCTGGTGGGAGAGACCATGTCCAAGACCGTATCGGATCATGACAAGGTGACGACACCGTTGTTCGGTGACGCCGGTACCGCCACGTTGATAGAGAAAGGCGAGGGGTATGGCCCCTCCTGTTTCGTGCTTCATTCTGATGGGGGGGCTCGGATATGCTCCGCGTGCCGTACGGGGGATACCGAAATCCTAGTAGCGCAGAGGGATTTGAGCGAAAAGTGGATGAGGTGGGGAATATCCTTGGCGGTGAGCAGTTGCACATGCGTGGAATGGATGTCTTCAATTTTGGTCTTAGGGTTGTTCCCTCGGGCATAAAGGAGATATTGAAAATCTTGGATATGAGGGTCGAAGATATGGATATGATCCACTTCCATCAAGCCAACCGTTTCATGACGGATTTCTTCGCCAAGAAATTGAGGTTCCCGTTGGATAGGGTACCGTATAGCTTGGAGTATTTTGGCAATACTAGTGCCGCCTCCATTCCCTTGAACATGGTCCATACCATGTATGACGGCAGTTTCCCGAGACGGCGGCATGTGCTTATGGCCGGTTTTGGGGCGGGCTTGGCCTGGGGAACGGCTTATCTTTCCTTGGAAAATCTAAGAATCTCAAAGCTGATAGAATATTAAGATGAGATATTATATATTTCGGAACAACACGCTTGAGCCTTTGTTCGGGAATCTGGATGCTCGTTACTCCGGCTATGGGGATATCTCCTCGCTGGAAGAGGGAGCGGATCGCTATATCTGGTTCTACCAGGTCCCTTTCGGGTTTGATAGGTGCCGTGTGGCGGAGGAGGTGTTGTCCTATATCGATAAGTTGAGGTGGGTAATAGAAAAGATACCGGCACATAAGAGCGTGCTGGTCTTCTCCTTGGTTGATCTTTGTCCGTTTCAATGGGCCGGTTCAGAATGGGAGGTACAGGAGAGCATAGAGACCTATAACAAGTATCTACGCTCGCTCGCCTCGGAGAGGAGTAATGTCCGGTATGTGGATCTGCCGGATTTCACTCGCCGTTATTCTTCCAGTCAATTATTTGACTGGCGTTTCTATTTTATTTCCCAAATGGGCATTAACCCTAAGCTGGCTTCCGACTTTTCTTGCTGGTTTGAGGATCGTTTGAGGGAGATAAGCCTCTGCCGGAAGAAGTGTCTGGTATTGGATCTGGACAATACGCTTTGGGGGGGAGTCCTCGGGGAGGACGGTATAGATGGAATAAAGATAGGAGGTGATTATCCGGGCAAGGCGTTCCTGTATTTTCAGGAAGGCTTGTTGGAACTGGCCAAGAGAGGTGTCATACTGACGATCTGTAGCAAGAACAACGAGCGGGACGTGTTGGATTTGTGGGAGAAGAATCCTTTCGTGTTGTTACGGAAGGAACATTTCTCGGCTTGGCGTATTAATTGGCGGAACAAGGCGGATAACATAAGGGAGCTTTCGGAGGAGCTGAACATAGGTCTGGACAGTCTCGTCTTCGTGGATGATAACCCGACGGAGCGTGAGTTGGTCCGCCAAATGCTTCCGATGGTGGAGGTTCCCGAGTTCCCAAAACAGTCCTATATGCTACCCGATTTCTTGATCTCCTTGTCGGATCGTTATTTCCGTGTCTATTCGGTGACGGAGGAGGATCGGCGGAAGACCGAGCAGTACAAGGCGAATGCGAGTCGTACACAGGAGCGAAAGAAATTTGTGGATTTCGATCAGTATCTACAGAGTCTGGAGATCGAGATGAGAATCGAACCGATGAACTCATTCAATGTTTCCCGTATTGCCCAGATGACTCAGAAGACGAACCAGTTCAACCTGACGACCCGAAGGTGCTCGGAGTCGGATCTCATGGGATTTTCCTCGGAGGGCTGGTTGATCTATTGTCTTTCCGTCAAGGATCGTTTCGGGGATAATGGGATAACCGGAGCGGTATTGTTGAGACCTATCGATGGGGGGTATGAGATCGATAGTTTCTTGCTCAGTTGCCGGATTCTGGGGAAAGGGATAGAGGAGGCTTTCTTGTCCGGTATTCTTAATATACTGAGGAATAGAGGTGTTAAGCTCGTAAAAGCGTCTTATATTCCGACAGCTAAGAATATGCAAGTTTCAGGCTTCTATGAGCGAACCGATTTTGTCTTGGATAGCCAGGATAAGGACGGAAGCAAGTTCTACCATTTGAACATGGGTGCGGAGATAAAAATCCCATCCTATTATAAAATAACATATTGATAGTATGGAAGAAAAGATATTGTTCGTATTAAAGAACGTGCTAGGATTGGAGAGTGCGACAAAAGCGTTATCCCAACAGAACTGTGATAAATGGGATTCCTTGCGCCATTTGAATTTGATCGTGGAGTTGGAATCCGAGTTTGGTGTCGAGTTCGATCCGGAGGAGATCTCCGGGATGAAGTGTTTCGAGGATATAGAAAGGGTATTAACGCAAAAACTGTGATATGGATTCGGTCGTGAAAAAAACCGGAGAGTTATCCGATGCGGAGATAGAGTCCATAAATACACCCTTTTTCGAGGTATTTGGCTTGCAAAGAGATATCCTTACGGTTCGTGAGGAGTGTTTTAATGCTCCATTGGGATATTCCGTACATAGTTTGATGTATGACAAGGGCCTCTTAGTCGCTTATTATGTATATATGCCTTTTTATTATAAGAAGAAGGGTGAGAAATTCATTGCGGCTCTAGGTTTTGATTCAATGGTAAAGAAGGAATACCGGGATTTCTTTACTTTTTATGAGACGGAAAGGGCTTGTTGGCCTTGTCTCCGAGGCATAGGGTGCAAATTGTTGTTTGGTTTCCCGAATGACGAGTCTTATCCGGTGATGATAAAAGGGTTTAAGGTAAAGGATATAGGCCGTTTGACCACTTATATCCTTCCGATCAAGATTGGTCCGATCATTCCGAGGATGAGATGGCTTGATCCTTTCTTTAGACTTTTTTCTTGGTCTTTGATCAAGATGTCCCATTTATCCAAAGGGAAAAAGATTCGTTCCTTTGTTTTTGAGAAGGATCGTGAGTCTTTCGATAAAGTCCGTTATAGATGGAATAAGGGGCAATATGAAATACGGGATATAAAAGGCTGTAAGTATGTTTATCGAATAGAGGATCATAAAGATCGCCATCAAAATTTTAATCCAGTTAAGACCGCTTTTCTTTTAGATGTATATCCTATGAACCGCTCAAATTTTGAGTTTGCGGTACGATCCATATACCAAGAGCGATCAAAGGATATTGATTTGATCATGTATGTGGGGGATTTAGATTTTGTTCCGGTTTCATTGATTAAGATACCTCATAGATTTGAACCTAAACATTTTCATTTTACTTGTAATTTGATTGACAAATCATATTTTGATGATACTCTATATGATATAAAGAATTGGGACGTGAATTTGTCAAGTTATGATTTAGTTTGATAAAGGATGAATATCTTGACTTTCGACATCGAAGACTGGTATAATTGTGATTTTATATCAGAGGATTTTGACTGGGATAGACACGAGGTTCGCATATATCAAGGGGTGGATCGCATTTTGGAGGAGTTGGATAAACGAAACTTGAAAGGGACGTTTTTCTGTTTAGGTTGGATAGCCGAAAGGCATCCTGGTGTGATTCGTTCTATCCAAAAGCAAGGGCATCATATTGGTTGTCATTCGTATCAGCATGAGTTATCTTTTCGCTTCAATGAAAAAGACTTCAAAAGGGATACTGCTATGGCTAAATCGTTGATAGAAGATCTAATAGGGGAAGAAGTGAACGCCTTTCGTGCTCCGGGGTTCTCGATTACTAAAAATAATACGTGGGCACTTCGTTGTTTGGGAGAGTTGGGGTTCGAGTATGATTGTTCTATGTTCCCTGCCCCCCATGATTATGGTGGAATGCCTAGTTATGGAATGGGTGTTCCGAAACGGATAGACTTGGGTTTCGGTGGGTTTATCAAGGAGTTCCCTATTAATATACAAGCAATATGTGGAAAATATATCGTTTTCTCGGGAGGAGGATTTTTCCGTTTATTTCCTTATTGGCTGATTGATTATTGGGCTAAGGATTGTACCTATATGATGACTTATTTCCATCCTCGTGATTTTGACACGGGGCAACCGATTATCCGATCCTTGCCTGTTATGAGACGATTTAAAAGTTATGTGGGTATTAAGGGTGCTTTTGGTAAATTCCAACGCTTGTTGAGCCATTATGACTTTATGAGTGTAAAACAGGCTGACTCTATCATAGAATGGGATAAGACTCCGTTGGTCAAGTTGGAAGACTTGAAATGACATGCCGTAAATAAATTCACGATGAATATATTAATAACAGGGATCCACGGTTTTGTGGGTTCCAATCTGGTTGTTGCCTTGAAGGAGCGTCATGGCCTCTATGGTTTGGATATTGTTACCCCGGAAAAGGACGGTGTGATAAAGACTTTTTCTTGGGATGACTTAGATAAGGAGATGCCGGAATTTGACGCGGTGATCCATTTGGCGGGGAAAGCGCATGATACTAAAAATAGGAATGCCGCAGATACTTATTTTAAGATTAATACGGGATTGACCCAACGAATTTTTGATTGGTTTTTGGCTCGGCCTTCTATCAAGAAATTTATCTTTTTTTCTACGGTAAAAAGTGCGGCTGATTCTGTACAAGGAGATATACTAACCGAAGAATGTGTACCTGTTCCCATAGGACCGTACGGTGAAAGTAAAATCAAGGCTGAGAACTATATCATCGAGAGGTTTGCGCCTGAAGCGTTAGGCAATTTGTATCATGCGTTTGGAGATAGTTCTATCTATCCCGGCAAACAGGTATATATCATGCGTCCTTGTATGATTCATGGCCCGGGAAATAAGGGGAATTTGAATCTGTTATATAATGTAGTGAGTAAAGGGATTCCTTGGCCGCTTGGGGCATTTGAGAATCGTCGTTCATTCACTAGCGTACAGAACCTCTGTACAGTGATAGAAGGTTTCTTGACTCAAAAGGTAGAGAGCGGCATCTATCATATGGCTGATGACGATCCGTTGTCTACTAATGAATTAATCGAGGTGATTTGTGAGGCGTTGGGTAAGAAGACGAGAATTTTGTATATCCCTAAAGGGGTAATGAACGTGATGGCAGAGATGGGTGGATGGCTACATCTTCCACTCAATCCGTTTCGTATGCAGAAGCTGACAGAGAATTATGTGGTAAGTAATGCTAAAATAAAAAAGGCTTTGGGGTTACAAAAGATGCCGGTATCCGCAAAAGAGGGATTGGCTTGTACTATTCTTAGCTTTAAGAAGTGATAAGATATGAACGGCTTACTTTATGTGCTGATTTTCGCTTTGCTATTTTTTGCGGAGCTTTTTTATTTCCATATAGCGGATAAGTTTAATATCATTGATAAACCCAACGAGCGCAGTTCTCATGCCTCTATTGTCTTGAGAGGTGGTGGCGTTATCTTTTTACTGGGTTTATGGACATGGGCTTTCTTTTTTGGATTTTCTGCGCCGTGGTTTCTTATGGCCGTTACCTTAATTGGGGGCGTAAGTTTTATAGATGATGTACGTAGCTTGCCTGATTCTGTGCGTTTGGTGGCCCAATTCATTGCCATGGTGATGATGTTTTATCAATTGGATATATTGCGCCTGAATATGTGGTGGGTGTTGTTGTTGGCGCTTATCGTTTGTGTGGGAGCTTCGAATGTCATTAATTTCATGGATGGTATAAATGGCATTACGGCTGGTTATTCTCTATCAGTATTGCTTCCATTGATGCTGGTAAACGAGAAGTCCGGTTTTGTTGATCCGTCTTTGATCTACGTTTCGGCACTTAGTGTTTTGGTGTTTTGTCTTTTTAACTTTCGTCCCAAGGGAAAGGCAAAGTGCTTCGCCGGAGATGTAGGTTCTATAAGTATAGCCTATATTTTGCTGTTTATGATAGGCAGTCTGATTATTAAGACAACGGACGTGACTTACTTGGTCTTTTTATTGGTTTATGGTGTGGATGGTTGTTTGACGATAATACATCGCATTCTACTGCATGAGAATCTAGGTCAAGCGCATCGTAAACACGCTTATCAGTTGATGGCGAATGAGCTTAAGATTGGTCACGTTAAAGTGTCGTTGGTATATATGTGTTTACAGTTGGCGGTTTCTTTGGCATTTATCTATGTGATACCTGATACCGTAACGGCACATTGGTTGTATTTGTTGGCGGTAGTAGTGGTGGTGGCGTTGTTGTATGTGGTATTTATGAAAAAATACTATTGTTTGCATGAAGAATATTTAGCTTCGATTATAAAAGAGAATTAAGTTATGGTTTTTATGTGGATTTTACTTGCTTACATGAGTGATACCCCCCTGATCCTTATGTGCTAAGGATATGGCCTATATCGTTAATTGTTTAAAGAAAAATATATTGAGATTATTATGAGTCTTTTTTCTCGACTATCTACCTGGTACTTTTCCAAGAAATCCTTACCCTATTGGGGTATTATCTTGCTGGATTGCTGCTTGATCTTATTTTCCGGCTTATTGGTGTATACCTTGAATAATGGTGTGTTGTCGACCTTGGATATCTTAGGACATCTATTGGTCACGCTGTTGGTATGCCTGATTCCTTATCTGGTAGGCTTTCGCCTGTTCCATACCTATTCGGGGATTATACGTTATTCCTCTTTCGTGGACTTGCAAAAGGTGGGATTCGCCGTCTTGTTTGGCTTGATTTGCGTAGTCGTGTTTCAGGTGTTGACGGACTTTTCTCCTTATTTGGTGTATATCCGTAAACGGGATCTGATCCTCTCCGCGTTGTTGGCTATGAGCTTGATGTGGATGATGCGTGTGTTCGTGAAATATTTTTATGTAAGTACTTTTCGTGTGGCTAAGGCGGAACGAGCCTTTATCTATGGCGTGAAGCAAGGTGGGGTCAGTTTGGCGAAAAGTATCCAGAATCAAGATCCGGCCCGGTTTGTACTGGCAGGGTTTATCTCGGATCTGACAGAGATAGGGAATCGGTATTTAATGGGAGTCAAGGTTTATCCGAATAACGAGGATTTGATTGGTGTGATGAGAAGGCTGCAAGCCGATGTTTTGTTGGTATCTCCCTTAAAGGTTGAGGCGATCCGGAATAATCAGGAGATGGTGGACAGGCTGATCAAGGCGAATATAAAGATCTATATGACTCCTGCCGCCCAAGAGTGGGACGGGAGGAGCGACTTGAACCATACCCAGTTGAGGGAGGTGAATATAGAGGATTTACTGCCCCGTGATAAGATCGAGATAGACTTGGAGGCGGTGAGGGAGCAGCTTACCGGTAAGCGGATTCTGATAACAGGAGCCGCCGGGAGTATCGGTAGCGAGATCGTGCGGCAGGTGGCCCAGTTCGCCCCGGAACGTATGGTCCTGATAGATCAGGCGGAGACTCCCTTGCACGATGTCCGCTTGATGATGGCTCGTCAGTGGTCGAATATAGAATCCTATACGGTTGTGAGCGATATTTGTGTGCGTGAACGCATGGAGGAGTTGTTCGAGGAGCATCGTCCGGATTATGTGTTTCATGCCGCGGCTTACAAGCATGTACCTATGATGGAGGATAATCCGGAGGAGAGTGTCCGCAACAACGTGGACGGTACCCGGGTGATCGCAGACTTGGCGGTGAAATACGGCACGAGGAAGTTCGTTATGGTATCGACTGACAAGGCGGTGAATCCCACGAACGTGATGGGCTGCTCGAAACGTATTTGCGAGATCTACGTGCAGAGTTTGGATCAGGCTATCAAGGATGGGAAGGTGAGCGGTCGCACGCAATTTGTGACGACTCGTTTCGGCAATGTGCTGGGATCGAACGGCTCCGTGATCCCGTTATTCAAGGAGCAGATCAAGCGGGGCGGTCCTGTTACGGTGACGCACAAGGATATCATTCGTTTCTTCATGTTGATACCGGAGGCTTGTAAGCTGGTCCTAGAGGCCGGTACGATGGGTAATGGGGGTGAGATCTTCGTGTTCGATATGGGTAAACCTGTACGGATCGTGGATCTGGCTGAGCGTATGATCCGTCTGAGCGGGGTGAAGGGAATCGAGATCCGGTTCACGGGATTGCGAGACGGGGAGAAGTTGTATGAGGAGGTACTCAATGAGGAGGAAACCTCCAAGCCTACTTTTCATCCGAAGATCAAGATCGCCCAAGTCCGTGCGTATGACTATGCTGACGCCAATTTGCGGATTGATGCCTTGGTACATGCTTGTGCCGTGGAGGGGGATATGCAGATCGTGAAGCGGATGAAGGAGATCGTTCCTGAGTTCAAGAGCCAGCATTCTAAATATGAGGTGTTGGATGAATAGAGCGAAATAAAAAGTAAATTATGGATTTATCCGTGAGGGCCTATGCTATTAATGTTGATTTAAATATAGCGTCAAAAAAGAAGAGCCTCCCCAGAGGCATTTGCAAGAAAAGAGAAAGAACCATGTGGGTTTTGTGATGAAAAGATAGGATGATAGAGATTTTGTAGAATCGATATAAGGTCAAGGTTTTGTACCGGTCTTCTTTTCCCGTAAAGGGATTTAGAAGGCCGGTTCTGTTTTTATATATGTATTTGAAAATCCGTATGTAAGTACGGTGTCCGGCCATATGCGGCGCAGGGATAAACATTCCCCCTGCGTTCGCATGATGAAAAAGATCTATGAGCGTTTGAGAGAGAGATTGGGGCATAAGCCCACGGTGAAGAATTTTGACGCGTTCTTGGTAACGTTGGGGCCGGATGAGCGGGAGTCTTGGAAAATGGATGTGTGTAGTTTGGGATATGGGGATTATTATAGGAAGATGCCCGGGGCGTACCGTAAATTTATCCGGAAGTATATGGAGCATGACCGGGAGTGCGAACGGTGTTATATACGTAAGTATACGGTGCGTGGTGATTTGTTGTATTCCCCATTTCGTCCGGAACTCTTGTTGGAGCTAGTGAAGCTTGTGGAGTTTACGGATCGTGAGACTCCCCCTTCCTCCTTGGAAATAGCCTCTTGCCTGTTGATGGGGTTTGATTATCCGGGCTCGGTGCGTGGCTTGGCTTCTCATTTGCGAGAGGCGGGGCATTCTGCGGAAGCAGTCTTGGTGCTCGCTGGAAAGAGGGAGGTGACGGATGAGTTTTAAAAGAGATATGGATTTGAATGTTAGTTAAGAATAGCAGGTTTTTATTGTCTTTGAAAAGAGGTATTTTTGGTTTTTTTTATTTTTAATTAGTTGAATATTACTTGTTTGATGGATAAAACTACGAACGTTCGTCTCTTCTGGGCCATCTTACCTTTGTGTCGTGCTCCATAAGGGGTATATAACCATAAAAATTAAAAGATATGGCACAAGGTTTTAAGTTGGTGTTGCGTCCGTCGAAGCCGGGCGAGAAGGATTCAGAGAAAAAGTTTTATGCGGTGTCGAAAACGAATGGTACCTCTAGTATGAAAACGCTATGTAAGTTGATCTCGGCACGTAGTACGGTGTCGTCGGCAGATGTGAAGGCGGTATTGGATAACCTTAATTTCGTGTTGGATATGGAGCTTCAGGAGGGGCGTATCGTAAGGCTCGGCGATTTCGGGAGTTTTCGGATCTCGGTGAGCAGTGATGGTGTAACAGATAAAAAGGATTTCAATTCGAGTATGCTGCGCCCGCCGCGTATCATTTTCACTCCGGGAGGTGAGTTGAAGGATACGAAGAAGACACTGGAGTACTCACGGATCTCCCAAGATGGTACCACTGCGGAGGCTGGTGGCTCTGATAGTGATAGCCCGAGTGAGATTTAACGTGCAACTGGTAATGGCCGTGCTACTTTGCGTGGCCGGCCTTACCTTAGTGTTCTGTGGTTTTTGGGTGGCTCCTTCCGGTGAGATAGATAACAGCGTACTGGTCGCATTTGGGGAGATCTGCACGTTTGCCGGCGCGCTGTTTGGGGTGGACTACTCTTATAAATTGAAAATTAAGGATTGAAAATTTGAGTTAAGATGGAAAAGGATGAGAAGAGATTGACAGAGCATTTTCGTATGGACGAGTTTGTTTATAGTGCGATGGCGGTGGAACTTGGACTTAATAATGCGTTGCCTTCGGAGGTAATACCGGCGATACGGAATCTAATGGTGCGGTTGTTGGAACCTTTGCGTATATATCATCGACAGCCTATGTATATCATGAGTGGCTATCGAAGCGAAGAGTTAAACCGATTGGTGGGAGGTGCCCCTAGCTCGCAACATATGAAGGGGGAGGCGGTAGACATTTACACGGTGGACCGCAACCGACTATTGGAGGACTTGGTGGCAAGCCGCCTGAATTTTGATCAGGCGATCCTTTATCGTACGAAGGGATTCATACATCTTTCATTAAAAAAACATGGGGTGAACAGAAAACAGATTTTATTTAAAGAGGAGGGGGTATGAGTGGATTTTGGAAAAAAGGATACTATATATTGTGTTTTATCGTACGTACATTATATAACTTGTTAAGCCTTGAAAAAAAGCCTAAAAAATAATGCCCGATAAATTTGGACCGTATGTTTTATAGCATTACTTTTGCACC
>ERZ1673745.1125-NODE-1125-length-21102-cov-4.234048_pt1 | contig 21102 bp, 15 predicted proteins | sample MGYA00580206_ERZ1673745 | MGnify/ENA primary metagenome ERZ1673745 (study PRJEB41218, sample SAMN15661753) | gut metagenome | host: Homo sapiens | place: Canada: London | collected 2015-08-20/2019-03-30 | study: EMG produced TPA metagenomics assembly of... | reverse complement strand
TAAAACAGGCATTACTCCAATATTTTCCCGCTAATGAGCAACAACGACAGTTCGGAGATTTTTGCCTGATAGAGGGCAGAAACTTTACGGTCGACGGCATCGATATAACTGCGCTGAAATTCCCTGAATTCGATTCCCGGCAAGGTTCCCAATTTATACTTTTCGAGTGCCGCATCGAGGTTATCGAAAGCAACCCGTTCGCTTTCTTCCTCAAAGCTTACGATCTGCAGGTTATTCTCGTAGGTATTGTAGAGCTGTGCCAAATCGGCTTTTACCTGCTGTTCCGCTTCCTGATAAGAAAGGGCGGCATTTTCCATATCCAATTTCGCATTTCTGATCTTCCTCCGGTTTTCCAATCGGTTAAAAATATCCACACTCAAGGAAAAACCCCAATACGGACCGTTCGAACGGTTGAGGGAAGTGACCGAGGCCGGAGATTTGGTGCGGTTGTAGTTATATCCGGCATCGAAATCCAATTTAGGGAACAAAGCGGCCCGGGCGATCTTCATGTCCAATTCAGAGACTTTCCGGTCCCGGCGTCCGATTTGCAGGGTCGTATTGTATTGCAACAGATCGGTCAACAAATCCTGATATTGCAAAGGCATATGCAGCCGGATAGAATCATCTACGTACATATGTTTTTGCAGATCGGTATTCATGATAGTATTCAGTGAAATATAAGCACTTTACAACAAATCTGTTTCTTTCATATAATTCGAACTGTCGGCATTTAAATCGAGCTTTGCCTGTTGGGCCTCCAAACCCGACAATACTCCGATCACATATTTATCACGGGCCTCGGCATAACGGGCACTCGACAACTCCAAAGAATGCCGTGCAGCTTCGAGCTTACTGTGCTGACGTACAACATCGTAATAATAAGAACTTACTTCGACGATCAGGTTCTCGACAGCTGCCTTGGTGTTCAGTTCGCCGATCGCCAGCATTTCGGCATAACGATTGTGAGTCATAAACATTTCCATACCGTCGAACAAACGCCAGTTGAGAGAAACTCCGGCACTCAAAGCATCCGAACGGGAATTATCGGCCCTTCTGTCTTCTCCGTCGGAGACCACTTTACTATCGGTAATCGATTGTTTCTGGGCAGCATCGATACCGATAGTCGGAAGAAAAGGCCCGTAATTCAGGTTATTTTCAGCCTGCCGTTGTTGATTGCGGATAATTTTGATCGAATAATTCGATTCCAACGCCCGGGCGATACAACTATCCAATGTAATTTTAACCTGGGCAGAAGAAAACCCTGGAATAAAAAAACAAACGATGAAGAATAGTAAACTATATTTTCCCATAATCATAATCAAAAAATTCTTTACTCTTTATGCTCTTCCCCGATCACGTTCACCTTTTCTGTCGACAGATAAGAATAAATCGCCGGAATCACGAACAAGGACAAGAAAGTAGCACATACCATCCCACCGACAACGGCGATCCCCATAGCCACCCGGCTTTCAGCACCGGCACCGGTAGCAATAGCCATCGGGAGAATACCCAAAACCGTCGACAAACTCGTCATCAGAATCGGCCGGAAACGAGCGACTGCAGCATTTTTCACAGCTATCAGCATCGGTTCACCCATCGCTTTCCGCTGGTTGGCAAACTCTACAATCAGAATACCGTTCTTCGACACCAGCCCGATCAACATGATTACACCGATCTGGCTGAAAATATTCATAGTCTGATCGAAATACCACAAGGACACCATCGCCCCGATCAACGCCAAAGGCACAGTAAACATGATGATCAGGGGATCCCGGAAACTCTCGAACTGAGCCGATAAAACCAGGTAAATGAATATCAATGCCAATACAAAAGCAAACATCAGACTGGACGAACTTTCCACAAAATCCTTCGAACTACCGGAAAGTGTCGTCTTAAAATTATCGTCTAACACATCGGCAGCAATCCGGTCCATTTCAGCCAATCCCTCTGATATCGTTTTTCGTTTAGCCAATCCAGCCGAAACCGTAGCGGCCACAAAACGGTCGTAGCGATACAATTGCGGAGGCATAGAACTCTCGGAAGTCGTCACCAGATTGTCCAATGCAATCAATTCACCATTATTATTCCGTACATAGATATTCTGTAAATCAGAGGGTTTATTCCGGTTTTCGCGGTCGATCTGACTCAATATCTGATATTGCTTCCCGTTCAGGATGAAATAACCGACCCGCTGTTCACTCATGGTCAGCTGCAAAGTCTGTGCGATATTCTGCATAGAAACGCCCAATACGGCAGCTTTATCCCGGTCGATATTGATGGTCAATTCGGGTTTGGTAAATTTAAGGTTCAAATCGGCCACCGAGAATACCGGACTTTTATTCACTTCGTCCATAAAGCGGGGCAATACCCGTTTCAGGTCGTCGAGGTTCTTGGCCTGAATAACGTATTCTACCGGCAAGCCTCCGCGACGTCCGCCAAAAGTCTGCTGTTGTGAAACCATCGTCCGGGCTCCGGTGAAATTACGTACCTGTACTCCCAATTCATCGGCAATCTCCTGTTGGGTACGTCCCCGTTCTTCGGGATCTACCAACCAAAGGTTCAAGTTGGAACGATTGGTATTCCCCCCACCGATCATTTCGATTATCTTTTCCTGTTCAGGGACCTCTTGTTCGATATAACTACTCAACTCATCGGCATATCGGCTCATATACTCGAACGTAGCGCCTTCCGGAGCCGTAGAGGTGATCCGGATATTCGAACGGTCTTCGAGGGGAGCCATTTCCGAAGGAATAGCCTGCCACAACAACCAGATCACCACGCCCGAACCGATCAGTATCAAAGGAGCGATCCACCGGTATTTCATAAAACCTTCCAATGCCCGGCGATAGTAGTCGACCATACCGTCGAAGAAAGGTTCTGTCGTACGGTAAAACCAGTTATCGGTGACATTGCGGGTAAGCAACTTGGTGGAAATCATCGGGGTAAAAGTCAGTGCGACAAATGAAGAAATAATGACCGCCCCGGTAATCACGATACTGAATTCCCGGAACAACCGCCCGGTCGTCCCCTGCAAAAAGACAATCGGGAAAAACACAGCCACCAAGGCTATAGTGGTAGCGATAACTGCAAAGAAGATCTCATTCGACCCCTTGAAACCGGCTTCGAGCGGAGACATTCCCTGTTCGATCTTCGTATAGATATTCTCCATCACCACAATCGCATCGTCGACAACCAGACCGATCGCCAGCACAATCGCCAGCAAGGTCAGAATATTTATGGTAAATCCGGCCAGATACATCACAAAAAAAGCACCGACCAAAGAGATGGGGATAGCCAATACGGGAATCAATGTCGTCCGCCAATTCCGTAAAAACAGGAAGATAATCAACACTACCAGAATAAAAGCCTCCACGATCGTGTCTTTCACTTCATTGATCGAATTGCGGATAAAGACCGTATTATCGAAAGCAATTCCGGCTTCGACGTCATCAGGCAAGTCTTTTTGCAAATCGGCCATCACTTCATACGCCCGGTCGACAATATCGATATAATTGGCTCCCGGCTGAGGAATGATGGCACAAGCCACCATCGGCACCCCATTCCGCTTCATAATCGAACGGGTATCTTCGGCGTCTACTTCTGCAATACCGATATCCCGGAAACGAATGACTTTATCGCCCTCCTCTTTAATGACCAGATTATTAAAATCCTCGATCGTCATCAGTCGTCCCAGGGTACGGATAGTCAGTTCGGTATTTTCTCCCTCGATCCGTCCGGAAGGTAATTCCACATTTTCCTGAGTCACAGCGTCCCTCACATCCATAGGAGTGATTCCATAAGCAGCCAGCAAAGACGGATCCATCCGCATCCGTACGGAATATCTTTTTTCTCCCCAGATGGAGACACTACTCACTCCTGAGATCGTCTGCAAGCGTTCCTTATAGTACTGATCGGCATACATACTCAGGTCGATCAATGACCGCTGGTCACTCCGCAACGAAACCGCAAAGATCGGCTGAGCATCGGCATCCGCCTTACTCACGGTCGGAGGATCCACGTCTTTCGGCAAACGGCGCATCGCTCCGGAAACTTTATCCCGGACATCGTTAGCAGCCGTCTCCAGGTCGACCTCCAACTCGAACTCTACCGTTATATTACTCCGTCCGTCCCTACTCTGGCTAGTCAACGAACGAATCCCCGGGATTCCGTTGATAGCCGACTCCAAAGGCTCGGTAATCTGCGTCTCGATTACATCGGCATTAGCACCTGGAAAACTGGTCGATACCGAAATAATAGGCGGATCGACACTGGGATAGTCACGTACCCCCAAAAATACCAGACCGATACAACCAACCAACATCATAATGATGTTCATCACCGTTGCAAATACCGGTCGCTTTATACATGTTGACGATAAGCTCATTTGTTATAGAGTTGCTGAGTTACTGAGTTTATAGAGTTGCTGAGTTGCTGAGTTGCTGAGTTACTGAGTTACTGAGTTTATAGAGTTGCTGAGTTGCTGAGTTACTGAGTTACTAAGTTAATAGAGTTAATAAGTTGCTGAGTTTGTGAGTTTATTAAGTTATTCATTATTACATCATCGAATCACTAAATTGTCAAATCTCAGCATCCCTCCTCCTTTTTAACTTTAAACCTTCTCCCCTACCTCTAACCTTTTACCTTTTTATCTTCACCTCCACCGCCATCCCATCTCTGAGTTGCATCAACCCACCGGTGAGTACGGTATCTCCGACGCTAATACCGGAAGTCACCTCTACATTTTTCTCATCGCGGCTTTCTGTTTCGACAGGTACACTTAAGGCTTTTCCATTTTTCACGATCCACATTCTTTTTCCGTCCATTTCGGGCACGACGGCTTCTGTCGGTACGGCAATGAATTCAGATTTTCCACCCACCACCAAGTTTCCTTTTGCAAACATACCGGGCATCAACTCCCCGTTTGTATTCCGGAAACGAGCCCGTAGAAGAATCATACGGGTTTTCACGTCGATAAAAGGATCTACAGCATAAACCTTGGCCGAATAAAGTTTATCATTTCCGGTCACTTTAAAAAATACTTCCTGCCCTTTCAGGTTATTATCGGCATATTTCTCCGGAATATTGAACTCATATTTCAGGGTAGAGTTGTCTACGATCCGGGCAATTTGTGAGCTGGGCTGTACATAACTACCTTCACTGACATACCGGAACCCCATCACCCCGTCGAACGGAGCCCGGATTTCGGTACGGCTGATTTTCACTTTCAGCAGTTCGATATCCGCTTCGAGCATATTATAATCGGTCTGTAACTGATCGAAGGCTTCGCGGCTGATCGATTCGCGTTTCAAAAGAATCCGTTGCCGTTCGAGCTTCTCGGCCAGTAATTTTTTCTGAAACTCCGCCCGGGTCAACTGAGCCTGCAAATCGGCATCGTCTACTTTTAATAGCAGCTGTCCCTTTTTAACGGCCACCCCTTCCTGAAAGTAAATCTTTCTGACTTTTCCCACGATCTCTGCTACCAAATCGACCTCTTCGTTTGCCAACAAAGAACCATTCACCGGAAATCCGGCAGCCACAACGGAATTCTTAGCAATAATCCCCGTTACCGGAAGTCTACCTTTCCCCATGTTACCTGGTGTATTTTGTTTTGATTGCACCCCATCTCCACCTATCCGGGGGATTATAATCCAAGCCGCCAAAGCCAGCGGAATCCCGATCTGTAATGATCTCTTTACGTATTTATTCATATTTCATCCAATAAATCAACCCTTTTTAGTTTATAAAGTTCATAAAGTTGCCCTTTCATCGCTAAAAGTCCATAAAGTCTATGTGCACCTTTTTAACGGAACCGGAGATTCCGGTCGGTCCCACCGACAACCGTAAAAAATGCCCGCAGGATTCAGAACTTTTACAAACCTGACAGACTTTACGAACTTGCTAAACGATCTAAAAATTGTAAGCCACCTTTTTCAGTTCTTTTTTCAATAAAAATAACTGTTTTGAGGTTTAGACAAACAAAACTTCCGGGAGTTTATCCCTCAAAATGTTAACACTTTGTTAAAGCCAGTTTTTTCTCCTGAACATCCAATAACTCAATATAGAAAAAGCAACCGATATAATAGCGATGACAAACAGTCCATAATGGCTGTCTTCCAATCCATTGTGAACATTCATACCATATAAACTGGCAATCAATGTCGGAATCATCAAAAGCAGGGAAATAGCGGTCATACGCTTCATGATTACGTTCAGATTATTAGAGATAACCGAAGCAAAGGCATCCATCGTACCGCTCAGGATATCACTATAGATTCGGGCGGTGTCCTGAGCCTGCCGCAGTTCGATCTCTACATCTTCTACCAGATCGGGATCGAAAAATTCCCGTTGGCTTTTTAAATTCTTCAATTTCACCAGCAGGTTGTCATTTCCTCTCAAAGAGGTAATAAAAAACACCAATGATTTTTCGATTTTCAGCAACCGTTGCAATTCGGCATTCTGAATCGATCTTTCCAGTTCTTTTTCAACAGACCGGCTTTGGTTATTGATCTGTTTCAAATATTTGAGATACCACACGGAAGAAGACAAAAACAATCTGAACAACAGATCCCAACTCCCATCGATCGGCAATTTCTTACGCTGCATATACCGGATAAAATCGGGCAGCATATCCGTTGCATGGTGACAGATCGTCACAAAATAATCGGCTTTCATGATAATTCCCAAAGGAACGGTGATATAGGGAATATCGTTCCCTTCATCCCGGTAGGGGATGCGCAGAATCATCAAGGTCCAGCCATCTTCCGTTTCGATACGGGGACGTTCGTCGACATCCCGGATATCGGATAAAAATGCAGAAGGAATCTTCAAATCACGAGTAAGGTAGAGCGTATCTTCCTCGGTCGGCATTTCGATATTCACCCAACAGTATTTTTGCCAGGCCTGCTTTTCGGCAAAATTATCCCTGCAACATAAAAATTTTCTCATATAAAACCCTCCATTCGTTACGAACAAAGGCCTGAGAAAACCTTTGTTCAGATTAATACTTTTGATGATAATCGTCCATATCTATTGTTATGAATTTTGCGCGGCAAAAATAGAAAAAGAAATCATTTTTTCAAATCGATATATATCGGTAAATGATCGCTATATCCACCGACATAACGCGGTCCCCGGTAAGTAGGACAAGGTTTGTATCCGAAATAAGTTTTATCTTCTTCCAGTAGAAAAGGAGCTGAAAAAACAGTAAGCCGCCGATCGGCTTTCCAGACAGAGTGCCCATCCAGTAAAGCTCCCGAAAGAATCAGGTGGTCGATGGTCTGCCAGTTGCCTTTGTAACGGTAACTGCCGTAATTCTTTTTCAATAAATAATAGCCTGTATTATATAAATCTTTACACCTCGGTTTTTTATCGGAACTTTTGGTACCCAACACCTTTTGTGCCGGGGTATTTGCTTTCCCGTTCAGATCGCCCATGATTACAATACCGGCGCGGGACTGAACAGCCAATAATGAATCGACTTTATGCCGTACCGTCGAAGCTGCCCTTTCTCGGCGCCACTCGCTTTGCTTCTCACCACCGATCATCGAAGGGAAATGACAGACAAAAAAATGAAGGGTATCCGAATCCAGCACCCCGGAAGCATACAAAATATCCCGGGTACGGATGGTGGTATCTTCGGGAAATGACAAGCGCAAGAAATCGGCTTCTAAAAGTTCGAAACAATCTTTCCGGTAAAGCAAAGCAACATCGATACCCCGGCGGTCGGGAGAATCCTGATGAACAATTCCGTAATTCCCGTCGGCCAAAGCCGTTTTCTGCGTTAAATCTTCCAATACCCAGCGATTTTCCACTTCCGCCAAACCGACGATACAAGGCAGTTCTTTATCTCCCACGCTATCGATCACTTCTGCGATTTTCAATAATTTATCCGTGTATTTAGCCTTCGTCCAATGTTTCTTTCCCCGGGGAGTGAACTCATCGTCGGCAGTCGAGGGATCATCGGCGGTATCGAATAAATTCTCTACATTATAAAACATAATCCGGCAATGATCCTGTGCCACAACAGGCATCGTCAGCACACAAAGCAAAAATAATATACCCAATAATTTCATCTTTGTCTGAATTTTGAAATGAGCTTTATCAACCAACCCGATCACAGGCATTCTTTCGACCTCATCCTGCCATAATCACTCCACACCATATCTTTATACAAATCCGAACCGATATAATCCAGAATCATACTTCCCCGCCGGCAGTCCAGATAATAATACAGACGTTCTATCAGCTTTCCGTTCTCATCGAAAAGGAAGAACCGTTATACCTCATGCTTTATTTTTCGTTTTCGACCTCCGGGCCGGTTTGAGCCTGCAACAGCTCCCAATATTCGACAGCTCTTCTCAAATGAGGGATAACGATAGTCCCCCCCCACCACGTCGGCCACAGCAAAAACTTCGAACAATTCGGGAGTAGTCACCCCTTGTTCATAACATTTTTCCAAATGATACTTGATGCAATCGTCACATCTCAAAACCATGGAAGTGGCCAGTCCCAACATCTCCTTTACCTTGGAGGAGAGTGCCCCTTCCATATAAGTATTGGTATCGATATTGTAGATTCTTTTGATCACTTTATTATCGGCTGCCAGAATCCTCTCGTTCATTTTGGCCCGGTAAGCTCTGAATTCTTCAATCTGATCTTTCATTACCCGAAAAATTTAATTATATCATTTACATTAGCCAGAATAAATAAGCCGAAGATAAAAATCATGCCTGTAATCTGAGCATACTCCATAAATTTCTCTCCCGGTTTACGACGGGTAACCACTTCATACAACAGGAACAAGACATGTCCTCCGTCCAAAGCCGGAATAGGCAGAATATTCACGACGGCCAGCATGATCGAGATCAAAGCGGTCAGTTCCCAGAAAGAATGCCAATTCCAATACCCCGGGAAAATGTTGGCGATCGAAGCCATCCCACCGACCGACTTATAAGCGGTATCTCCCTGAGAAAAGAGTAATTTCAGCTGTTTCACGTAAGAACCGAGTTGTCCGATCCCCATCTCGATTCCGGCAGGAATTGCTTCTGCCAGTGTATATTTCTGAGTCGCCAATTCATAGGCATTGGCAGTCAGCAAAGGATAAAAACCGAATTTTCCGTCTTCCCCCAAAGCAAAAGCATAAGATAATGTATCCGCTCCCCGCAATACGGTCGTTTCCACCCGCTTTCCTTTATTGGCGGCGAGCAAATCCGAAAATTCATCGTAAAAACGAAAAGTATGTCCGTTGACAGACAGAATCTTATCCCCTTTTCGCATACCTGCATCATAAGCCACAGAATAATCCCCGAAGTCCTGTATCTCGATTCCATCGACCGGGATACGGGGAGTGAGCAGCGGATTCAGCTTGAAACTCTTGGACGATAATTCCAGCAGCGTAGCAATAAAGTCATCCGGAATATCCAGAGAAACTTGCTCTCCATTGCGCAATACCTGAATAGTCTTGGAACGATTGAACAATATTTCGGGAAGCACATCGTCAAAACGGACCACTTCTTTATTGTCGAGAGCAACGATAATATCACCGTTTCGCATTCCGATATTTTTGAAGACGCTGTCGCATACCACTCCGTAAGTGACGTTTTTTGCAGGAAGATAGGTCTCCCCCCAGGTGAATAGGATGCCGATATAAATGACAAAAGCCAGTAAGACGTTCACCAATACCCCGCCCAACATAATCAGCAAGCGTTGCCAGGCCGGTTTAGCCCGGAATTCCCAAGGCTGAGCCGGTTGTTTCATCTGCTCGGTATCCATCGATTCATCGATCATTCCGGCGATCTTCACATATCCACCCAACGGCAACCAACCGACTCCATACTCGGTCTCTCCCTTTTTAAATTTAAATAAAGAGAACCAGGGATTAAAAAACATATAAAACTTTTCTACCCGGGTCTTAAACAACTTCGCAAACAAAAAGTGTCCGAATTCGTGAAACAAAACCAGGATAGAAAGACTCAAGACAAATTGTACTATTTTTATAAAAATATCCATGATATGAGGTAAAAAGTAAAAGGTTAAAGTTAAAAGACTATAAGCTAAAAAGCTATAGAGGAGGTATTTTGGGGGATACATTTTTCCTGGCGATTTCACGGGTCAGGCGATCGGTTTCCATATAATCCTCCAAAGTCGGTTTCTTCAGGAAATCTACTTGTTGCATTGTTTTTTCGATCAGATCGGACATACCGGTGAAAGACAGGCGCCCTTGCAGGAAGGCAGCCACAGCGACTTCATTGGCCGCATTCAGGATACAGGGCATGTTTCCGCCTTGCCGCATAGCCTCGTAAGCCAATCCAAGGTTACGAAAGGTTTTCTCGTCAGGCTGTTCGAAAGTCAGGGAATGACATACCTTGAAATCCAAACGTCCGAAATCAGCTGTAGTCCGTTCGGGGAAAGTCAGGGCATACTGAATCGGCAGCCGCATATCCGGCACTCCGAGCTGGGCTTTCACGCAGCCATCCGTAAACTGCACCATCGAATGAACGATAGATTGGGGATGCACCACCACTTCGATTTGTTCGGGTTTCATGCCGAACAACCATTTGGCTTCGATCACTTCAAACCCTTTGTTCATCATAGAAGCCGAATCGATCGTCACCTTAGCACCCATATGCCAGTTAGGGTGTTTCAAAGCATCGGCAGGAGTCACCTTTTCCAAAAAAGCCCGGTCTTTTCCCCGGAAAGGACCTCCGGAAGCGGTCAAAATCAGTTTTTCGGCTTTACTCCGGCTCTCTCCGGCCAAACACTGGAAGATGGCAGAATGTTCCGAATCGACAGGCAGAATAGCTACCCGATGTTCTGCGACCGATTCGTTGACCAATTCTCCGGCTACGACCAGAGTCTCTTTGTTAGCCAAAGCAATATTTTTTCCGGCTTTAATGGCATTTACCGTCGGGATTAAACCGCTGTATCCGACTAAAGCTGTCACCACCAGATCGACGTCTGCAAAAGTCACGATCTGGGCAAGCGCATCGGCTCCGGCAAATACTTTTATATCTTCATGTTGTAAGGCATCGCGCAGAAGCGGATATTTCTCCTCATTGGCAATCACCACACTATCCGGGTGGAATTTCAATGCCTGTTCGATCAATAAATCGACATGATTATTGGCTGTCAGCACTTCGACACTGAACCGTTCGGGATTGGCTTCCACCACTTCCAGCGTCTGTGTTCCGATCGATCCTGTCGAACCTAATATCGCAATCTTTCTCATATATTCATTCTTCCAAACCGAAATTGCCGAAACAACTTCCGGTTATCGATTCTTTATTTAAACTTAATAAAATTCTCCGGGTTGAGCGGATTACCTGCCCGCCACAATTCAAAATGCAAATGGGGGCCGCTGGACTCCTCTCCGGTATTTCCCACTACCCCCAGGACCTCTCCGGCCCTGACATAATCTCCCTGTTTTTTCAATAGGATAGAATTGTGTTTGTATACAGAAATCAGGTCGTTGGTATGTTGCACCTGGATCACATATCCGGTCTTCACCGTCCAATCGGTAAAAATCACGACCCCATCCAATACCGCAGCCACCTTAGCATTGGCTTTCGCCACAATATCAGTGCCGTAATGCCGTTTCTTCTCATCGAAGCTTTGGGTTACAATTCCTTCCACAGGCGGAAAAAAATGATAATAATCGTGGTTTTGTTCTTTCATTCCCAGCGATAGATTAAAGCGTTCACGCTCTTCGATAGCAGCCCGGAATTCATTTTCCTGTTCGCTGATCTGAAATCGGATGGTATCGTTCCGGTAGCGCGCCGTATCCTCCCGCGAACGTTCGAGGGAAGTGGTATCTCCCCCATTCAAAACCAACCGGATGGATTTGAAAAAGCGGTCTCTCTTCAGCAATTCATTCTCCAGCGAATCTACCCGGAGCGCATTTTGGGCGATCATCTGCCGCATATTTCCATCCGGATAGCCAGGAATAAATTCCCGCAAGTCGGTGAAAGCTATCAATAAAATGGTCAGAACGACCAAAATTACCGCCAGCACACTCAATGCAGTCAATACATGCAACTGGGACAATCTGAAATTGAACACCTCCTCATAAGAAGTCTCGTTAATGACAGAAAGTTTATATTTATATTTCAGACGATCCCAAAGTCTTACTTTTTCTTTAGCCATGCCCCGATTTTTTAGCTTCCAAAATTACAACAAAAAAATCAATGTCGCAATGACCGATCGTTTATAACTCATCAAAAGCAATGTATCGTTAAGCCACACTTCAGGATAACCTTCTACTCTGACAGGGAGAGGTTGTTCTATATTCACTCCATTATCGGGAGAGTAATTTAAATATTTGGCTCCATTGAGATCGATAATATCAAAAGAAGAATTTTTTTTATTTGAACAGAAGATTGCAAGTTGACATATTCCCCCGGCCCTTTTCCATTCTTTCCAATTTGATAAAGAAAATTACCCGAAGAATGGTATTATTATATTAAAGAAAGAAAAAAGTACCAATTAATACTGATGATTTTGGCTTCTTTCTTTTTTCTTTTATATTTTTACATTAATAATTGATTATAGTATCGAAGAATATGGCTATGCAACTATTCTTCGATACACTATTTCTAATTAGGTATATTGAATAAAACGGTGTATTTTATAATTATTCTCTTTATCGGACATGTTTTTTTCAGTTAAAAGAGCCGTGACCGAAACCGCCTTTTTAGTCGTCACAACAGATAACCCGAACTGCCGTATACGCAGTTAATCACGATTGGTTTTCCCCACCCACATACATGGATTTATATTCGAACACTTTCAGTCCGAATTCGGGTAATACCGCCATGATATGGTCGAAAATATCGGCCTGGACTTTTTCATAGGTCACCCACTCCTGAATAGCCGAGAAGCAATAAATCTGGATGGGCATACCGGTCGGGCCGGGTTGTAATTGGCGGACCATATGTGTCATATTCGTATTGATATCGGGATTAGCTTCGATCCATGCATCCATATAATAACGGAATATACCGATATTGGTCAGCTTACGCTCATCCAGAATCGTAATTTTATCTTTATTGATATCTCCCAGTTTAGCGACCATCTGATCGATATAATCTTTCAGGAAGGCCGAAGAAGCAAATTTTACGACTTCGTCATGACTCAAAAAATGAACCGAATCGATATCGATATTGATACTCCGCATAATTCTCCGTCCCGGCGATTCCTGCATTCCCCGCCAGTTGGTGAAAGATTCCGACACCAACTGATAAGTGGGTACCATCGAAATAGTCATATCCCAATTCTGCACTTTGACGGTGTACAGATTCACTTCCAACACAACTCCATTGGCATTATTCTTATCCATCTGAATCCAGTCGCCGATGCGGATCATATTATTGGAAGTCAGCTGGATTCCGGCAACGAATCCCAGGATCGAATCCTTGAAGATCAAAAGCAGCACCGCGGCAAAAGCACTCAAACCGACAATCAGGTGTTCCGGCGATTTATTCACCAGCACACTGACGACGGTAATCACCACAACCGTATACAAAAACACCTTGATCAACTGGATAAAAAAAGTAATCGGACGATTTTTCGAAACCGGATAGCTCTCATAAATCTTGTTGATCGCATTCAATAAAGAAGTAATGATAAACAGGGTAACGATAATCAACCAGATATCTACCAGGCGCCGAAGGACATATTTATATTCCCAGGTAATAAAAGTGAGAACGATATAAGCTGTAAAAGGAGGGATCAGGGAAGCCAATTTTCGGAAAAAACCCTGATCGTAGAGGATATCGTCCCAAGTACTTTTGGTCTTTCCTACAACTTTTTTCAAGAGTTTGGAGAGCCATTTCCTGGAAATAATATAAATCAGAATGGCAACGGTAATCGTTATCGCCATTTTTATTAGAGTGCTTTCGTCATCTGTCATTCCGACTTTTTCAGTCCAGGCGGATACCCGATGCAAAAAAGAAACAGAGTCTCTCATAAGTATGATATGTTAAAATATTGTTTATGCTCAATCTGAGCTTTTTACAGGAATAGCGGTCCCTTATTAAATTTAAGTTAAATCCCTTATTGTATTTATATTTGATCGTAAATAAAGCTACTTTTGTTTCGAATCATAAAAATTTAACTATGAAAAGACTATTTATTTTAATTACATTTTCCTGTTTATTATTCCTGCAAGGAAGTTTTGCACAGGTCGATCTTCAGGCCCCGCTTCCTCAAGATCCGAATATTGTAACGGGAAAGCTCCCCAACGGTATAGTGTATTACCTGCGTCACAATGAAGAACCCAAAGGCAGAGCGAGTTTCTACATCATACGTAATGCCGGAGCCCTGCTCGAAAACGATGAACAAGACGGTCTGGCCCACTTCCTGGAACACATGGCCTTTCAGGGAACCAAGAATTTCCCTGGGAAAGGTATCATTACCTCTCTGGAAAAGCACGGAGTTTCTTTCGGCCGTAACATCAATGCTTACACTGCACAAAATGAAACGGTCTACAATCTGAGCGATGTACCGACAAACAGCGAATCTCTGTTAGACACCTGCCTGTTGATTCTGCACGACTGGTCTTACTATCTTACCCTGGAAGACGACGAAATCGATGCTGAGCGCGGAGTGATCACCGAAGAATGGAGAACCCGCCGGACACCGCAATTCCGGATTCAAAAACAGATGTTCCCGGTACTTTTCAAAGATTCAAAATACGCCATTCGGGACGTTATCGGTAATTTAGACGTAATCAAAAATTTCAAATACCAGACTATCCGTGATTTTTATCATGAATGGTACCGGACAGACCTGGAAGCCATAGCAATCGTCGGCGATTTCGATGTAGCTAAAATGGAACAAAAAGTAAAAGAATTGTTCAGTAAAATCCCTGCTGTAGAAAATCCGACTCCCCGTCCTTTCTACGAAATTCCCGAACACGACGAGATGTATTATTGCCTGGCAACCGACAAAGAAGTACAGCAATCTTCTATTCAGATCGTGACCCTGTTACCCGGTACTCCGGCAACAGAAAAGAATAAATTGGCTTATTTTAAAAATAACATAATCAACTCTTTCTACAATCAGATGGCCGGAGCACGGATCAGCGAAATGATGCAGAAAGGTAATCCTCCCTTTATCAACGGAGGTTTCGGATTCGGTGGTTTTGTGAGAGGTTATAATGCTTATAACATCAACACAACGGCCAAACCCAACGAAGAAGACGTTGCCCTGGAAGCCATCTTAACCGAAAATGAAAGAATCCGGCGGTTCGGTTTCACCCCGAGTGAACTGGAACGGGTAAAAACCAATATGCTGGTCGGCCTGGAATCGGCTTATAAAGAAAAAGACAAAACCGGTAACGAAAGTTATATCGAGGAAATGCAAGCGAATTTCCTGGAACAGGAACCGATCGTAGATTTCGATTTCTATTACAATGCTGTCAAACAAATTATTCCGACCATTACCGTAGAAGAGGTATCTGCACGGGCTAAAGAGTGGAATACCGATAAAAACCGTACAGTAGTCGTTTCCGGTCCGTCAGAGAATGCCAAGCACCTGACCCGGGAAGAAGTAACCGCTATTATGGATAAGGTTGCTAAAAAAGAGATCGAACCCTATCGCGACGAAGTAACCGATGCAACATTGATCAGCGAAGAATTACCGGGTTCAAAAATCGTTTCTACCAAGAAACTTCCCTTATTCGATGCAGAAGAATGGACACTGGCCAATGGAGCGAAAGTAGTCTTCCGTAAAGCAGATTACGAAAAAGATGCCGTATCACTGACTTCTTACAGCAAAGGAGGAACTTCACTTTACGATATAGACATGCTTCCTTCCGCCAATAACGCTGCTGCATTTGTAGGAGCTTACGGTTTAGGAGATTTCGATGCAACCACTTTAAGAAAAATCCTGACCGGGAAGATGGCTTCCTGCGGAGTTTCTATCAACGGTTTGTCGGAATCTGTCAGCGGTAGCTCTACACCTCAGGATTTCGAAACTATGCTTCAATTGTTGTATCTGCGTTTCGAAAAACCCCGTTTCGACAAGGAAGCCCATGAAGCTATGATGAGCCGCAACAGGGCCTCTATCGCCAATATGGAGAAGAATCCGCAGAAAATCATGAAAGATTCGATTAGTCTGATCATGAGTAACTACAATCCGCGTACTCTGCTCTTCAACGAAAAATACCTGGATCAGATCAGTATCGAAAAGATCGAACAGGTTTATCGCGACCGGATTAAAGATGCCAGCGATTTCACCTTCTTCATCGTAGGTAATATCGATGCAGAAACGGTAAAACCATTGGTAGAAAAATACATCGGTTCATTAAAATCTGAAAACCGGAAAGAAACCTGGCGCGACAACCATGTAAGAGGTCCGAAAGGCAAAACGGTAAAAGAAATCGAATTGGAACTGACTACCCCGAAATCGACCGTGATCACAAATTTCTCTAAAGATATGAAATACAGTGTTTACAACAATATCTGTAATAATATTCTGGAAGGAATCCTGGATTTAAGATATACCGAAAATATCCGGGAAAAAGAAGGAGGAACTTACGGTGTAGGTGTTCAGGCCGGTTCTGTACGCGAGCCTTACTCCAACTATAGCATGACGATGAGCTTCGATTGTGATCCGGACAAGGCACAACATCTGAAATCGTTGATTTATGCCGAATTGGATAAAATCATGAAAGAAGCTCCGACTCCGGAAGAAATGAATAAAGTGATCGCCAATATGAAGAAAAACCACGAACAATCCAAAAACCACAACAGCTATTGGATGAATTGTATTACTTCTTATTATATCAGTGGTGTGAATCCGAACGATCCGAAAAACTTCGATCACATTGTCGATAAACTGCAACCCAAAGACATTCAGAAATTTGCTCAGTCTCTTTTCAAGGGTGCCGATGTTGTCGATCTGATTTTCAAACCGAAACAATAATCTTCGGGCGAAGCATTTTAAATAGGGTGTCAAAAGTGGCACCCTATTTCATTTTTTTATTACATTTACCTTCTGAAACAGCGTGCTGAATTATTATCTACAAACCCAAATATTATGTCACAAAACAAAACAAATTTTGCTGTGCCTTTGGCATTCGTCGGTATGATGTTTTTTGCGATCGGATTCGCATTGGGCATCAACTCATTTTTGATTCCGGTATTAAAAGGTGCTTTGTCTCTGCCTTCAGGGGTAGCCTACCTGCTGCTAGCAGCTACTTTCGTTCCTTTCCTGATTTTCGGCTACCCGGCTTCTGCCACGATTGCCAAAATCGGTTACAAAAGAACAATGGCACTCTCGTTTTTGATTTTTGCCGTTGCTTTTATTTTATTTGTATTATCAGCTAAATTGGAAAATTTCATTCTTTTCCTCATCGCTTCTTTCGTCAGCGGTGCCGCCAACGCTTATTTACAAGCATCGGTAAACCCGTACATTACCATTCTGGGACCGATTGAAAGCGCGGCCAAACGAATGAGTATCATGGGTATCTGCAACAAACTGGCATGGCCGGTAGCTCCTTTGTTTTTCGCACTCGTGGTAGCCGACCAAACCAATGTGCAGACTTCCGATCTGTATCTGCCCTTCTACATCATCATCGGCGTATTTCTATTGTTAGGTATCATCTCTTTAATGGCTCCGCTTCCCGAAGTAAAAGCTGCCGGAGAAGACGAATCGGATACCGCCAATTGCCCGTATGCAGCAAATAAAACTTCTATTTGGCAATTTCCCCACTTGGTTCTGGGTGCACTGACCTTGTTCATTTATGTCGGTGTCGAAACTTTGTCTCTAAGTACAGCCGTCGACTACGCCAAAGCGTTGAATTTGGAAAATCCCGATTTATATGCCTGGATTCCGAGTATCGGTATGGTCATCGGTTATATTTGCGGTATCATTCTGATTCCGCAATACCTAACTCAAGACATGGCAATGAGAATCTGTGCCTGCATCGGTGTAGCCGGTTCTCTGGCCATTGTATTGCTGCCTGCCGAAATATCTATCTGGGCAATCTTCCTGATGGCTCTAGGGTGCTCGCTAATGTGGCCGGCATTATGGCCGCTTGCTATGGCAGACCTCGGCAAATTCACCAAATCAGGCAGTGCTCTTCTGACAATGGCTATCGCCGGAGGAGCCGTTATCCCGACTGTTTTCGGATTTTTGCAAGAAGGTTTGGGGGCACAAGGGGCTTATTGGTTAGCCTTGCCTTGTTTTCTGTTTATCCTGTATTATGGTGTAGCCGGTTATAAAATCAGAACGAAATAAAGGTGACACCGAACATTGATCGGTTTGTAAAGTTCCAGACCCCTGCGGGATATTTTCTTAAAGTGACCTCCGGTTCCATGAAGAAAACCCCGCAGGGATTCATAAACTTTAAGAACTTTTACTGACGAATGATTTTCTTTGACAATACCAACATGCAAATTCCCTATCTTCCTTTTTTAGACAGCAACGACCTCCGACAGGCAGGTGAGCAACTGAACAAAATCGATTTTCACCGAATCGGACAGAATAACTGGCCGGAGCAATTCCCTTACACGCCTTACGCAGCTTTTACCATGGCACACAACGGAGAAATGCTCTTTATCCGGTTTAAGGTCGACGAGACCAGTACCATGGCCCTCACCCGGGAAGACAACGAGCAAGTGTGTAACGATTCCTGTGTCGAATTTTTCCTGGCAGTCGACGATAGTGGGTATTACAATTTCGAATTTACCTGTATCGGTAAAACTTTGTTAGGTTTCCGGAAAGAACGCCCAGCGGCGGTTCATGCCCCGGAAGATATCATGGCCTCGATTCTTCGTTATCCTTCATTGGGCGGGGCAAATTTCGAAGAAACCCGGCTAGGCCATCCCTGGGAACTGACTGTGGGAATTCCGGCTTCAGCTCTTTTCCGGCACAACATCGATACCTGGCAGGGTTTGAAAGCCCGCATCAACCTTTATAAATGCGGAGATCGGCTATCCTGCCGGCATTATTTATCCTGGCGTCCGATCGATTCTCCCAAACCGGATTTTCATACGCCCCGTTGTTTTGTTGCGGTACAATTTTAAAGCTCTCCGATGAAAGATCGTCTTCTATACGGATTATTCCCGGGCCTGTCAGCTCCTTTCATCATCATCCTGTTGTTCTGGCTTTTCCGCTTTCACGACCTCCCGCTTTCCCAATTTATCCACCAGGCGATCGCATTGAAAGTACAATTCAAACTCATTTCCGTCGGTGTATTCTTTGCCGACTTAGGCTTATTTTATTTATTTCTGCACTTAAACAAGAATAACGCCTCGAAAGGCGTTATCCTGGCAGTTTTAATCTATTTCTTTCTTTTTCTATTTTCCAGTCTTTAGATCGGAGAAGGGATTTCCTTCTTATTTGCCTTCTTCCACTTCCTCGAATTCGGCATCCTCGATATCCGAATCTCCTCCCATTTTCACGATTTTTTCTTTTTCTTCACTGGCTTTGCGCATTTTACGGATGGAATATTGGTTGAGCAGATCGGTTACGCCATAAAAAACGGCGGTAATCCCGAACAGGATGAACACGCTTTCGGCCGAACTGAAAGGATCGAATAAAATCACGATACCGACAATCAGGATCAGTACCGGGAATAAAAAACTAACCGGCGCAATACGCCCGAACTGACGGGCTGCGGCAAGGGTCACAAATTGTCCGACAGCAGCGACCACCAAAATAAATCCCAGGAGAAACATAAAAACGGTCGCAAAAGTAGACGGCAGACATACCAGCAGTAATCCCAAAATAACACTTCCGATTCCGCTCAAGGGAGCAAAACTCCGCTGATGTTCCTCGCGGTTTCTGGAAGAGATAATAAACGCAATAATACCGATGGCCAGGAAAACGATACCTATCAGCATAACAACATACTTCAATGCATCGGCCGGCCAGATCAAAAGAGCCAAACCGAGCAAAATCGCTAAAACCGCCCTGTATATGCCTCCTTTAAAATTCGAAGTCGTGTAAACAATTTGCATATAAATTACAATTAAAGATCTTTCTTTTTTTATTTAACGAAGGTAAGCATTTTTTTGTTAGGTTAAAAAGGAAAGCAAAAAATACTAACTATCTTTGCACACTCAAAAAAATAATTATGGGATTTAAAGAAGAAATTGAAAGACGCCGTACTTTCGGAATCATCAGTCACCCTGATGCCGGAAAAACCACATTAACGGAAAAGTTATTGCTTTTCGGAGGAGCCATTCACGTTGCCGGAGCTGTTAAATCGAATAAGATCAAGAAGACAGCCACGTCCGACTTTATGGAGATCGAACGTCAGCGTGGTATTTCTGTGGCGACTTCTGTCATGGGTTTTGAGTACAACGGAATCAAGATCAATATTCTGGATACCCCGGGTCACCAGGACTTTGCCGAAGACACTTTCCGAACCTTAACGGCTTGCGACAGTGTAATCATCGTGATCGATGCAGCCAAAGGAGTAGAAACGCAAACCCGTAAGCTGATGCAAGTCTGCCGGATGCGCAAAACCCCGGTGATCGTGTTTATCAATAAACTGGACCGTCCGGCCAACGATCCTTTCGATATTCTCGACGATGTAGAGAAAGAACTACAGATCAGGGTAAACCCACTCAGCTGGCCGATCGGAAGCGGAGATACCTTCAAAGGTATCTATAACCTCCACCGGCAAAACCTTTGCCTGTATAGTCCTAGCATTCAGAACATCCCCGAAGGTATTGAGATCACCGATACCCGATCGGACGAACTCGACCATCATATCGGCGAAAGGGCTGCCGGTAAACTACGGGAAGACCTGGAGCTGATTCAGGGGGTTTATCCCAGTCTCGACCGACAGGAATACCTGGACGCACATGTGGCTCCCGTATTTTTCGGTTCGGCGTTGAATAATTTCGGTATCCGGGAACTTCTGGATTGCTTCATCGAAATAGCTCCGGCACCTCTTGCCCGGGAAACCGAAGAACGCCCGGTCCGGCCGGAAGAAGAGAAATTCACCGGTTTTGTATTTAAGATTCATGCCAACATGGACCCTAACCACCGGGACAGAATTGCTTTTGTGAAAATTTGTTCGGGAATTTTCAAACGGAATACCAATTATTTACATGTCAGAAACGGTAAAATGTTGAAATTTTCCACTCC
>ERZ1673745.1086-NODE-1086-length-21909-cov-6.421159_pt1 | contig 21909 bp, 25 predicted proteins | sample MGYA00580206_ERZ1673745 | MGnify/ENA primary metagenome ERZ1673745 (study PRJEB41218, sample SAMN15661753) | gut metagenome | host: Homo sapiens | place: Canada: London | collected 2015-08-20/2019-03-30 | study: EMG produced TPA metagenomics assembly of... | reverse complement strand
GCAGCCAGCACGCCGAGGGGCACGGCGATCACGATGGACAGCACAAAGGAGATGCCGCCCATGATGACAGACAGGCCGATGACCTCGGTGAATTTCTGGGTGGCAGGCACGTTCCACTTCCAGCTGTCGCCGAAGTTACCGACAACGGCTTTGCTCAGCCAGGTGAAGAAGCCGGGGACGATGTCCAGGTCAAGACCGTAGGAAGCGTTGAGCTGGGCAAGCCATTCCTCATAGGGCTTGGCGCCGGGGGCCTGAGCCAGCTGCATTGCCATTGTCTCGGCAAAGGAGCTGGGCAGGCTGCGGATCAGCGCATAGATAATGAACATGACACAGAACAGGATCAGTACCGACTGCGCGACACGCTTGATGATGTAGTTTCGCAAGAGTTTTCGTTCCTTCCTTGCACGGTTAAACCGCGTTTATTTTGCAGGGAAATGCCGTAATGTGGGCATCCCCATCCCACGCAGCGCGCAAACACTGCGTGGGAGTGGGACGACCATATTAGCAGTTGTAGGGGGCGGCGTCCTCGACGCCCCGCGGGCGGGCATTGGTCCGCCCATGCCTTGACAGCAAGCAACCGCCCTTGGCGGGCGGTCACCTGCTTTCACAACAGTAAGTTGAACTTAGTTCAGCTCGAGGTTGTTCAGCTCAGACTTGTAGGTCCAGTACGGGGTCTGATCCTTCGCGATGGTGTCGATGTTGACACGCTCGGTGGAGAAGATCGTAGCCTCGCTGCGCTGGTAGACGGGCAGCTCGACACCCCAATCCAGGATGATCTCCATGGCCTCTTTGTACATGGTCTTGCGGACCTCCTGGTCGGTGGTCTGGCGGGCAGCCATGATCAGCTCGTCCAGGTCAGTGTCGTTGATGGCGTAGTAGTTGGTAGCGCCCTGGCTGTGGTACAGCTGGTACATATCGGGGTCATTGGTGGACTGCCAGGCAGCGACCCAGCCCTCGGCAGCGCCGGACTGATAGGAAGCGAACAGGTCAGAAGCGTTGGCCATATCGTTGACAGTCAGGGTGAAGCCGATGGTCTTGAGAGCGGCGGCAGCGTTGGTCAGGGTCTGGAAGGAGGGGTGGTCACCGTTGCCGGAAGCACCGATGTTGATCTGATACTCCATCTTGGCACCGGCGGGGGCAGCCGTGATCTGGCCGTTCTCGACGGTGTAACCGGCAGCCTCAAAGTAGCCCAGGGCAGCCTGCAGAGCGGCGGCGTACTTGTCCTCGCTCTTCATGTCGGAGGTGTAGATCTCGTTGCCGTCCACGTCGGTGGAGTAGGCGATCTGGTAGCCGTCGTCGGTGACGGACGGAGCAGCCCAAGAGGTGTTGGAAACGGGGTAGTTGATAACGGTGGCGGTATCGCCGTAGTAGGAGTCGATGCCCTCATCGCGGTAAGCGGCGATGACGGTCATGATGGCCTTGCGCAGGTCCTTGGAGGCCTGGGAGGAGGGGTCGCCGCCGACGTTGACGTTCTTGGCGCTCAGGGCGATGTAGCCGTAGCCGCGGTAGTCCTTCAGGCGGGTGGTGATGACGGGGCCGTCCTCACCCTCGACGCCGTTGATGTCGGCGATCTGGTCAGCAACCTCCAGAGAGTAGGAAGGATCGGAGATGTCGATGGTGCCGGCCTGAACGCCGGTGATCTTATCGGCCTCCTGGGTCTCCTTCATGTTGACGTGGGCGACCTTGGGTGCGCCGTCATAGTAGGAGGGGTTGGCATCCAGATAGACAACGCCGTCGCTGTACTTGGAGAAGGTGAACATACCGGCACCCATGGGAGCGCTGGTCTTGGCGCGGACGCTGCTCAGGTCGCCCTTGGCAAAGCCGAAGGAGTTGTTGTCGTAGTCGTACAGGCTCTCATCGCCGTAGTAGTGCAGCGGGGCGATGGGCATCTGCAGCTGGTAGATCATGGTGGTGGACAGCTCGGTGGTGGTCAGCGTCATGCTGTAGTCACCGGTCTTGACGATACCGGCCACAGAAGCAACGGCGTCACCGACGTTGACACCGGTGGTGGAGTAGGCGTAGACGTCCTCGGGGATCAGGTCAGACAGGGCGGTACCGGCAGTCTCGGCCTCCATGGCAGAGAAGTTCCAGTCGTAGTTCGCGCCGATCAGCTCGAACATATCCTTCGCGGTTGCGCCTGCGGGCAGCTCGCCAAGGTTCCAGGCGGCGGCGGCACCGGCAGCATCGTTAGCGTCGGCGGCAGCGCCGCTCTCAACGCAGTTGTCGATGATCTCCTGGGCAAACTTCACACCGCCGTCGTTGACAGCGTCCCAGAAAGCCTTCTGCTGCTCGGCAGTGAATTTCGTGTTGTCGGTGTTGTCCTCGCCGGCCTCAGCGATCAGCTTGGACAGCGTGGTCATGGAGCTGCGGTACTCGTCCAGACCAACGATGGGGGTAGAGTACATGGTTACAGAACCATCATACGTAGGATCGAGGAAAACATACATCGAGAAGATGACGTCGTCGATGGTGACAGGCTCACCGTCGGAGAACTTCAGGTCCTCGCGCAGCTTGATGTCATAGGTAACGGTGCCGTCGGCGTTCTCGGTGACAACGCAGTCGGCAGGACCGTGGTAGGTGTAGTCAGTGCCGTTGTACTCGCGGGTCTCGCCCTCGATGCCGTTCAGGACCATCTCACCCTTACGGTCAGCGCCCAGCAGGGCGATCTGGGTCAGGTCGATGACATCCTGGTCAGCGGCAGAAGCAGCAAAGAAGGGGCTGAACTTGCTCTCAAAGCCGGTCTCGGCCAGAACGAGCGTACCGTCGGAAGCGGCAGTGGTGGATGCCTCGGCAGTGGCCGTGCTGTTGCTCTCACTGGACGCAGTCGCAGCGGAAGAAGCAGCACCGCCGCAGCCTGCCAGCATGCCGACGCTGAGAGCGGCAGCAGATGCCAGTGCAATGGCTTGCTTTGTGTTTTTCATGTGGTAAAACCTCCTATAAATTTGCCCTCACCCACAAATCAATATTGTGCTCCCCAAGAGCGCAACACGAGAAAGGGGGAACCCCCTCTCCGCACCCTGTATCTCTTTACAGTGTGCACTTGTCGATAATGACTTAGCTTATAAGATACCTTAAAATTGACAAAAAGTCAAGCATAAATCACACTTTTGTTGCTTTTTGTACCTTTTGCCGAATTTGAGAGGAAAATTTTGTAACCCCCAAAGTCTTTTTCCCCCTGTGGGAAGACTTTTCCTGCTCATCCAAAAAAGCGTGCCCTGCGTTTTTCTGCGGAGCACGCTCTATTATAATACTGTATAATTATTCTTCTTTTTCCCACGGCATCCGCTTGAGGAGCCGCGCAGCAGCGGCAAAAGCAGCACAGGAGAGCAGTTCAAAAAGTATAAAAACACCTTGCATTCCCCAAAGCAGCTGTGCGTCTGCCGCAAACGCAGCCACCCCCTGCCCCGCGGAGGCAGCAGCGCAGAGTACCGCTGTCGCCCTGCACAAAGAGGGCAATTTTTGTGCGGTCTGTTCATGGATATAAGCCCGCACGCGCGCGCCGCCCCGGGTCAGCCGCACCAGCAGCACCACCGCATACAGCGCCAGCACCAGTGCCGCCATGTAGGGCAGCAGCAGGTACACAGGTGCGTGGGCCGTGGCCCCGGGCAGTGCGCCCGCGCCGACGGTCAGCGCAGCCCCGCCGCCGCAAAACAGCCACAGCAAAGCCAGCACCCTGCTGTGAGGGTGCTCGCCCGCATAGCGGTAATGCGCGCCGCGATACTGATAATTGCCGTTCAGGTCCTTCTCAAAGTCGTCGAGATAGGCGCGCTTCTTTTTCTTCTCGCGCTCGCGGTCCGCCATCAGAGGATCCCCGTCAGATCGTAACTGTCCAGCCACGCCTTGGCCGCCTCGCTGACGCCGCGCAGACAGCTTTCCTCAAATGGCGTGGACAGGCCGGCGTTTTTCAGCAGTTCGGTGAAGGTGCGGCTGCCGCCCTGCTTCGTGTAGGCCATGTAGTGGCTCCACGCATCGGCGCGGTCCTTTTGCAGCATCGCCCAGAACTGCAGGCTGACGGTCTGGGCCAGACAGTAGTCGATGTAGTAGAACGGGCTCTGATAAATGTGCATCTGGCGCTGCCAGTACTCACCCGCGCCGTAGAACGGGATCTCGCCGTCCAGACGCATCCAGGGCTGATAGATGGCAGCCAGCTTTTTCCATTCCTCGTGGCGCTGGGCCGGGGTCAGCTCGGGGTTCTCGTAGACGATGTGCTGGAAATGGTCCACCATTGTGCCGTAGGGGATGAAGGTCAGCGCACCCGCCAGATGGCTGTAGCGGAACTTGCGGGCATCCGCGCCGAAGAAGCCATCGGCCCACGGCCAGGCGAAGAACTCCATCGACATCGAGTGGACTTCGCATGCCTCCATGCTGGGCCAGACGTAGGAGTACGGGATGCGGTCACGGTTCATGTAGGCGGCAAAGGCGTGGCCGGCCTCGTGGGTCACGACCTCGACGTCGTGCTGGGTGCCGTTGAAGTTGGCAAAAATAAACGGCATTTCGTAATCACCCAGGCTCGTGCAGTAGCCACCGCCCGCCTTGCCGGGGGTGGACAGCACGTCCATGAGTTGGTCGTCCAGCATTTTGTTGAAGAACACGCCGGTCTCGGGGGAAAGCTCCTCATAGAACTTTTTGCCCTGTTTGAGGATGGCGTCGGCGTCGCCCGCCGGGCGGGGGTTGCCGCTGCGGAACATCAGGGCGTTGTCGGCTGCGTTCATCGGGTACTGCTTGCCCAGCCGCCCGGCCTGCTCGCGGTAGATGCTGTCGGCCAGCGGCACGATGTACTTGACGACGGCGGCGCGGAACTTTTCCACATCGGCCTTCGTGTAGCAGTTGCGGCCCATGCGGTAGTAGCCCAGCGTGGTGTAGCCCTCATAGCCAAGCTTTTTGCCCATGGTGTCACGCAGGTGGACGAGCTGATCGTAGAGGCCGTCGAACTCGGCCCCGTGCTCTTTGTACCATGCGCCCTCGGCCTTCCAGGCGGCCAGACGGCGGGCATCGTCGGGGTCGTTCTTGAAGGGGGACAGCTGGCTCAGCGTGTAGACGCCGCCCTCAAACGGGATCTGCGCCGACGCGATCAGCTTGCCGTACTCGGTGGTCAGCTTGTTTTCCTGTGCCATCTCGTCGAGAATGTCGGGCGAGAACGCCTTGTCCGCGATCTCGGCGTTGACAAACATCAGGTCACCGTACTCAGCGGCAAAATCCGCGCGGAACGGCGAATCGAGCATGGCGCGGCTCCATGCGTTCTGGCACTCCTGCAGCTGAGGCGCCGCCTCGTTCCAGAAATCCATCTCCTTGTCGTAGAAGGTGTCGCGGGTGTCGATCGTGTTGCGCACACTCGCAAGCTGGGCCTGCGTGTCGACATGCTTGTTGAGCTTTTCCTCCTCGAGGAATACCGCGCGCGCCTCGGCGTAGCTTTCGGCGGCCTTGAACCGCGCGCAGAGGTCAGCGAACTGCTGCTTTACCGCGTCCAGATCGGGGCGCTGATAGGGCATCTCGGAAAACTTCATGGCTGTATCTCCTTTACGGACATTTTGTGAGTATTATAGCACATTCTGCTGCAAAATGCAAAAGTCTGTCCGCACAGACAGCCCACATCTGTTGGATTTCTGTATAAAATTTCTCGGTTTCCGTATTGCAAATTTGACGCATATTGAGTATAATAGGGCTAGTAATATCTTACAAGGGGGAGTTTTGACATGCCGATCTCTGAGCCTACCGCTGTATTTTCCATCCGTGATGACCGTGATATGGAGATCAAGCAGGCGGTGCTGCAGGTGTACCGTGCGCTGGAGGAGAAGGGCTACAACCCCATCAATCAGCTTGTCGGCTACATTCTGTCGGAGGATCCGACCTACATCACGACCTACAAGAACGCCCGCGCCATCATCCGCCGCATCGACCGTGATGACCTGCTGCAGGCGCTTGTGCGTGACTTTGTGAAGCACTAAAAATCAGGATTTTAAAAAAGCTCCCGCGTATCGTTGGATACGCGGGAGATTTTTTATTTAGGCTTGCAGGTTCAGGCAGCATGGCAGAGCCCCTCAGGCCTCGTAAACTCGGCCAGCTCCCCACTTCGTGGGGCGCCTTTCTCGCGGGCAAAGCCCGCGCAAAAGCCTCCCCTTACAGGGGAGGTGGTCGAGCGCCAGCGATGACCGGAGGGGCTCTGCCGCCTCACCTTACCCCGCAAAAAACGCGTTCTGCACGGCGTTGAGGACGGCGGCGCGGCCGGCGGTAAAGTTGACGCCGCCCTGCAGATAGCAGGTGTAGGGCGCGCGCAGCGGACCATCGCAGGAGATCTCGATCGTGCTGCCCTCGGTAAAGCTGCCGCTGGCCATGACGACCTTGTCGGTGTAGCCCGGCTCATCGGCAGGCTCGGGGCTGGCAAAGCTGTCCACCGGGCTGTTGTGCTGGATGCCCGCGCAGAAGCCGGTCAGCGCGGCGGCGCTGCCCGAGTCAAAGCAGGTCACAATGTCATTGTGGTCGGCCGTGTAGCGCGGCACGGGGTTGACGCCCGCCAGCTCCAGCAGGCACTGGGCGTAGATCGCCGTTTTCAGTGCCTCGCAGACAACGCCCGGGGCGTAGTAGAAGCCGAGGAAGGTATCCCGCAGACTGTCCTGCGTGCAGCCGAGGTCGCCGCCGATGCCGGGCGCGGTGAAGCGGTGGCTGCACTTTTCCACCAAATCGCGGCGGCCTGCAATGTAGCCGCCGGTCGGGGTGATGCCGCCGCCCGGATTTTTGATGAAGCTGCCCGCCATAATATCTGCGCCGAAAGCGACCGGCTCCGCAGTCTGGGTGAACTCACCATAGCAGTTGTCCACAAAGATGACTGCGTTGGGGTTGGCCTTGCGGGCGATGTCGGCTACCTTTTGAATCGTTGCCAAGTCAAAGGCGTTGCGCTGGGTGTAGCCGCGGCTGCGCTGGATATGCACCACCGTGGCGGTCTTGGCCTTCTCGGCAATCAGGTCGTAGTCGGGTGTGAAGTCCGGCAGCAGCGGGCACTCGTCATACCTGACGCCGTACTCCCGCAGGGTGCCGCAGCCCTTGCCCGCCTCGCCGATGCCGATCACGCCCTCCAGCGTGTCGTAGGGGCGGCCGGTCGCAGCCAGCAGGGTGTCCCCCGTGCGCAGCAGGCCGAAAAGCGCGACCGTCAGGGTGTGGGTGCCGCTCATGAACTGCGGGCGCACGAGCGCTGCCTCCGCCCCCATGCAGCGGGCAAAGACCTCCTCCAGCTTATTGCGGCTGTCGTCCCAGACGCCGTAGCCGCTCGACCCCCAGAAGTGCCGTGCCTCAACGCCGCTGTCGGTAAAGGCACGCAGCATCTTGAGCTGGTTGTAGTCGCGGATCTCCTCCACATGGGCAAACTGCTCACGGCAGAGGGAAAGGGCCTTGCGGTCCAGCGCCAGCACCTCGGGGCGCAGGTCGTAGAATTGTTCGATCATTGCTTATTCCAATCTGTAGTATAATAGTTTATTTTGCCGTTTTGTACAAATCCAAGCTGCTCGTAAAAGCCGCACAGCGTCTGTTCACAGGCAAAGCGCACCGTGCGCTCGGCGGCCAGCGTGTTTGCCATCTCAACGATCAGCCGCCGGGCCAGTCCCCTCCCCCGCCAGGCCGGGTCGGTCACGCCCGCCGCCATATAGCTTTCGGTGTTGCTCTGCTCATAGCAGCCGACTGTGCAGACGGGGCGGCCGTCCTGCAGCAGGGCATGGCACACCCCCACGCCGTGGGCCAGCGCCGTACAGGCCGTGGAGTAGAACTCATCGGCCTCGGCGTCATTCTCGGCAAAGACCAGACGGCTGACCGGCAGCATAGAGGGCGCTGTGTCCCGCACCAGCTCCGCCGGGTATGCGGGCGGCAGCGGCAATGCACTGCCCTGCGGCAGCTCCCACAGTGTCAGCGGTGCGGCGAGCTGCCAGCCTGCCAACGCAAGGGGCTGCTCGGTGCGCAACCGGTCGGCGCAGAGAAACCGCAGAAAGCCGGCCAGCTCCTCGCGGGCGTCCTCCCCTGCACTGCCGCCGGGCAGCGCACCACAGACCACGGCGCTGCCGCCGCGCAGCTCCAGCACCGCTGTGCCGGGCAGCAGATAGAAGGCCCACCCGCTGGCCGGGTGCTGCCCGAACAGCCGCAGATGCGTGCCAAGGACAGCCTCAAAGTAAGGCTTGCCGGACAGGCGGCGCAGGTATTCGGTTTTATGTTCCGCAGTGGAGACGGATTGAATCATAGAGGAACCTCTCTCATCTCCCTCTGCGAGGGGGGCCAAGTCAGGTTGTCGTCATCATTTCAGGTTGTTGACGATATTCTTATAATCCCGTCCTCTGACCTCAAAATTCGGGTACAAATCAAAGGATGCAGATGCGGGCGAAAGGCTGACCACATCCCCGGGTTGGGCGGCACCGCGCGCCAGCTCGACTGCGTGCTGCATGCTGTCCGCGTGCAGGATGGTCAGCGCGCTCTCGTCAAAGCCCGGGCATGCGCGGACAGCCGCCTCGATGCGGGGGCCGGTGGCACCCATCAGCACCAGTGTCTTGACATGGGCCAGGATCTCGGGCGCAAGCGGCTCATAGGGGATCTTCTTGTCATAGCCGCCTGCAATCAGAATGATTTTCTGGTTGAAGCTGCGCAGACCGGCGATTGTGCGCGTCGGGCTGGACGCGATGGAATCGTTGTAGTAGGTCACGCCGTCCAGCGTGCGAACCGGCTCAATGCGATGCTCTACACCGGTGAAGGTGGAGCCGACCTGACGCATGGCCTCGACCGGCACGCAGCCCCAGACGGCAGCGATGGCGGCCAGCAGGTTCTCGACATTGTGCAGGCCGCGCAGCTTGACCTCGGCCCGGGGCAGGATCGGCGTCACGACACCGTTTTCCGCATAGCAAAGGGTGTCATCGCTCTCCCGCAGGAAAGCGCCCTTGTCTGTGTCATGCAGGCGGGTAAACCAGACCTGCTCGCCCTTGCAGTCCTTCTGCATACCGCGCGAGATCTCGTTTTCAAAGCCCAGCACGGCGCGGCATGGCGGCACCTGCCACAGCAGGATGTTCCGCTTGGCGTCAATGTACTCCTGCATGTCCTTATGGTGGTCCAGATGGTTGGGGGTCACATTGGTGACAACCGCCACCTTGGGGCTGACGCGCATGCTGATCAGCTGGAAGCTCGACAGTTCGACAACGGCGACCGCCTCGGGGGTCACATCCGCCAACTGGGGCAGCAGCGCCGCACCGATGTTGCCACCCAAAAAGACCTTGCGGCCGGCAGCCTCAAACATCTTGGAGATCAGCGTTGTGGTCGTGGTCTTGCCGTCAGAGCCGGTCACGGCCACGATCTCGCAGGGGCAAAGCTCAAAGAAAAGCTCAACCTCGCTGGTGACCTTTGTGCCGGCCTGCAGGGCAGCCTGCAGCTCGGGCTTGTAATATTCGTAGCCCGGTGTGCGCATGATGATATCCTGCCCGGCAAAGCCGTCAGTATAATGCTCGCCCAGACTCAGGCGGACATGCAGGCGGCGCAGCGTGTCCGCATACGCGCCAAAATCCTCAAGGGACTTTTTCTGATCGCAGAGCGTGACCTGCGCGCCCAGCTCCACAAACTGTTCGATGCAGCGCTTGTGGCTGACGCCCGCACCGATAAAGGCAACCTTTTTGCCCCGAATAAGATTCTGCAGCTGTTCGATCGGCAGCATAAATATCTCTCCCCTGCATTTTATTCTGCAGCAATACTGCGGCGCTCCGCCCACCGGGCGGGGATCGCATGGTAATGCTCTATGTTATTATATACAAAACGCCGTAGTTCTGCAACAAAATTCGGCCCGCCAAGGCGGACCGAATCGGAGTTTATTTTGCGCTTACTGCTGGCCGCCCATGGGGATACCATGCTTGTCAAGCAGCGTGCGGATCTTGGTCATCGGGTCGATGATAGAGGAAACGCTCTTGTCATGGTTGATGGCGGCGATGAAGTAGGCGGTGTACTTGGAGACATCCACATCGTAGTACCACTCGCGCTCCAGCAGTTCCGGCTTGCGGTAGGTCAGGTTCGTGCCCAGAACGGCCTTGATGATGCCATCGTTGTAGGCCTTGTCGAACTTCTCCAGACCGGCGGTGAACAGCGGGAAGGTGCAGCAGGTAAAGATGTTGCGGGCACCGCGCATCTTCAGCTCATAGCCGATGTCGAGCATCGACTCGCCGGAGGCGATGATGTCGTCAGCGATAAAGACATCCTTGCCCTCAACGCTCTCGCCCAGATACTCATGCGCCACGATGGGGTTGCGGCCGTTGACCACACGGCTGTAGTCGCGGCGCTTGTAGAACATGCCGAGGTTGCAGCCCAGCACGCTGGAGTAGTACATGTTGCGGTTCATGGCGCCCTCATCGGGAGAGACGATCATGAAGTTATCCTTGTGGAAGGAAACATCCGGCACATGATGCAGCAGGCACTTGAGCACCTGATAGGTGGGCATGACATTGTCGAAGCTCATGGTGGGCACGGCGTTCATGACGCGGGGGTCATGGGCGTCAAAGGTGATGATGTTCTTGACGCCGACCGCGCGCAGCTGCTGCAGGGAGAAGGCGCAGTCCAGACTCTCGCGGCTGACGCGGCGATGCTGGCGGCCGCCGTACAGGCTGGGCATGATAACGCTGATGCGGTGGGCACGGCCGGAGACAGCCTGAATAATGCGCATCAGGTTCTGGAAGTGGTCATCCGGGGAGAGGTGGTTCTCATACCCGAAGAGCTTGTAGGTGACGCTGTAGTTGCCCGGATCGACGAAGATGTACAGGTCGTCACCGCGGGTGGACGCCTTGACAAGGCCTTTTGCATCACCGGACTGGAAACGCGGGCAGTCGCAGGGGATGATGAAGGTATCGACCTCATCATTGCCGACCTCACGCGCCCAGCGCACAAGGTGACTGTCTACGAGTTTGCAAAGCTCCTCTGCACCGGGGCAGGCAATCAGACCGAGATCGGCGATCGCATCCTCCTTGGCAAAGAAATCACGCGGGCCAAGATTCTGTTCAGCCATTACAGGTACTCCTTACTTCCATCTGGTATTACTTATTTCATCAGGGCAGTGTGGCAGACCACAAGAACCCATTTACTCATATTGTAGCACAGCAGACGGATAAAATCAGCCCTGCAAGGCAAGAATTTCAACATTTTCGACATTTTCCGCGCTTTATACATGCTTCGCGTTGTTACTTGCAAAAAATTCTGGCGGATTTTACAAAAAGTTTGCAAATTGAAATTTGAAGTTTTTCTTTAGGGGGAAAACTATGGGGCAATGCCTGTAGGGGCGAACATTGTCCGCCCGCGGAACTGTGCCATAACCACCACACTGCACGGCGGCCTGAGGGCAGGCCGCCCTACGCCCGATCTTCCCGTCACATGCAGGGCGGGGTGCCCTCACCCCGCCGAGAACCTTGCGGTTGCCGCACAGCTCCCGGGTCATCGAGGACGCCGCCCCCTGCCGTAGGGGCGGATTCCATATCCGCCCGCAGCACCTTGCGGCTGATATACCGTTCTGCGGGCCGATGCAAGCATCGGCCCCTACAGGCTTTTTTCAATATACATAGCCTACAAAAAAATCGCCCGCTGATTTTTCGGCGGGCGCTGATTATTTATCGGTATTTATTTTTCGTTCTCGTCCTGGACCTTGCGGGGGATCAGGCGGACCTCCTGCACGCGGCGGTTGGTCGCGCGGGTGACGGTACCATCAAAGTCACCCCAGATGAACTTATCCCCTACCTTGGGCAGACGGCTGAGCTTTTCCTGCACCAGACCGCCGATGGCCACGGCATCAATGTCGTCATCCTCCTTGATGCCCAGCTCCTCGGCCGTGTCATCCACGCTGGCGCTGCCGGAGATCAGCCAGCTGCCATCGGACTGCTGGCGCACATCCTCGACCACATCGTCATGCTCGTCCCAGATCTCGCCGACCAGTTCCTCCAGAATATCCTCCAGCGTGATGATGCCGGCGGTGCCGCCGTATTCATCGACCACAACGGCCATATGATGCTTGCTCTCACGCAGGGTACGCAGCAGCGCGGAAATCTGGGTCACGCTGGTCGTGTACAGCGTCGGGCCGACAAGGTCCTCCAGCTTGACATTTTTGTCGTGCTTCTGCAGGGCTGCAAAGCAGTCCTTTTCATGTACCACACCAATGATATTGTCGATCGTATCGTGGTAGACCGGCAGGCGGGAGTAGCCGCTCTCGGCGAAGCGCTCAATGACCTCGTCCATCGGGGTATCATCCTCGACAGCCACCACATCCACGCGGGGGGTAAGCACATCCTGCGCCTCCACATCGTCAAACTCGATGGCGCTGCGGATCAGTTCGCTTTCACGGTTCGTCAGCTCGCCGTCCTTTTCGGCCTCGCTGACCATCGTCACCAGTTCACCTTCGGTGATGGTGTCCTTCTCTCCGGTATCAACCCGTTTGGCTAGGAACTTCTTCCACGCACCGAACAGAGCATTCAGCGGTGTAAAAATCGTGACCAGCGCACTGAGCACGGGGGCAAAGCTCATGGCAAGGGTCTCGGGCATTTCCTTGGCCATGCTCTTGGGGGTGATCTCGCCAAAGGTCAGGACCAGCAAGGTCATGACGATCGTCGAGACGGTAGGGCCGTAAACGCCGCCGACAAGGCGGGTAAACAGCACGGTGGCAAGAGAGGACGCACCGATATTCACAATGTTGTTGCCGATCAGAATGGTGCTGAGCAGGCTGTCGTAGCGCTCGACCAGCGCGAGCGTATGCGCCGCTTTGGCGTCACCGTCCTCCGCCTTGCTCCGCAGGCGGATCTCATTCAGCGAATTGTACGCTGTTTCTGCCGCCGAGAAAAACGCAGACAAACCGATCAGGATTATCAGTGCGACGATCATAAATATACTGCCATCGTCCATTGGGGAACTATCAACTCTTTCTTTATTAAATTTATGTGCAATATCACATTTTAGACATTATAGCATAAATATGCGCGCAACGCAAAGGGTATGCTGTCAAATTTGTGTAAAACTGTGTTTTTATCTAATTTTGGAATTTCTTCGATTCCTTCTTTGCAAAGAAGGAACAAAAGAAGCATATGGTACGCACCCGTTTGTTCGTTGTTGCTTCGCCCGCAGGGCGCAAAGAGCCTTCCCACACGGTGGGGAGGTGGCCCGGTGTCGAGTTGCTGCCGGGGCGGGCGGATATGGAATCCGCCCCTACGGTGGGCATAGGGCGAAAAGGCAATAACAATGAGGTTCCACGGGCGAGCAATGCTCGCCCCTACATAGCCCTGCAGTTCATCAAAACAAAAAACACCGCCAACCCTTGCGGGCAGACGGTGTCTTTTTATCAAGTTATCTGACTAATCAGACCAGCTCGATGATAGCCATCTCGGCAGCATCGCCGCGACGGGGTCCGATCTTGTAGATGCGGGTGTAGCCGCCGTTGCGGTCAGCGTACTTGGGGCCGATCTCATCGATGACCTTCTTGGCAATATCTTCCTTGGTGATGTAGGAGAAGACCTGACGCTTTGCGTGCAGATCGTCCTGCTTACCGAGGGTGACCATCTTCTCAGCCATGGAACGAACTTCCTTGGCGCGGGTGACGGTGGTCTCGATTTTGCCGTTCTCAAACAGGTAGGTCACCATAGCGCGCAGCATAGCGTTGCGGCTGTCGGTGGCACGACCGAGTTTACGGGTACCGGGCATTTCGATTCACTCCTTATCAATAGAATCCGCGTGTCGCGGGGGGTTAGTTTTCGTCTTCCTTGGTCAGAGAGAAACCAAGGCTGTCCAGCTTTGCCATGACCTCTTCCAGAGACTTGCGGCCCAGATTGCGGACCTTCATCATCTCATCCTCGCTCTTACCGATGAGGTCACCTACCGTGTTGATGCCGGCACGCTTGAGGCAGTTGAAGGAGCGGACGCTCAGGTCCAGCTCTTCAATCGTCATCTCGAGTGCCTTCTCACGGCCCTGATCTTCGTTATCCACCATGATCTCGGTCTCGCCGGTCTCATCGCAGAGGTTCACGAACAGGTTCAGGTGCTCCGTCAGTACGCGGGCTGCCAGACTCAGGGCCTCCTGCGCATTGCAGGTGCCGTCAGTCCAAACTTCCATAATCAGCTTATCGAAGTCGGTGATCTGGCCTACACGGGTACGATCGACCGTGTAGTTGACCTTGAGGACGGGGGTATAGATGCTGTCCACGGGCAGGGTGCTGATGTCGCTCTTCTCGATCAGGGCCTGCTTGTTGCGCTCAGCGGGAACATAGCCGCGGCCCTTGTCAAAGGTCAGCTCCATGACCAGCTTGGCACCCTCGCCCAGCGTGGCGATGTGCCACTCAGGGTTCAGGATCTCCAGATCATCGCCGCCCTTGATGGTGCCGGCAGTGACCTCGCAGGGGCCAACGGCCTCGACGCGGACGGTCTTGGGGGCTTCGCCGTAGATCTTGGCAGCGACACCCTTGAGGTTCAGGACGATCTCGGTGACATCCTCACGCACGCCCTCGATGGTAGTGAACTCGTGCACCACGCCGTCAATCTTGACGCTGGTGACAGCCACACCGGGCAGAGAGGACAGAAGCACACGACGCAAGCTGTTGCCCAAAGTCGTGCCGAAGCCGCGCTCAAGGGGCTCGACAACGAACTTACCGTAACGGCCATCCGGGGAAAGGGCAGCCGTTTCGATCTTGGGGCGTTCGATCTCCATCATAAAAACCCTCCTTGTTAAGCCAGCGCCCGAGAGCGCTGGTTCGGTTGGAAAAATCGTAGAAAACAGTTAAGAGGATTACTTGGAGTACAACTCGACGATGAGGTGCTCAGCGATGGGCACATCAATGTCCTCACGAACGGGCAGCTTGGTGACGGTGCCCTTCAGGGCGTTCTTGTCGCGCTCCAGCCAGGAAGGCAGCAGAACGACAGGAGCTTCCTCGCCCAGCAGCTTGCTGAACTTGACGGAAGAACGGCTGGACTCGATGACTTCGATCACATCGCCCGCCTTAACCTGATAAGAGGGGATGTTGACACGCTTGCCATTGACAGTGAAGTGATTGTGGGAAACCAGCTGGCGGGCGTCGCGGCGGGTCTTGGCAAAGCCCAGACGGTAAACGACGTTGTCGAGACGGCGCTCGACCAGAACCAGCAGGTTGACACCGGTCTGACCGGGCATGCGGGAGGCCTTCTCGTAGTAGGTATGGAACTGGTTCTCCAGAATGCCGTACACGAACTTGACCTTCTGCTTCTCGTTCAGCTGGGTGGCGTACTCGCTCTTCTTCTTTCTCATCTGGCCGCCGGGGTTACGATTGGTGGTCTTCTTGCCATAACCCATAACAGCAGGAGAAATGCCGAGAGCACGGCAGCGCTTAGCGATAGGTTGGGTATTCTTAGCCATATCTCATGTTCTCCTTTCAATCAAACGCGGCGGCGTTTGGGCGGGCGGCAGCCATTGTGCGGGATGGGGGTCACGTCACGGATCATGGTGACCTCCAGACCGGTTGCCTGCAGGGCGCGGATGGCGCTCTCACGGCCGGAACCGGGGCCCTTAACGTAGACCTCAACGGTCTTCATGCCATGCTCGATGGCGGCCTTGGCAGCGACCTCAGCAGCGCTCTGCGCAGCGTAAGGAGTGCTCTTACGGGAGCCACGGAAGTTCAGCGCACCAGTGCTGCACCAGGAAACGGTGTTGCCCTGAGTGTCGGTGATGGTCACGATGGTGTTGTTAAAGGTGCTCTGGATGTGAGCAGCACCGGCGCTGATATTCTTGCGCTCCTTTTTCTTAGTGCGGGTTTTTGCCGCAGTAGCTTTGTTAGCAGCCATGTCTCAGTTCCTCCTTACTTCTTTTTGTTAGCGACAGTGCGCTTGGGACCTTTGCAGGTACGCGCATTGGTCTTAGTGCGCTGGCCGCGGCAGGGAAGACCCTTGCGATGGCGCACACCACGGTAGCACTGGATCTCGGTCAGACGCTTGATGTCAAGCGCGACATTACGGCGCAGGTCGCCCTCTACCATGATGTTGTTTTTGTCGATGTAGTCGCGGATCTTGGCCTCTTCATCAGCGGTCAGGTCCTTGACGCGGGTATCAGGGTTAATTCCGGTACCGGCGAGAATCTCGTCGGCAGTGGACTGGCCGATGCCGTAAACATAAGTCAGACCAACCTCGATCCGCTTCTCGCGAGGCAGATCAACACCAGCAATACGTGCCATAAAGCACCTCCATTAGTAACATCCCATGTCCTGGTCGGGGCCTGCGCCGGGAATCTACGCACTTGGCCCCCAAGCGTTTTGGGTACGGTTTCCGCGGAATGCTCCGCGGACCTTTAGCCCTGACGCTGCTTATGCTTCGGATTGGCGCAGATGATCATTACGCGGCCTTTGCGCTTAATGACCTTGCACTTCTCGCAAATGGGTTTCACGGAAGGTTTTACCTTCATGATGTTAACCTCCTTTATAACACAAGGCGCTTCTTATTTGGAACGCCAGGTGATCCGGGCTTTGGTCAGGTCGTAGGGAGACATTTCCATCGTGACCTTGTCGCCGGGCAGGATGCGGATGAAGTTGGTCCGCAGCTTGCCGGAAATGTGAGCCATAACCACATGGCCGTTGGGCTTACCCTCTTTGTTGAGGAGTTCAACCTTGAACACAGTGTTGGGCATGGCCTCCCGAACGATACCTTCTACTTCGATGACATCTTCTTTAGACAAGCTGATTGCCTCCTTGAAGGGTTCCGTCAGTTCTGCGCCGCGTCATATGCGCGGATCGCATCCCTGAGTTGTTGATCGCTTTTCAGAAGCTCGTTCTCAAGAACGGTGGTCGTAGGTGCAACATGCTGCATCTTTTTGCGTTTGGGGTTGTCCAGCTTGCGCAGGTCCCCATCAGCAACCAGAAGCATCGGTCCATCCACAGCCAGAATAGCCAGTGTGCGGGTCTTATCCCGACCGGCCTTGGAGCGGACCAGCTGGCCTCTTACAAAGTCCATCCGGGTTCCTCCCAGCCGTAGGTCAGGACCTCGGCACCGGCCGTAGTGATCGCCATGGTATGCTCAAAGTGAGCTGCCAGGCCGCCGTCACACGTTTTGACCGTCCAGCCGTCCTTCAGTGTCTTTACCGCGTACTTGTACTGGCACACCATCGGCTCGACTGCGATGCACATACCCGGCACCAGACGCGGACCGCGCCCGGCGTTGCCGAAGTTCGGGACCTCGGGGTCCTCATGCAGCTCCTTGCCGACACCGTGGCCAACAAAGCTGCGGACGACCGAGAAGCCGTTCTCCTCGACATAGGACTGTACTGCGTGGCCGATATCCCCTACCCGGTTGCCGCCGCGCGCCATCTCGATGCCGCGATGCAGGCTCTCCTTCGTAACATCCAGCAGCCGCTGTGCTTCGAGGTCAAGCTTGCCGCACCCGTAGGTGCAGGCATTGTCGCCGTTGAAGCCATCGATCTTGCAGCCGGTGTCGATCGAAACGATGTCGCCGGGGCGGATCTGCTGCTGTCTGGTGGGGATACCGTGAATGACCGTGTCATTCACGCTGATGCACGCCGTGGCCGGAAAGCCATACAGGTGCAGGAAGTTGGGCCTGGCACCGTGGCGCACGATAAAGTCATAGATGATTTTGTCGATCTCAGCGGTAGTGATACCGGGTTCGATCGCTTCGCCGCCGGCCTTCAGGGCTGCTGCGCTGATCGCGCAGGCCTTGCGCATCTTCTGCAGCTCGGCAGCATTTTTGATTTGGATCATGGATGATTAAGCCTCCAAAAGCTTGAGAAGGAACGCCGTGGTGGCCTCGATGGAACCCTGATCGGGCACCTCCACGAGCTTGCCGCGCTGGCGATAGAACTCGACCAGCGGTTCAGTCTGCTCATGGTAAGCCTTTAAGCGGTCCAGTACAGTGGCGGGCTCGTCATCCTTGCGGATGGCCAACTCACCGCCGCAGCGGTCACAAACGCCCTCTTTGGCACTGGGTTTGTTTACGATGTGATAGCTGGCACCGCATTTTGCGCAAACGCGGCGGCCGGACATGCGGCGGGTGATCGCCTCATCCTCAACGATGAGGTTCACGACCTTGTCGATCTCCACGCCCATCTGCTCCAGAGCTTCGCCCTGAGCGATCGTGCGGGGCATACCGTCAAGGATAAAGCCCTTTGCGCAGTCAGGCTCCGCCAGGCGCTCCTTCACGATGCCGACGATGACATCATCGGGCACCAGAGCACCGGCGTCCATAAAACTTTTTGCCTTTTTGCCCATCGGCGTGCCTTCCTTAACGGCTGCACGCAGAATGTTGCCGGTGGAAATGGTCGGGATGCCCAGCTTATCGCAGAGGATCTCTGCCTGAGTTCCCTTGCCGGCGCCGGGGGCGCCCAAAAGGATCAGTTTCATCGCACATTCCCTTTCTCTTATTCCAAGAACCCTTTGTGGTAACGGGCGGTCATATAGCCTTCCAGAGAACGGCCGGTCTCAAGCGCCACACCCACGACGATCAGCAGCGTAGTACCACCCAGCTGGATGGAAGTGCCGGTGATGTTGCCGAGGATGATGGGGAAGCCTGCTACGATTGCCAGGAAGATCGCGCCGATCAGAGTGATCTTGGACAGGGTCTTCGTGATGAAATCGCTGGTGGGCTTGCCCGGACGGATGCCGGGAATGGTACCGTTGTTTTTGCGAAGCTGGTTGGCAATGTCCACGGGGTTGTACTGGATCGCAACATAGAAGTAGTTGAACGCAACGATCAGCAGCACATAAACGATGAGGTAAAGAACGCTGTTGTAGTTAAACACGCTGAAGAAAGCGTACAGCGCCGGATGCGAAGCAGCATCCAGATTGATGAACCGGAAGATCAGTCCCGGCAGGCTGCACAGCGTCGAAGCAAAGATGATGGGCATAACGCCGGTCATGTTCACTTTGATGGGGATGTAGCTTGCCTGACCGCCGTACATCTTGCGGCCCATAACGCGCTTGGCGTACTGGACCGGGATGCGGCGCTCTGCGTTCGTCAGGATGACGACGAAGACGACCGCGACCAGTGCCAGAACGAGCAGCAGAGGCAGCATGATGTAGAAGAACGGCTCACCGTTCTGGGCGCGGGCCAGAATGTTGGTCGTAGCAGTGTAGATGCTGGACCAGCGGGCCACGATGCCTGCGAAGATCATCAGCGAGATACCGTTGCCGATACCCTTGGAGTCGATCTGGTTGCCCATCCAGGCGCAGAGCTGAGAGCCTGCCGTGAAGGCCAACACGATGACGACCGCGCTGAAGATGCCCGCGAAGCCCTCCGTGTAAGACAGAGCGCCCATATTGCGGATGATGAAGTAGTAGCCGATGGACAGCATCAGACCAATGCCCGCGCCAACATAGTTGGTGATGCGGCGCATCTTGCGCTGACCTTCCTCGCCTTCCTTGGTGAGGTTTTCCAGATACGGAATGGCTACCGCCAGCAGCTGCATAATGATGGAGGCGTTGATGGCGGGCTGCACACCCAGAGCGAACAACGTGCATTCGCTCAGAGCGCCGCCGCTCATCATATTCAGATACTCCAGCATATCGCCGGTGCCGCCGGCAAACATCGAGGTCAGTGCGCCTGCGCTGATGTACGGCACAGGAATCGCACAGCCAAGACGGAACAGGACGAGGATCAGAAGGGTGAACAGAAGACGCTTGCGCAGATCTTCAATCTTCCATGCTTTACGGAAGGTTTCAAACACCTTACATCACCTCAGCCTTCCCGCCCGCTTTCTCGATTTTTTCCTTGGCGGAGGCTGTATAAGCAGCGACCTTGACATTGACAGCCTTGGTCAGCTCGCCGTTGCCCAGCACCTTGACGCCGTCCAGCGTCTTGGAGATGATGCCGGCCTTCAGCAGGGCCTCGGTATCAACGGTAGAACCGGCCTCGAACTTCTCGAGGTCAGATACCTTGATGGTAACATACTTGGTTGCGAAAATGTTGTTGAAACCGCGCTTCGGCAGACGGCGCTGCAGAGGCATCTGGCCGCCTTCGAAGCCGGCCTTCTTGACGCCGCTGCGAGCCTTCTGGCCCTTGTGGCCGAAGCCAGCGGTCTTGCCGTTGCCGGAACCAGCACCGCGGCCCTTGCGGGTCACGGCCTTGCGGGCACCAGCGGAAGCTTTCAGTTCGTGAAGTTTCATGCTTGCACCTCCTTGCATTACGCCTTGGTCACAACGACCAGGTGGGCGATCTTGGCGATCTTGCCCTGAGTAGCCGCGTTATCGGGCTGCTCGGTGACCTCACCGGGGCGGTTCAGGCCCAGGGAGTGCGCAACGGCGATCTGCTCTTTGCCGCGGCCGATCAGGCTCTTGGCGAGACGAATGGTAACTTTCTCCATTGTAGTACCCTCCTTAGCCCAGAATCTCGGCAACAGTCTTGCCGCGCTTAGCCGCGACGCTCTCGGCGTCGGTCAGGCCGCACAGGCCTGCGAAGGTAGCAGCAGTGACGTTGATGGGGTTGTTGGAACGCAGGCTCTTGGCGCGGATGTCCTTGATGCCGGCGCACTCGAGCACGGCACGGACAGGACCGCCGGCCAGAACGCCGGTACCGGGGGCAGCGGGACGCATCAGGACGCGGCCTGCGCCGAACTCGCCGACGATCTCGTGAGGAATGGTGGTGCCCTTCAGGCAGACCTTGCGCATGTTCTTCTTGGCAGCGCCCTCACCCTTGCGGATGGCCTCGGGAACCTCGCCGGACTTGCCGACGCCGTAGCCGATGTTGCCCTTGCCGTCGCCAACGACGATCAGGGCAGCAAATTTCATGACGCGGCCGCCCTTGACGGTCTTGGAAACGCGGTTGATGGAGACGACCTTGGTGATCATGCCGTCATCTTCTTGTCTTCTCTGCATGGCCATTGTATCTTCTCCCTCCTTACAGCTTCAGACCGGCCTCGCGGGCACCCTCAGCGAGAGCCTGCACACGGCCGTGGTAAACGAAACCGCCGCGGTCATAGACCACTTCGGTAATGCCCTTCTCAAGGCACTTCTTGGCGATGTTCTCGCCAACCTTCTTGGCAGCATCAATGTTGCCGCCGTAAGCGTTGAAATCTTTGTCCATGCTGGAAGCGCTGGCCAGGGTCACGCCCTGCTCATCATCGATGACCTGAGCGTAGATGTGCTTGGCGGAGCGGAAAACATCCAGACGGGGACGCTCGGCAGTGCCGCTGATCTTGCCGCGGACACGGCGGTGACGGCGCAGACGAGCAACGTTCTTATCAGCCTTATTGACCATAATGTTTCTCCTCTCCTATTATTTACCCTTGCCGGCTTTGCCTTCCTTACGGATGACATACTCGCCAACATAGCGGATACCCTTGCCTTTGTACGGCTCGGGCGGGCGGACACCGCGGACCTCGGCAGCGAACTGGCCGACTTCCTGCTTGTCGATACCGGTGATGCTGAAGTGCAGCGCATCTTTCAGCTCGATCTTGATGGTATCGGTGTCCTCGAACTCAACGGGATGAGAGAAGCCCAGGGTCAGGGTCAGCTTGCTGCCCTGCTTGGCGGCACGATAACCGACGCCCTGAATTTCCAGATCCTTGCGGAAGCCTTCGGTAACACCGACGACCATGTTGTGGATCAGGGTGCGGGTCAGGCCATGGAGGCTGCGTGCCTCCTTCTCGTCATTGGGGCGGGTAACCAAAATCTCATTGCCCTCGACAGCAACAGTCATCAGAGGATGAAATTTGGAATGCAGGGTACCCTTGGGGCCCTTAACAGTGATGGTGTGCTCGGCCGCATCGACCTTCACTTCCACACCGGCGGGAATGACGATGGGTTTTCTTCCAATTCTCGACATTGTCTATACCCCTTTCTTACCACACAAAGGCGAGAACTTCACCGCCGACATGAGCAGCGCGGGCTGCCTTGTCGGTCATGACGCCTTTAGAGGTGGAGATGATTGCGGTGCCCAGGCCCTTCATGACCTTGGGCATATCCTCGCAGTTGGTGT
>ERZ1673745.1077-NODE-1077-length-22092-cov-3.784317_pt1 | contig 22092 bp, 19 predicted proteins | sample MGYA00580206_ERZ1673745 | MGnify/ENA primary metagenome ERZ1673745 (study PRJEB41218, sample SAMN15661753) | gut metagenome | host: Homo sapiens | place: Canada: London | collected 2015-08-20/2019-03-30 | study: EMG produced TPA metagenomics assembly of... | reverse complement strand
TCCTTCCACTCAATTTTTATCTGCTGTGGCTCATACTCCACTTGAAACTGTAAGGTGATCTCTTCCTCATATTTTTTATCTTCTGCCGTTGCACTCACATTTTCCTCCGGGAAAAATGCTTTGATGAGCGAATGTATGTCATACTCAAATTCCGGCTGGTTTAATTTTGCTAATATCATGCTTTCCTCCTACAAATATGGATTGTACATCCGCTCTGTTCCGATCGTTGTCATATCTCCATGCCCTGTATACACGGCGGTCTCATCAGGAAGCGGCATGAGTTTTTCCCGGATCGCATGGATCAGCTGGGATGCACTCCCCTTCGGGAAATCAGTCCTTCCAATAGAAGTCTGGAAGAGGCTGTCTCCGCTGAATAACGTGTTCTGATATGGGAAATAATAGCAGCAGCCTCCCACCGTATGTCCCGGTGTTAAAAATACCCGTATATGAAATCCTGCAAGATCTATTTCCTGCTCATCTTTTAAATATTCATCGGCATAGAACACAAGCTCGCTTCCCTGCCATCCGCTCAGATTCAACTGCGGATTTTCCAGTGTCTCTTTTTCTTTTTCCTGCGCGTATATTTTTATATGCAAAAGCTGCGCCAGCTCCCCTGCCCCTGTCGCATGATCAAAATGTCCATGTGTCAGAAGAATTGCCACAGGTTTCAATCCCTGCTCTTTCACTTTCTCTGCAAGCTGTTTTGCACTTGCACCCGGATCAATGATCAGTACTTCTTTTGTGTCATCATTGATCGCAAAATAGCAATTGGTCTGTACCGAACCTACTACATATGTCTGTATACTTAATGGTGCCATATTTCTCTTCCTCCATAAAAAGATGAAAGAAACCACCTGAGCCAGATCAGCCGGTGGTTCTCTCAATATCAATAATACTGTCTATCTGACGAAGCTTGTCGATCACGCTCGTCAGCTCTGCTTTTCCTTTTGTGTTAAATGAAATATCAATGGTTGCGATTCCCTGCTTGCTCGTCTTGGAATGGATCGCATTGATATCAATCTCACGCTCTGTAAAGGCTCTTGTGATATCAACGAGAAGCCCGGTACGGTTATTGCAGAATACTTTGATCTCTGCCAGATAAAGACCGGAACTGCCAGATTCTTCATCATGCTGCCACTCCGCATCGATGAGACGTTCTCTCTCCATATCTGAAAGATTGATGATGTTGATGCAATCCGTCCGGTGAATGGAAACACCACGCCCTCTTGTCACAAATCCTACGATCTCGTCCCCCGGAACCGGACTGCAGCATTTTGAAAAATGGACTGCCACGTCATAAAGTCCCTTTACAATGATACCGCTCTTTGATTTTTTCTCCGGGACTTTTTCTTTATTTTCGGAGATTGTCTCAAGAACTTCCTCGTCTGTAATACGTGCAAGGTGATCTTTCTTATATTCCTCGTACATACGGTTTACGATCTGACCTTCTTTTAAACCGCCATGACCAACGGTTGCAAGGCAGGAATTCCAGTCGTGAAAACCATACTTGCGCATGATTTTATCCTGATACTCTGGTCTGTTGATATCGGAAAGGTTGATCCCTTTTGATTTACAACAGGATGCAAGCAGCTCTTTTCCTCTTATGATATTTTCTTCCTTCAACTCACTTCGGAACCACTGATTGATCTTATTCTTTGCCTGTGTGCTCTTTACAATATTCAGCCAGTCGCGGCTTGGTCCCTTGGAATTCTGAGAAGTCAACACCTCAATCCGGTCACCATTCTGGATCACATAATCAATCGGAACAAGCTTTCCGTTGACTTTGGCTCCGATCATTTTGTTTCCGACCGCCGAATGGATGCTGTACGCAAAATCAATTGGCGTAGAACCGTTTGGCAGGTTTTTTACATCTCCTGTCGGTGTGAAGCAGAAAACCGTATCCGAAAACAGGTCAAGATCACTTTTTAACAGGCTCATAAACTCCTTGTTATCGGACATATCCCTCTGCCACTCTAAAATCTGTCTCAGCCAGCTTAACTTCTCTTCCTCTGTAACGGTCATTGGTGCTGCAGCACCGCCATTATTGCTTGCCTCTTTGTATTTCCAGTGAGCGGCGATACCGTACTCAGCAGTGCGGTGCATCTCATAGGTACGGATCTGGATCTCGAACGGCTGTCCGGTCGGTCCGATCAGTGTCGTGTGAAGTGACTGATACATATTCGGTTTTGGCATGGCAATGTAATCTTTGAACCGGCCAGGGATCGGTTTATACATCTCATGGATGACACCAAGTGCCGCATAACAGTCTTTTACGGAATCCACGATAATACGGATCGCAAACAGATCATAAATCTGATCCAGCGTTTTATCCTGATTCTTCATTTTCTTATAAATACTGAAAAAATGCTTTGCCCGCCCATCGATCTGCGCCGGAATTCCGGCTTCGTGGATATGTTTTTTTACCTCTTCCACAAGGCTCTGGACATAATCATCCCTGACACTTTTTCTCTGGGCGATCTGATGAACCAGATCATAGTATGCTTCCGGCTCTAAATATTTTAAAGACAGATCGTCTAATTCGATCTTAATTTTGGAAATACCAAGGCGCTGGGCGATCGGCGCATAGATATCCATTGTCTCGCGCGCTTTTTCCTTCTGTTTCTCCGGCGTCATGTATTTCAGTGTCCGCATATTATGCAGGCGGTCTGCCAGTTTGATCAGGATCACACGGATATCCTTTGCCATGGCAAGGAACATTTTTCTTAAATTCTCTGCCTGAACTTCCACCTTATCCGCATCGTAGGACAACTGTCCTAATTTTGTGACACCATCTACCAACAGTGCAACCTCTGCACCAAACTCCTGCTTGATCTCCTCATCGGTCATAACGGTGTCTTCCACCACATCATGCAAAAGTCCCGCTACGATCGTCTCCTTATCAAGCTCTAACTCTGCTAAAATAATCGCAACGCACAATGGATGGATGATATACGGTTCTCCCGATTTTCTTACCTGCCCCTTATGTGCCTCGTATGCAATGTTGTATGCCTTCTCTATCAGACTGATATCCGTAGATGGATGATACTTACGGACACTGGCGATCAATTCCTGATATAATTTTTCGGGACTCTCAAACTCCTTCATTGGTTTAATACTATTGTCCTCTTCTTTTACGATTTTCTCTAATTCTTCTGATGAAAGTTCTGCCATGTAGATCACCCACTTTATCTATGCTTTTGTGTATAATATATGATTATATTTTATTTTCTATCAAAAATCAACGCTTAAACTTTGCATCCGGCTTCCATCACCATTCTATCTGATAATCTGACATCAGGACGCCGTCTATTTCCCGGTCACCGCAATATGAAAAGTCTAATTTTATGGCAAGTTTTTCAGAAAGAGTATTTTCTTTTTGAATCAGACAGTGCAAGAGATGTACCTGCAGCTCCTCTCCTGCATATTGCATGATCGCCTGACAGACTTCATAGGCATAACCCTGTTGTTGAAAGGATGTCCGGATCGCATACCCCAATTCCATATCTCCATTTAACTCTTCCCGGTGTTCCACACCAGCCCTGCCGATCAGCGTACCCGTTTTTTTCTCAAAAACGAGCCACATTCCATATCCGTAAAAACGATACATATTTTCGATATAGGCTTTCTGATATTCCAGCTCTTCCTCATATTCATATAACCCCTCCATATAATCGGTCATTCCGGGTTCTGCATACATGGAAAAAAGGTCATCCAGATCAGAAATTTCCAGTTCTCTCACAATACAGCGTTCCGTCTCCAGAATCGTCCATGGAATGTTGAAATGTCTCTCATACACACGCTGTAAAAACGTCATATCGACTTCCTCGAACCCCTCGACGACCATATCGGCATGAAGAAATGTATCCGTTTCCGGCTTCTGATAGGCAATCGCCGGGACATCCACATCTCTGGCAAGGTCTAAAAGAGACTGATTCGAAGATAGAAAAATGATATCTCTGCTCCGCTTCTCTGACAGCTGATGAAAGTCTTCCTCTTTTTTCATTAATACAAATGTAGTTTGTTTGATCCCTGCAAGATTTTCTCTTAACAAAGAAACTTCACGCTCCGGTATCTGCGACACCCATATCTGTTTTGGATACTCTTTCCTATTATAATATGGCAAACCTGTTCTCCTTATTGATTGTTATGCGCAAAACAACCGGTATCTGAACAGATACCGGTCATCCTTTTAAAACCCATAAATTAATATGCAATATTTACATCGACATTTCCCTTGATTCCAGGAACACTTCCCTTGGAAGAGTACTGCCACATGTTATATTTTCCTTTGTAATTGCAGGTTGTGTTGTACTGTGCAACCCAGATAAAGTAGTTACTGAATGCGGATGCATCAATTTTATTGTTGTACCAGCTCTTGCTTGCGTAAACACCTGCTTTTCTTCCACCGTTTGCAATGGTCTTACAGAACGCAGCCACGCATGCTGTTCTGGTGCCTTTATCTAATCCGTTGGCACGGGCTGCTCCGCTTCCGTTCTCTGTATCGACAAAGATCGGGTAAGAAAGATTGTAGCCGGAGCATAAGGTCAATGCCATACTTGCCTCCTCAACAGCCTCTGCCTCAGTTGTAGCCTGTGTGAAGAAGTAAACACCAACGTTAATGCCGTTTGCAGTTGCACCTTGAATATTTTTCTTGAAGCAGGAATCCTCTACCAATGCTCCTGTCTGTGATCCACGGTAACCGACACGGATAATTGCAAAATTGATACCTGCTGCCTTTACAGATGCCCAGTCAATATTTCCCTGATGGCTGGATACATCAATACCGTTCTTTCCGGAACCTTGCTGTAATGCTCCATCACTTCCGAAGTTGTAAGAGATACCGCTGATCACCTGACTTCCTGTTACACGCTGATGGTTGCTGGTATAGTAATATACTTTTCCATCAATGGTCTGCCATCCGGTGTAAACCGGCTCGGTGTAGTAAGTTCCGTTTGCATTGTAATCTGCCACGGTTGCTGGTTTTTTACACTCGGAATCTTTGTAAAGTAATCTACCGGATTTATCTTTTAACTGGGTTGTTGTATTTCCAGTAAAATCATTGACTGTAACTGTACATGTGATTTTCTTGTCACTTGCGGTTGTCTTGGTATCGCCCGGTTTTGATAAGTATGTGATCGTACCTGTAACAGTTGCACTTCCTTTTCCAACTGCTGTCAGTGTACATCCTGTTTTCGCTCCATTGGATACCTTTACAACTTTTTCGTTGCTGCTTGTCCATGTAATATTTGTGATAATATTGCCTGCGTCTGTCAATGTTGCTGTGAGACCAATTGCATTTGCATTATTAATAGTGCTGTTATATAAAGCTGCCGTCTGTGGTGCTGTGACGGATGCGCTGGCTGCGGCTGCAGCTTTTACCCATTTTAGTGTGTATGCTGTTGTGCCTGCTGCCACTTTGATCTTCGTGGAACCTTCTGCCAGTTTATATCCCTGTGCTTCATAAGAAGATGCCTGTATCTCAGTAGCAGTAGCATCTACTGTGATATCTTCACTTTTGGATTCTTCTGCTTTGGTCTTTCCATCAGCCTGAAAGAAATTATGTGTTACCTTATAAGTAGCCTTATCTGCTGCTGTTGCAACCCACATGATGGTATATTCTTTTGCACCATCCTGAATGGTAAAGGTTGTACCGTTGGAAGCTTTATATCCGTCATATGTTTTTGCAGATGACACCGTTTTCGCATCCTTTGCAACAGTTACTGTCTCTTTTTCATCTGCTTTGTCTGCTTTTGTTTTTCCATCGTTTTTATAAAACATATGGACAATGGTAATTTCATATTTATCTGGTTTCGTATCATCCGGCTTTGTCTCTGTACCATCTGTTTTGTCTCCAGATGTTCCATTCTGGCTACTGTTTCCACCAGATGCTCCCTGCTGACCACCTGTACTCTCACCACTTCCACTATTTCCAGAACCATTATTCTGACCACTGCCAGTTCCCTGACCACCAGTAGTTTCCGAACTGCCTTCACTCGGTGTTGTCGTTTCCGATGGTGTTGTTGTTTCTGATGATTTTGGTGCTGTTGTTTCTGATGATTTTGGTGTTGCTGTTTCCGATGATGTCTCGGATGATGTAGTCACACCAGATGATTCCGTTCCTGTAGCATGGTATCCCACACGTTTTGCGGAAGCCGTCACTGCTGCCTGTGCAATGTCCACTTTTGTTGATCCACCAACAGAAGCTTTCGGGAAATTGGAAGTATCCACATCTCCTGCTCCGACTTTGGATGGCGTACAGGTGCTGTCAACTGTTTCCACTGTATCCTGAATAACAGCCTCCACCTCAACATTGTCTACCTCTGCATCCTCTGCCGGTGCTACTTCTGATGCGGATTTGATCTCGTCTTTGACATCTACCTTGGTGTATTCAATCTTATCCTTAACCGTTAATTTGTAAGAATTTTCTTTTGAAATATATCCATCAATCTCATTCAAAGAGACATCATATTTTCCGGCATCAATACTTTTAATGTAAATAATACCATCTTTATCATCATCTGAATATGTAGTTGATTTTGCCTTCTTCTTGTCTGCCTTGATCGTGATCTCAAAAGGCTGTCCCTTTACATTTTTCGAGGACTCGTCCTGTATCTTGATCTTCAGATCCTTCTCAATAGAACTTCCGACCAATGTAACGGTTTCCGGTTCTGCCGCCTCTGTCTCTTCCGTGACAACTTCTTCGGCTGCCACAACTTCTTCCGTCGGTTCTGCCACCTCTGTACTTATCACAACATCTGCCACAATTGGTTCCGGCTGATGAAAATGGTCATATAAGAAATATCCTCCTGTTCCGACACCGCCAACTGCTGTCACAGTAGCTACACCTGCTATGATCGCCTGTGTCTTTGTCAGTCCGCTAAGCAAAGTCGCAACCCCTTTTACCTTTCCGGCTGCGCCCTGAATTAAATTCAGAAAATTCATTCTCGTCTCCTCCTCGTCTGCATTTTCCTTTACTTTCAGTAAATTTTCGTAATTCACTCTATTATGATAAAGAATCTGTCTGCAGTAATTTCGCTGCTATTCCTTCTTTGTAATCATACGAAGCTAATTATAGCATTTTCCCATATTATGTAAATATAATTTTCCTTATTTTTTTGGAAATTTTTTCCACCAGAAAATATGGTTCTCATTTTCAAGGTTACACACCCTCACAGTCAAATGCCGGGATAAAACTCTCTTCCGCTGTGTTCCCCTCCTGGATAAAACCATTTTCTATTCCGATCTCGATCGCATAATCCACCAGTGTCTCATATTCCTCATCGGTAATCCTGCGATTTAATTCCGGATACTTTTCCAGATTGGAAAGCGGGGTGAACTGGTTCATGATACTGATATAAATCATATCTCCGTAAGTATCATGCAGATATTTTAAAATCTGCATGGAATCCGCCATACAACCGGGCAGTGTCAGATGTCTTACTATCGTTCCACTTAAAATAAGGTTATCTTCATCTCCATTTACAAACACAGCCTTTCCTGTCTGCCGCACCATCTCTGCGATCGCTGCCTTTGCAACCTCTGCATAATCCGGAGCATGAGAATACTTTTTACTCAAAACCGGGCTCATATATTTAAAATCCGGCAAATAAATATCGACGTAACCCTCTAGCATTTTGATCGTGTCAACCGTCTCATAACTGCTTGTATTGTATACAACCGGAAGCGTAAGCCCTTCCTTTCGTGCCTGATCCAGAGCCTTCACGATCTGCGGCACAAAATGTCCCGGTGTCACAAGATTGATATTATTGGCTCTTTTTTCCTGCAATTCAAGAAAAATATCCACGAGCCGCTCCAGAGAGATTTCTTTTCCAACCGTTCCGTTTGCGATATTCTCATTCTGACAGAATACACAATGCAGCGGACACCCCGAAAAAAATACCGCTCCAGATCCCGCATCTCCCGAAATGCAAGGTTCCTCCCAGAAATGAAGTGCCGCCCTCGCTACTTTTAAATTTTCTGTCTGCCCACAGATTCCTTTTTCACCCTTTTTCCGGTCTACAAGGCATTTTCTTGGACATAAATCACATTTCACACCTGCTACCTCTTGCTAAACACGTTATTTTCCGCTATTATATAGCAGTCAAAAAGATTTTTTCAAAAAATCTATCTTTTTCATTATAACAAAAGAAAAAGAAATGGATACTATTTTTAACAAAAGTTAATGAATTATTAAGGAGTAAACTATGAGTTTAAAAAATGTAATGGTCGCACAGTCCGGTGGCCCGACAGTTGCAATTAACGCCAGCCTTGCAGGTGTGATCCGTGGAGTCATGGCATCTGATCAGTATGAGACTGTCTATGGATCTGTAAATGGAATCCTTGGCATCTTAAACAATCATTTATTAAATCTGACAGAAATTATGAATGAAAATCCGGCATATCTGGATCGTCTGGAAACAACACCGGCAATGTATTTAGGTTCCTGCCGTCATAAACTGCCGGATTATCTGGATGATGATTCCTCATATGTTTTTATCTTCAAACAGTTTGAATTATACAATGTCGGCGCCTTCTTCTACATTGGCGGAAACGACTCTATGGACACCGTTTTAAAATTATCCGAATACGGCAGAAAAATCGGCAGCGATGTCCGCATTATCGGCATTCCAAAAACGATCGACAACGATCTGTGTGAGACAGACCACACTCCTGGTTTTGGTTCCGCTGCAAAATACATTGCTTCCTCTGTTTTAGAGATTGCCCATGACACTTTTATTTACGCAGTCAAGAGTGTTACGATCATTGAGATCATGGGACGTGACGCAGGATGGCTGACCGCTGCCGCTGCTCTTGCAAGAAACGGATATAATTCCGCTCCACATTTGATTTATCTTCCGGAAGTTCCGTTTGATACGGACGACTTCCTGTTAGATGTAAAACGTATGCTGTTTGAACGCAATAACGTTATCATTGCCGTATCAGAGGGTATCCGAGATGCATCCGGCAATTACATCAGCGCTTCTGAGAAGTCAGTCGATACATTTGGCCACAGCCAGCTGAGTGGCGCCGGAAAAACATTGGAATTCCTTGTGAAAGAAAAATTAGGTGTAAAAGTCCGCTCCATCGAAGTGAATGTATTACAGCGGTGTGCAGCCCATTTAGCATCCAAAACAGACCTTATGGAATCTGTCGAATTAGGAAAAAAAGCCGTTGCGCTCTCCGAGGAAGGCGTAACAGCTTCTATGGTCACCATGAACCGTGTATCTGACGATCCATATACGATTGAATATGGATATGCCGAGATAAAAAATATTGCCAACGAAGCCAAATCCGTTCCTACTGAATGGATCAACGCCGCTGGCAATGATGTTACACAGGAATTAATTGATTACCTCACTCCATTGATTCAGGGGGAATCCAATGTCACCTATGAAAATGGTCTTCCTGTTTATATGGATGTCAGTCATTTGACAAAACATCAATAAATTTTCCAATCTCAGCCCACGCTTTTCTGGATTCTGGCAGCATTTTTGCTGCCATCTGGAAAATGTGGAACATTCCATCATAAATACTGAGTCTTACTTTCACACCCTGATGTCTCGCTTTCGAGGCAACGCTCACCGAATCACTTAACAGCATCTCATAAGAACCTACCTGAATGAGCATTGGCGGAAATCCTCTGAAATCCCCATACAAAGGTGAAATATAAGCATCCATCGGATCATGGTCACCCACATAGTCTTTGTTATAGATCAGGCTGTCCCTCGTATTTCCGAACAACGGATCCCTCTCATAATTGGTATCATACGATTCACCGCTTGCCATAAGATCCGTCCACGGAGACATTGCAACGATCCCACATGGAAGCTGCATTCCATGATCTTTCAGATAATGGCACAGTGCCATCGCAAGCCCTCCTCCTGCGGAATCTCCTGCCACAATGATATCCTCTGCAAACCAGCCCTGACCGAGCAGCCACTGATATGCGCTCACTGCATCTTCCAATGCCGCCGGATATGGATTTTCAGGTGCTACACGGTAATCAATGGTGAGTACACTCATCCCTTTGCTGACTTCATTGTAAAGTCCCGCAAACATGCGGTATGCATTCCGCATCGCTCCGATATACCCGCCGCCATGAAGCTGTAAGATTACCTTCTGCTCATTTGGATTTTCCTTTAATTCAAGCCACTCCATTGTGAAGTGCTCCATCTCGATAGTGGTCATGGTGAACATATCCGGGCATTTCCACGGCGGTTCGACCATTTTTTTCCGCAGTTCACCGCTTTTGATCTTCCTGCCGATCAGGTTATCGTTTGTCACATGCGCGATCAGGTCACGCATGACATTTCCTGCGATGCTCGCTTCGTTTGTCTCATGTTCTCTTTCTTTTTTCAAAGTCAATTTTCTGATCATAAACCCTCTTATTCAAACTTCTGTCGTTTCCTTATCTGATATGGAATCTTCTCTTCAGTTCCACCCTTGCCCTTCTGTCACCGATGATCAGCGTTCCAAGGAACAAAAATACAGACGTTCCGAGTGCCGCGAGCGCCAGATACGGCACATAAATAATTCCGGTCAGATACAGAATAATCGGAACAAAACTGCACAAAATCATAAAAATCTGCCACATAATATAACTCTGCCAGTTCCTCCGGTTCACACACATCAAGACCAAAATTCCTATATCGACTAAAATGATCGCCGCCGGGAACACATACCGTACCGACCATCCCCGGTAACCATTCACAAAATCGATTGCAATCAATATCAATATGGCAATTAAAGTCAAAACAATTGTTTTGGCAATATAGCCGGTTTTTCCAAGGATTGCAAACCGGACAACCAGATATCCGTAAAAAAAGATCAGACCGGTAACAAGGCTCCACGCCGTCTCAAAATCACCATAATGATTCACTGCAACTAAAACCGCCTCTGCCACGATCGCCACGAAAAGATAAATTCGCGACAAAAGCATCATCCGTCTTGTTTTGATCTTGACATCGGGATACATATTTTCCACCTCTATCGTAGGCTCTAATACGGAGTGACAGAGCGGGCAGCGCTCCGTCTCATCCAAAACTTCTATATTACATTGTTTACATCTGCTCATCTCACACCATTACTTTCCTGTTTTTTCTATCCTGATCCATTCTTCTTAATCGGCAGTTACACCATTTGTATCTAACTCGACCTCAATTCCGTCTGCTGCGATTTTGCGGAAAAATCCCCGCTGCACGGAAACATCTTTCAGATCAAAGCTGAATGAAAACACCAGCGTACTTCCATAAGAACAGATCGTTCCCTTCAAATGCTGTCCCTTCGACATTGCAAGAAATGCATGGAACATCTCCACATATTGGCGGTATTCCTCATCCACACCGATATTTCCGATATTTGTGATCGTCGTTGTATTGGCGAGTGCAGACTTTGTATACACAAGCTTCATCGCAATATTTTTTAAGAAAAGCGGTACTGCGCGCGCAGCAAGCAGTTTCTCATTGGATACATTATAGGAAAACAATTTCTCCAGATGCTCCCTGTTGATCTGGCTTCTCAGATTATCACGCACGATCTCCAGTACTTCCGCAAACGTGTAGACTTCCTTTGTCGGATGAAATTCTGCCGACACCATGACAAAGAAATTCTTTGTTGTGATCGAATTAAAATATGGGCGCAGATTTACCGGAACTGCCACGCGGATCGGACTCGCGGACGGCATTCCCTTCATACACTCCGTATACACACTCCAGATATAAACGGAAACCAAATATTCATTGATGCTGCAGCCGTATCTGTGACACACCTCTTTCAACTGCGGAATCTGCATATACCCATGCATAACGCCGAATTCTCCCGGTCCCAGATGCTCTCCCTTTAACAGATATGCCTTTTTTGTCTGATAGCCTTTTGCAGAACTCTTCTTATAATTTTTTAAGAAACTGTCCTCTCTGTTTAAAGATGCGCAAGACGCAGATACTGGTAAGTTAACTCTTTCAAAAAGTTAATGCCGCCCATTCCATCGGTCAGCACGTGGAACACTTCCAAATTAATTCTGTATTTATAATAAGTCACGCGGAACATATAACTGTGGTTTTGATTCTGCTGGATATAGCGGCACGGAAAATTGCTCTCCTCACGTACTTTCGGTGCAGGCTTTCCATTCTCCTCAAAATAATACCAGAATACCCCCATGCGAAGTCTTAAATTAAATCCATCCATCTTCGGAAGGACGATGTTTAACGCCTGCTGCAAAATATCAGGCTGTACAAGCTCCGTCAGTGTCACACTGATGCGGTAGACATTGCTCATATTCTCGCCTGCGATCACAGGGAAAAGATGTGCCGTGTTATCCAGCCTGTCCCACCGGATCTCCCGGTAGGCTTTCTTTTCTCTCTTTCTTTTCTGTTTTTTATTGTCTATTGTAATTTCTTCTGTCTCAGAAGTCACGGTCTTTTTCTTCATGATTCACTCCACTCTTTTCATGCTTCCTTTGATTATATCTGAATCTGTCTTAAAATACAAGTTTCCGGTTCTGTCTCTGCCAGATAATGAATCGTCAATTTCACAAAAATTTAATAAGTCGAATCATTGATTTTTATTTGTATTTTTTATAAAATAGTTTCGTGGTATCTGGTCTATCCAGAGACAAACTTAATATTTCAGATATCAAACTTCAATAATAATTGTGAAATTCCCTAAAACATAGAATACTTGACAAAAAATCAATATTACAAAGAGAGTTTTACAAACACTTATTCATAATAGACAATTGCGAAACTCTTAAAAGCGTAAATTGAATTATGAAAATTGACAAAAGCTTGAGAAAACATTGGGGAACGGTCGGTCCTTAGAAGGCAGGTGCGACGTAAGTCGTGACTGGCTTCTTAGTACCGTTACCAGTGACACATAGCGAAAGCGTGTTTTCGAAAATTTTGTTAATCTTCATAATTCAGCACAGCCTTAAGGAAGTTGCGCACGCACTTATTCATGAAGGAACAGGAGATTTTATGGAATTTAAAAAACTGAATGCACCTTCCCTGAGGGAACTTTTTGTAAATGAACTGCAAAATATGATATTATCCGGCAAACTTGAGATTGGCTCCAAACTGCCACCGGAACGCGAACTGGCGGAATCCATGAAAGTGTCCCGTGCAGTTATCAACTCCGGTATCGCGGAACTGGAAAAGAAAGGTTTCCTCGTGGTTCGTCCAAGAATCGGAACCTTTGTAGCAGACTATCACAGAGACGGTTCTTTAGACACACTCGTTGCCATCATGAATTACAATGGCGGCGTTTTAAAAAACCGTGAAGTAAAATCCGTACTGGAAGCAAGAATCATGTTTATGGTGGAAGCCACCCGGTTTGCGATTGACCGTGCATCAGATGAAGAACTGTTAGGGCTTCAGGAATATGTCTACCAGATGGAAAACTGTACTGACCCGGAAAAGACTGCTTCTCTTATTTTTGAGTTCAGCCACGAGATTGCCTACATCAGCGGCAACACTCTGCTCCCACTCTTTTTTGTCTCGTTCCGCGATCTTGTATGTAGCCTCTGGGTTCGCTACGGACAAAAATACGGCACCAAAGAATTATACTACAGTGCAAAAAAAATCTTTGACTGCCTTCTCGCAAGAGATAAAGAAGCAGTCAAAGATTTTATCACAACCTCCACAATGGAGAGCATTGATGGCTCACGCACCATTTATTATGTGGATTAGTATAACTTTTGTTTTTCAAAAATCCTTATGCCTGTGAGGATGTATTTACAAACTGGCTCTCATAAAGATTTGCATAGAATCCCTTTTTAGCCAGCAGTTCTTCATGACGTCCCTGCTCAATAATATGACCATCTTTCATAACCAGGATAATATCCGCTTCCTGAATGGTCGACAGACGATGAGCCACAATAAAACTGGTACGTCCTTTCATCATTTTTGCAAACGCTTCCTGGATCTTGATCTCGGTTCGTGTATCAATGGAAGAAGTTGCCTCATCCAGAATCAGCATTGGCGGCAGGCAAAGCATAACACGGGTAATACATAACAACTGTTTCTGTCCCTGGGAAAGATTACCGCCGTCCTCTGCCATCACGGTGTCATAACCCTGCGGCAGACGCTTGATAAAACTGTGTGCATGGGAAGCTTTTGCCGCTGCGATCACTTCCTCATCGGTCGCGTCCGGTTTTCCCATCACGATATTATCACGGATGGTTCCACTGCGCAGCCATGTTTCCTGCAATACCATACCATAATTATTTCGAAGACTCTTTCTTGTCATATCATTGACTGGCACTCCGCTCACACGGATCGTTCCGCTGTTTGTATCATAAAAACGCATCAAAAGATTGATCAATGTCGTTTTTCCGCATCCGGTCGGACCGACGATCGCCACCCTCTGTCCCGGTTTTACAGAAAGATTAAAGTCCTCGATCAGTTTCTGTTCCGGCACATAAGAGAAAGATACATGCTCTAACGCCACATGACCGTCTGCCTCCTCCAAATTCACTGCATCCGGCGCATCCGGAACTTCCGAAGGCTCCTCCATCAATTCAAACACCCTCGCTGCACATGCCAGCGCATTCTGTAACTCTGTCACAACACCGGAAATCTCATTGAAAGGTTTTGTATACTGGTTTGCGTAACTGAGTAACGCAGAAAGCTGTCCGACTGAAATACCTCCTGCAATTGCGGTAAATGCTCCTACCACGCCAACGACTGCATACACCAGACTGTTGACAAACCGGGTTGCAGGATTTGTGATACTGGAAAAGAAAATGGCTCTCAAAGAACATTTCTGTAACCTGCCGTTGATCTCATCAAACTTTTCCAGCGCTTCATCCTCATGGGAAAACGCCTGAACAACCTTCTGGTTACCGATCATTTCCTCGATAAATGCGGTCTGTTCTCCCCTCGTCTCGGACTGTAATTTAAACATAGAGAATGTTTTCTTTGCGATAAAACTTGCCACAAGCAGCGAAACCGGTGTGATCACAACGACTGCCACCGTAATTTTCACGCTGATCGTGAGCATGAAGATCAATGTACCTAAAATCGTTACAATACCGGTGAAAAACTGGGTAAATCCCATCAACAGACCATCCGCAAACTGGTCTACATCCGCAATGACACGGCTGACGATCTCACCGTAGGAATGTCCGTCAATATATTTTAATGGGAGTCTTTCAATTTTTTCGAAAGCTTCCTTCCGGATATCCCGGATAATGTTATAAGTGATCTTATTGTTGCATGCGTTCATGATCCACTGTGCAACTGCAGTCAGAAGGATAATGACTGCCATCTTTTTCAGGATTGCAAGGATTCCTGCAAAATCCACCACTCCTTTTTCAAGGATCAGATCGACTGCGCGTCCGGTCAATACCGGCAGATATAAAGTCAATGCAACTGTCACTGCCGCAAGGACAATGGACATTCCAAGATACCCCCAGTATCTTCTGATATAATTCATCACTTTTTTGATCGTTGATCTCTGATGGTTATTGATCCTCTTTTTCATTTATCTTCCCTCCTTCTCATCTTCGGTCTTTTTTAACTGGGAATAATAAATTTCCTGATATACTTCACACTGTTTTAAGAGTTCCTCATGGGTTCCCATTCCAACGATCTGTCCATCATCTAACACAATGATCTTGTCTGCATACATAATGGATGCTGCTCTCTGCGATACGATAAATACGGTTGCTCTGTTCTCCATATCGCGGATTGCCATACGAAGTTTTGCATCTGTTGCAAAATCCAGTGCAGAAGCACTGTCATCTAAGATCAGGATATCCGGCTTCTTCACAACCGCACGGGCAATCGTCATTCGCTGCCGCTGTCCTCCGGAAAGATTCTTACCGCCCTGCTCGATCTCAAAATCAAGTCCGCCTTCTTTTTTATCTACAAACTCTTTTGCCTGGGCAACTTCTAACGCCTGCATGATGTCCTCATCTGTTGCATTCTCATTACCCCATAACATATTTTCGCGGATCGTTCCCTTGAATAAAACCGCTTTCTGGAGTACCATACCGATTTTTCCACGAAGTTCTTCCAGCGAATACTCACGCACATCTTTTCCCTCAATCTGCACGCTTCCCTTTGTCGCATCATAAAAACGCGGTATCAGATTGACTACCGACGATTTTCCGGAACCAGTACCACCGATGATACCGATCGTCTCTCCCTTTTTCACGGTAAAATCAATGTCTGTCAGGGATTCCTCACCAGCTCCGGCATAAGTTAAGCCCACATGGGAAAATACCACTTCCGGCACCTCTCCACTGTGTTCTGTTTTTTCCTCTGCCACAGGCGTCACCGCATGATCTGTGATGGATGGCTGTAATTCAAAAATCGCCTGAATGCGGTTTCCACACGCAATAGATTTATTAATATTAATAATAAGGTTAGCAAGTTTTATAAGTTCTACTAAAATCTGGGACATATAATTTACCAGCGCTACCACTTCACCCTGTGTGATATATCCACTGTTAACACGGATTGCTCCTGTCCATACTAAAACAACAACCGCACCATTTATGATCACATAAGTAAGCGGATTCATGAGCGCTGAAATTTTTCCTACATAAAGCTGGATCTTTGTCAGTGCATCATTACTATTATTAAAGTCTGCGATCTCATCATCCTCTTTATTAAAAGCACGGATCACCCTGCTTCCGGTCAGGTTCTCTCTTGTGATCCCAAGCACCTTGTCCAGTGCAGACTGTACTTTTTATACAATGGAATACTCACAAGCATAATTCCGAATACCACAACCGATAACAGCGGAATCGTTACAACAAAGACAAGAGCAGCTTTCACATCGATCGTGAATGCCATGATCATTGCACCGAACACGATAAACGGCGAGCGCAGAAACAAACGTAATACAAGGTTTACACCATTCTGCGTCTGGTTGATATCACTTGTCATTCTCGTGATCAGTGTGGATGTTCCCACAGTATCCATCTCCGAAAATGATAGTTTCTGAATATGCTCAAAAAGTGCGTGGCGCAGTCCTGTGGAAAAACCGACCGCTGCCTTTGCTGCAAAATACTGGGCCGTGATAGAACACGTCAATCCGATCACTGCAAGCAGCACAAGTACCAGACACATTTTCATAATGTATGGTTTATCTCCGTCTGCTACTCCATGATCGATAATCGCCGCCATAACAAGAGGCACGATCAGCTCAAAAGACGCTTCGAGCAATTTAAAAAGCGGTCCTAACACGCTTTCTTTTTTATAATCTTTCAGGTACACCAATAACTTTCCCATTTCCTGTTCTCCCATTAAAATTCCTTTCGTTTTTAAGACAATACAGAAACCGGCACAAATACTTGCGCCGGTTTCCTTCTGTCCCTATTATGCTGTTTTATCCAATGCTTATCCGCACTATGCTGTGCGTCTTTTTCAAACCATCGTCTTCTACTCCGATTATTGTTTAATATCCTTCATCTTCTGCAGTCCTAAAATAACTGCACCGCCAATCAAAAAGAAAAGAATACTAAAATCATGGATTCCCATAGCCGGCTGCGGAGTATCCAGAGTAGTCGGTCCCATAACAACAGCGAAGATGGAGCCGAGCATCAGTCCGATGATCAGATAAATCGTCTGTGCCCTGTACTTTTCCAATGCCCTGCGGATCAGCTTTACTACACTGAAAATGCCGACTAAAACACCGCACCCAAAAATAACTACCGTCCAGAAACTCGAGAAATCCAAATGCAGCATATCCTTGATTGCAGTGATGATCGGAAGATATAATCCAAAGATCAAAAGCAGGGTGGACCCGGAAATTCCAGGAAGCACCATGGCTGAAATAGCGATCACTCCTGCAAAAAACACAAACACTGCAAGCCCCGGTGTCAGATGATCCAGATTCACTCCGTCATTTCCACCGGAAACCGGATTAAAATATGTGATGGCACATACAACCGCAATTCCAAGCAGTACAAACGGTATCGCCTTTTTATTGGTTCCAAGACATTTTTTCTCCTCTTTTATCACGATCGGGATCGCAAAAATAATAAATCCGATAAACAGGGAGCTTATATAATAAATATGTGATTCAAATACACTTGTCAGGATCAGTACTGCGATCACAAATCCACTGATCCATCCTATTCCAAGTTTGATCAGGAAAACAAATGCGTCCTTCCTCTCCTCTTTTGTTCCGGTCAGCAGATCATCAATTGAATCGATAAACTTATCATAAAATCCAAGTAAAAATGCAATTGTGCCTCCGGATACACCCGGAACACTGTCTGCTAATGCCATACAGAAACCTCTGATAAACTGAATTATAAACATATCTTTCCCTCGTTTTTCATTTTATTGTTTTACAGCACTGCACAACATTATAACTTATATAGGTTCTATTTGTCTATATATTTATCCAGCTGGTGTGATACACCTTATTTCCGTATCAGATCTTTTACCACTTCCCCGGCAATGATCAGCCCTGCCACGGAAGGAACAAATGCCACACTTCCCGGTATGTCACGCCGCTCTGTACACTTGTGCTCTGCTCCCGGCGGACAGATACAGTTTGTCCTGCAGCTGATGGCCATATCCTCGATTGGTCTTGTTGGAGTCTCTTCGGAATAAACTACTTTTAACTTCTTCACTCCGCGCTTTTTCAGTTCGCGGCGCATTACTTTTGCAAGCGGGCAGACTTTTGTCTTATAAATATCTGCCACCTTAAACTGGCTTCCGTCAAGCTTATTTCCCGCCCCCATGCTGCTGATGATCGGGATATCCTTTTCCTTCGCCTTCATGACAAGCTCGATTTTTGCAGTTACGGTATCCACCGCATCCACAATATAATCATATTCGCCAAACGGAAAATCATCCGCATTCTCCGGCAGGAAAAAGCACTTATGGATCCGTACATCTGCTTCCGGATTGATTTCCAGGATGCGGTCACGCATCACCTCTGCCTTATACTTTCCTACCGTCTTTCTTGTCGCAATGATCTGGCGGTTTAAGTTTGTCAGGCATACCTTGTCATCATCGATCAGATCAAACGCTCCCACACCACTCCGCACAAGTGCTTCGCAGACATAGCCTCCGACGCCGCCGACACCAAAGACAGCCACTCTGGAATGTCCGAGTTTCTCCATCGCCTCTTTTCCCAATAATAACTCCGTTCTTGAAAACTGGTTTAACATAATGATTTTTCCTTTTCTTCTATAAACATTAACAAAAAGCTGACTGCCAGAACAGCACTTGAAAACCAGATTGCCTTAAATCCAAGCCGCATAGACAGATTTCCACCGATTCCTGCTCCCACTGCAAAAAACAGGATAATCCCAAAATAATACATCGCCTGCCGGATCTGCTCCGGGCGTCTGTCCCTCATGTATGCTGACAACGCTGCCGTGCCGCTTCTTAAGTTTCCGATACACATCGTACTCGCATAAGAATATCCGCCAACTTTGCGGAATGACTGCACCTGCATCGCACAGGAGAACGACACTAATGTTGTCGCAAGCATATTATAATCCTGCGGAATAAATCCGACACCAAATAAAATCAGGATCTCCAACAATAATATCCCCTGCCTCCAATGAAGACGGTTGGCATATTTAAACTTTCCCTGTACACAGTCTGCAAAGAAAACGCCTCCGGCAAATGCGAGCAGCGGTATCAGATAATGCAGTCCTCTCTGCCATTCACCCAGCATAAAATGCTGGCTCATCAGTACCACGTTTCCTGTCTGTGCATTCGAAAATACTTCATCCCTTGTAAAATAAGTATATGCATCCTGAAATCCGCCGGAAAGTGCCAAAAATACACTCGTGATAAAAGCCTCCGACATCTGGACTCTTGCATTTTTCGCTTTTGCTTTTTCAAAAAGCACTTTCATCACCTCACATTTTTTTATCGTGTCGTATTATAACGCTTTTTCCGGCAAATGTAAAAACTATTTGATAAAAAATATTCTTTTCCGACAAAAAATATCATTTTTATTCCGTCCGCATAACTTTTTTCCTTGTTTTCTCCACAGCAGGTTATGTGGAATGGTCTTTTATGATGTGGAAAGAGCCAGCTCCTGACGGGCTGGCTCTGTGATGGGTGGTTTTTGTCTTGGGTTATCTGGATTCAGACTGAAGTTCAGCGATAGCGGTGTTGTATTCGGACTCGGTGTAATCTTCCAAAATGACTTCCTTCGTTGCCTGAAAGCGGATGATCATATTTTTGATGGCGGCAATGTTTGCCTGGCGTTGACCGGCCTCTTCACCCTGCTTATACGCTTTTTTTGAATATTGTTCCATTACTTCACACATTGCATTTACGCCTCCCTCTTCATGTTTCAGATAGTGCACACGGTTGGTTAACTTCGGAAATTTGGCATTATCTATCTCTTTTTGCAGAAAACAATCCATGTATTCCGAGATGGTTGTTCCGTCTTTTACTGCGGTATTGACAAACACACGCTCTAATCCGTCATCTACTTTTTCCTTTGTTTCCCGAATCACGCTGTCCACGTGATAGATCACCCTGCCACGTTTAAAGATATCGAACTCGGAAATATACACAACGATCAGATCGATCGTCTCCTCAAATTTATCATCCGTCTGCGAATCCCGCACCGTGATGACCGATGCATTGAACCGCACTCTTTTTAAATGGTGATCCTTGTTAGAACGCTGCACTTCCACGTTACACTTTTTTCTATTTCCAAGGATACAGAGTGCATCCAGACGGACTGATCGCCCATACAGGTTTCTTTCACTGCTCTGTACGATAACGTCTTTTACGATAAGTTTCTCATCTTCTAAAATGATACGTAGCATCTCCTGACATACGCCAATATCATCTGCCAGTACTTCAAAGAACGTATCATCGATTGGTCTGAAATTTTTGACCTGCTCTTTCTTTTCTTCTAATGTCATTTTATCTCCTGTTTTTATGGTATACAAACAGGTTTTCCGAATGATCTATGTTTATTATATAGAACCCCTCAATATTCTTCAAGACTGTTTGCATTGATTTTTTTGTTACTGTTTTAAATCTGTGTTGTCATTTTCTCCTGTTGGATGGTTCACCGATGTGGCGATGGATTTTTTGTTACGTTAGCATATTTTGTAACTTTGATTTGATAAAAAAGATAGGTTTATTGTAAGTGGGTGGGTGCGGAAAGTCAAGGAATTAATTGACTTTTTCTCCACAGCAGGCTATGTGGGAATGCTTTTTTCCAGTGCAACACCTGCTTTTTCAGTATTTACTCAATAATATGGTATATTAACAAGTGTAGCGTTTTCCCCGATTGGGTTGTGACCTCTTCGTAGCCACACTTTTCAAAATGGAATTTTTCAACCAAATGGACACTTGGTTCATTTCTTTGATCTACTCCATACAGATAATACTCGTATTTATCTGTTGAATTCAAGTAATCTACCAGACATTTTAACGCTTCATGCCCATATCCCTTCCCCTGAGCAGAGTTTTTTAACCAAAGCCCAAGTTCAGGTGTTTTTCCAGTAATATCAAATGCTTCCATGCTTCCCAAAAACTCACCAGCATGCGTGAGGATAACCAGTTCAAGCATTTTCCCCTGTTCCATATCCTCAACAAACTTCAACATAACTTCATTCGCCTTATTTATATCGCAAAAACTATCTGGATATTGATACTTTACAATTTCATCCGTAAATTCTTTAAAATACTACTCTAAATAATAATTACTGTATGGCTGTATCATAAGCCTTTCTGTTTTTAATAGAAACTCCATATTCTCTTTCCCCCTACATCTCAATTCTCAATATACAAAAAAAGAGGAAACCTCTCTAATAAAAGGTTTCCTCTTTTCTTTCTCTAATGCGGAAGATGGGACTTGAACCCACACGCTCGCAATGAGCACAAGATCCTTAGTCTTGCTCGTCTGCCAGTTCCGACACTTCCGCATGTCAGTCATCTCTCGTGACGACTTCCTAATAATAGCAAAGAAAAACAAAAAAGTCAACCACTTTTTTCAAAAAAATTGTAAAAAGTTTTTCATACAATTAAAACAATTTTTTCAAAAAAAGTCTTGACTTATTCTATAAACCCGGATATAATAGTGTTTGTTCGCAGAAGTGGCGGAATTGGCAGACGCGCAGGCTTCAGGTGCCTGTGGTAGCAATATCGT
>ERZ1673745.1045-NODE-1045-length-22881-cov-6.514983_pt1 | contig 22881 bp, 16 predicted proteins | sample MGYA00580206_ERZ1673745 | MGnify/ENA primary metagenome ERZ1673745 (study PRJEB41218, sample SAMN15661753) | gut metagenome | host: Homo sapiens | place: Canada: London | collected 2015-08-20/2019-03-30 | study: EMG produced TPA metagenomics assembly of... | reverse complement strand
GTGACCCGATGGGGATTTGGTGCGCGGTACAGGACTCGAACCTGTGACCTCCTGCACGTCAAGCAGATGCTCTACCAGCTGAGCTAACCGCGCATGTTGCGCCGCCTCTTGGCGACGCATATTAGTATAACAGATGCTTTTACAAAATGCAAGCCCTTTTGCAAAAAAACTTTTGCTTTTTTGCTGTATGCGCGGGGCGGGGCTTACGGCACAGCGGTCTCCAGCTGCGGGGCACCGCCGGCAAGCGCCTCTGCGGTCAGGGGGGCCGGTGCCTCGGCCGGCTTGTCCAGCTTTTCGCGGGCAACGGCCAGCATCAGCTTGATGCGGTTCTCCTGATTGACGCGGGTGGCGCTGGGGTCGTAGTCCACGGGGGTGATGTTCGCATCGGGGTGCAGGGCGCGGATCTTGTTGATCATACCCTTGCCCACGATATGGTTGGGCAGGCAGCCGAACGGCTGCGCGCAGACGATATTGCCGTAGCCGCCCTCGACCAACTCGATCATCTCGGCAGTCAGCAGCCAGCCCTCACCCATCTTGGCACCCAGCGAGATGATGCCCTCGGGCTTTTTCATCAGCTCGCGGAAGGAGCCCGGCGCGTAGAAACCGTACTTGCGCATGGCGTCATAGCTGGCGCAGCCGATCGAATCCAGCCAGCTCAGGAAGAAATCCGCACCGCCCGCTACCAGCTTATTGCCGCCGTACAGGTCGATGTCCAGCCGGTAGTTGGCCACGCAGTATTCTACAAAGCCCATCAGGCCGGGCAGGTTGACCTCGCAGTCCTGACTTTCAAGGAATTTTTCCAGATCGTTATTGCCCAGCGGCGAATATTTGACATAAATTTCGCCCACCACGCCGACTTTGACCTTCGGCACACGGGTGATAGGGATCGTGGCGTAGTCGGCGGCAATGTCGTAGAACCGGCGTTTCATGTCGTGGGCGGAATAATTCTTGTCGTCTTTGATCCAGCCCTGAATCGTGGCAATCCACTTCTCAGTCATGGCGTCGGCGTCGCCCTTGTGGTTCTCATACGGGTGGGTCTGGCTGCGCAGCGCGACGAGCATGTCGCCGTAGAAGATGGACGCAATGACCTTGCGCAGCAGCGGCAGGGTCAGCGGCAGACCGCTGCCCTTTTCCAGCCCGGAGAAGTTCAGCGAAGCCACGGGGATATTGCCGTAGCCCGCCTTGACGAGCGCCTTGCGCAAAAGCTTGATGTAGTTGGACGCACGGCAGCCGCCGCCTGTCTGTGTGATGAGCAGCGCGGTATGGTCCAGATCGTACTTGCCGCTGTTCAGCGCGTCCAAAAACTGCCCGATGACCAGTAGCGCCGGGTAGCAGGTGTCGTTGTGGACATATTTCAGGCCCAGCTGCGCGACTTCGCTGCCGCAGTTGCCCAGCACCTCGGTCTGGTAGCCCTCGCTGGCAAGTGCCGCCTGCATAAGCCGGAACTGGGTAACCGCCATGTTGGGAATGAGAATTTTATGGGTCTTTACCATGTCCTTGGTAAAGTTAGGAGTTATGTATTCCATGGAATTGCCTCTTACTTTTTGTCCTCTTTCCGTTCCTCCAGCGCTGCAAACAGGCTGCGCAGGCGGATGTTGACCGCGCCGAGGTTGGTGATCTCATCGATCTTGAGCTGGGTGTACAGCTTGCCGCCCGCCTGCAGGATCTCGCGGGTCTCATCGGTGGTCACGGCGTCCAGACCGCAGCCGAAGGATACCAGCTGAACCAGATCCATGTCGGGATTCTCGGTGCAGTATTTGGCGGCGGCGTACAGGCGGCTGTGATAGGTCCACTGGTTCAGCACCGAGGTCTGGAATTTCTGCTCATGCCAGCTGACGGAATCCTCACTGACGACAGCTGCGCCCTGCCGGATGATGAGCTGGTCGATGCCGTGGTTGACCTCCGGGTCCACATGGTAGGGGCGGCCCGCCAGCACAATAATGCGGCGGCCCTCGGCGCGGGCGGCGGCGATGATCGCGCTGCCCTTGTCGCGCAGCTGCTGCATGTGGCGGTGATACTCGTCATAGGCGGCGTCAATGGCCTCGCGCACCGCCTTTTTGTCAAGACCGGGGAAATATTTGTCAAGCGACTGCTGGAATTTCTTGTAGAAATCCTTGCGGCGCTCCAGATTGAAGTAGTCGTATAGGAACCGCGTGCCGTTCAGCTCGGGGCAGTTGCCCTCCAGCACCTCGGGGTAATAGGCGACCACGGGGCAGTTATAATGGTTGTCCCCCAGATGCTCATCAAGGTTGTAGCTCATGCAGGGGTAGAAGATGGCGTCCACGCCCTGCTCGCACAGCCAGTGGATGTGGCCGTGGCTCAGCTTGGCGGGGAAGCAGGCTGTGTCGCTCGGGATCGTTGCCTGACCGCTCTGGTACAGGCTGCGGCTGGAGAAGGGGCTGACCACGACCTCGAACCCGAGGCGGGTGAACAGCGTGTGCCAGAACGGCAGCAACTCATACATGTTCAGGCACAGCGGCAGGCCGATGCGTGCGCGCGGTGCTGTGGGCGCGGGGGCATTGCGGTAGCCGTCCAGCAGCTTCAGCTTGTAGGCGTACAGGTTCAGATCCTCGTTGTTGGCCTTGCCGGTCACGGGCTTGTCGCATCGGTTGCCCGAGATGTACCGCTTGCCGTCCGCAAAGACATTGATCGTCAGCTGGCAGTGGTTGCCGCACCCCTGACACTGCACAGTGTTGACCTTCTGGCTGAACTGCACAAGCTCCTGCTCGGTCAGCACGGTGCTGCGGGCGTTCTCTCCTGCCTTGGCCTTGCCGTACAGCGCTGCGCCGTAAGCACCCATCAGGCCCGCGATGTCGGGGCGGATGACATGGACGCCCATCTCCTTCTCAAAGGCGCGGAGAACGGCCTCGTTGTAGAAGGTGCCGCCCTGCACAACGATGCGGCGGCCCAGTTCCTCAGGGCTGGAGGCGCGGATGACCTTGTACAGCGCATTTTTGACGACCGAGATGGACAGACCGGCGCTGATGTTTTCAATCGAGGCACCGTCCTTCTGCGCCTGCTTAACGCTGGAGTTCATAAAGACGGTGCAGCGGCTGCCGAGGTCCACAGGCTTGTCGGCAAACAGGCCGAGGGCGGCAAACTCCTTGACATCGTAGCCCAGCGCCTGGGCGAAGGTCTGCAAAAAGCTGCCGCAGCCGGAGGAGCAGGCCTCGTTCAGGAAGATGTTGCTGATGGCGCCGTCCTCGATCTTGAAGCACTTCATGTCCTGCCCGCCGATGTCGATGATGAAGTCCACATCGGGCAGGAAGTGCTTGGCAGCGGTAAAGTGGGCCACCGTCTCGACAAGGCCGCGGTCGCAGTGGAAGGCATTTTTGACCAGCTCCTCACCGTAGCCGGTCGTGGTCACACTGGCGATCTGCAGCCCGGGGTGATCCCGATACAGCTTGAGCAGAGTCTCCTTCACAAGCGGGATCGGGTTGCCGAGGTTGGGGCGGTAGCTTTCAAACAGAATGTTGGCGTTGTTGTCAATGACGACCAGCTTGATGGTGGTCGAGCCGGAGTCGATGCCGATATGCACGGGGCCGCAGTCTGCGCCGAAGGGCAGGCAGGGCACGGTGGCCTTCATGTGGCGGGCGTGGAACGCCTCGTACTCCTGCTTATTGGCAAACAGCGGCGGCAGGCTTACACAGGTGGCGGCGGCGCTGTAGTTGTCCAGCCGCTTTGCGACCTCGCGCAGGTCGGATTCCTCATCGGCGTAGAAAGCTGCGCCCAGCGCCACAAAGAGCAGGCTGTTTTCCGGCAGGGTGCCGGTGACGCCGAGGGTCTTGTCAAAGCTCTGGCGCAGCGTTTTGGAGAAGGTCAGCGGGCCGCCCAGATACAGGATGTTGCCCTTGATGGGGCGTCCCTGCGCAAGGCCGGCGATGGTCTGGTTGACGACCGCCTGATAGATCGACGCTGCGATGTCCCCTGCCTGCGCGCCCTGATTGATGAGGGGCTGGATGTCGCTTTTGGCAAAAACGCCGCAGCGGCTGGCGATCGTGTAGGTGCGGGTGGCGCCCTGGGCGGCCTTGTCCATCTCATCGGCACCCATTTTCAGCAGGGTAGCCATCTGGTCAATGAAGGCGCCGGTGCCGCCGGCACAGCTGCCGTTCATGCGGACCTCGGTGCCGTTGGTCAGAAAGAGGATCTTTGCATCCTCGCCGCCCAGCTCGATGATGCAGTCGGTGCCCGGTGTCAGGCGGTTGGCAGCCACGCGGGTGGCAAAGACCTCCTGCACAAAGGGCACCCTGCAGCTGTCGGCAAGGCCCATGCCGGCAGAGCCGGAGATGGCCAGATACGCGCGGCCGTCAGGCAGATATTCGGCGGCGACTTTTTCCAAAAGCGCTCTGCCCTTTTCTAAAATATGGCTGAAATGACGCTCATAGGTAGAATAAACGATCTGCCCGGCGTCATTCAGCACGACACATTTAATGGTGGTGGAACCAATATCCAGACCAACTCTCATAGGCTTTAGCCTCCTGCGGGTCAGGCAAACCCACTGAAGCTGCACGCCGTAGGGCGGATAAGCGGGGTTGCCGTTGGGGTGATTGCGGGATACCGAAGGCCGGGTATGCCCCAAGGCGCTACAATATCAGCATATATTATACAGGTTTCTTGAAAATTCGGCAAGAGTGCCGCCGCATAAAATCGTTGTCAAATGACAGGAATTGTACAAAAACACGGAAGCGGTGCGAAAAAATCCGCACCGCTTCCGCGTCAAAAGAAAAGAGGAGTATGGATGAAAAACTTGGGGTCCTGTTCATCAGGTCGGGTCCCTGCTCCCTTCCTGAGAACATCTATAGTATACCCCGGATTTGTGTTAAAGTCGTGAATGAATATTCAATAAATTAAGAAGGGTTTGTGAACAAACGGGAGTGGCGAAAAGGCTTCCCCCCTCGGGGGAAGCTGTCCGCAAAGCGGACTGATGAGGGGCGGCCTTGCCGCGATTGCCTCTTCACGGGGCTCTGCGGCACACGCGCCCCTCATCCGGCCCTGCGGGGCCACCGTTCCCCTTCTGGTGCTATGCACCACCTCCCCCGTACCGGGGGAGTCTGTCCCCCTTGGGGGAAGGCAAAAAAAATCTCACCCAGCTGCATCGCCGGGTGAGATTTATGTATTGAAGTTTACTGTTCTTCCCCATTCAGCCGGTCGATCTGGTCCTGCAGCAGCTGGGACACAGGGCGGCGCGTGTTGCGCAGCCGGTGCGCCGGGGCTGGGGGCGTGTGGTGCGCGGACTGGGTCTTCTTTGCCTTTACGCGCAGCCGGTCGGCGGGCTTGGCTGCCGGGGTCTGTGCGGCGGCGGGGCGCGGCGGCACGGGTGCAGGCGGATCCGTCTCCGGTGTGCCCTGCGCAAAGCTGCGCATGTCGGTGCCCAACTCCTTCAACTCGGCCTCAGTCTGGTCAAGGGCCTGATAGATAGCCTGCGTCAGACCGTCCAGATCCAGCGTGGCGGCGCTCAGCCGTTCATCTACGCGGGCCAGACGCTCCCGCACGAGCATGACGCCCGAGGCGATGCTGCGGGCATTCTCGGCCATGCGGTTCTTCTGGCTGTCTGCCTGCTGCTTCAGCTCCTTCTCGGCGCTCTCGGCGTACAGGCGGGCATCGGCCAGAATCTTACCGGCCTCAAGCTTTGCCTCCCGCACCAGATCGGACGCGGGAGCGCTCAGGGACGAGGCATTCAGCTGGCGCGCTGAATCCAGCTGCTTCTGCAGCTCCTCGACCTGCTTTTGCAGATCGTCATTCTTCTGCTGCAGATCGTGGTGCTTCAGCTGCCAGATGTTGGCGTTTTTCTGGGATTCGCGCTGGTTGGACTGGTAGGAGGCAGTCTGCTTCTGCAGCGCCTCAAGCTGCTCCTCGCTCTCGCGGCGGCGGGTCTCGGCGGCCTCGGCGCGCTGGTTGGCAGCGGCCACCTCGGCCTTGAGGGCCTCGATCCGGCTGTCATCGCTGCTCTGTTGGCTGCGCAACTCGTCCAGACGGGACTGCATCTGCTGCAGCTGGCGGTTGTACTCCAGCTCATGCTGCTGGGCCTCGTTGGCCAGCGCGTTCATGTAAGCCAGCACATCATTTTTATCAAAGCCGAACAAGCTGGAACGGAAGCCCTGTTCCTGAATGTTCATAGGTTCAGACGGCATGGCTTTTTACATCCTCTCGCAGAAAATTGATCAGGAACGCTTGTTCAGGATGCTGAGCAGATCGTCAATGTAATCGCCGTCATCCTCTTCCTCAGCCGGGGCAGCAGGCTGGGCAGCCACGGGGGTATCCATGCCGGTGCTGAAAGACTGGGTGAAGATGGGGTTGGGCATCGGCGGGTTGATGGGCTGCTGTGCGGGCTGCACGGGGGCGGCGGGCTGCACAGGCTGGACAGGCTGTGCGGGCTGCTGTACAGCGGTCTGCTGGGCGGCGCGCTTGGCGTCCACATGGGCCTGAATCGGCTCGTCCACCTCGGGGGTGCTCTCAAAGCCGGTGGCCACAACGGTGATGCTCATCTCATCGCTCAGGCGCTCATCAAAGGCAGTACCCCAGATGATGTTGGCATCGGGATGAGCGCTCTGGGTGATCATGCTGGCAGCGGTCTCGACATCCTCCAGACCAATGTCGGGGCTGGAGGTGATGTTGATGATGACGCCGCGCGCACCGGCGATGCTGGTCTCCAGCAGCGGGCTGGAGATGGCAGCCTTGGCGGCGTTCTCGGCCTTGCCGGCGCCCTTGGCAACGCCGACACCCATGTGGGCAAAGCCGGCGTCCTTCATGATGGAGCGGACATCCGCGAAGTCGAGGTTGATGAAGGCGGGGATGTTGATCAGGCTGGAGATGCTCTCAACGCCCTGACGCAGCACATTGTCGGCGGCCTCGAAGGCGTTCATCAGGGTGATCTTCTCCTGACTGATGAGCTTCAGGCGCTCGTTCGGGATGACGATCAGAGAGTCGACATGCATCATCAGGGAGGCAATGCCCTGCTCGGCCTGCGCCATCTTGCGCTTGCCCTCAAAGGCGAAGGGCTTTGTAACGATGCCAACGGTCAGGATGCCCAGATCATGGGCAGTCTCGGCCACGACAGGGGCAGCGCCCGTGCCGGTGCCGCCGCCCATACCGGCGGTGATAAAGACCATCTGCGCACCCTTCAGGGCGTTGGTGATCTCGTCCTTGCTCTCCTCGGCGGCGCGCTGTCCGATCTCCGGGTCAGCACCGGCACCGCGGCCCTTGGTCAGCTTGGCGCCAAGCTGGACCTTCTGGGTGGCCTTGGAGTTCAGCAGGGCCTGCTGGTCGGTGTTCATTGCAACGAACTCGACCCCGGACAGACCGGACTCGACCATGCGGTTGACAGCGTTGCCGCCGCCGCCACCTACGCCGATGACCTTGATATTGGTTACATTTTGCATTTCTTCGTCGAGAACGAATGCCATGAGTGTATCCCCCTAAAAGTGAAGTTGTTAAACCGGACCCGATGGGTACTGCACCCCGCGCAGGGGCACACTGGTCCGCTATTTTTTACATATAACTGATTATTAGAATATCAAATTTTACATGCAATTTCAATACCCTGAGGGCAAATTCATAAAAAATTGCGTTTCTCCCTGCGCTTTTGCCGGACAAGCACGGGATAGAAACGCGAAAATTCGGCAGATTGCTATATTTTAAAGGAAAAAGCAGGAAGTTCCCACAAAAAAGCGCCGCAGGGGGCGGACCGGGTCTGCCCCTGCGGCGCGGGTCTTGGATTACGCTTCACCGTGCGCGGCGGTGCAGTCTGCCCCAAGGCTGTGCAGCTCTCCGGGCAGGTCGGCGTAGCCGCGCGGGATATGCCCGGGGTCGCGCAGCGTGGTCTGCCCTTCGGCGGCAAGCGCCGCAATGAGCAGCGCCGCACCCCCGCGCAGGTCGGGGGCGGTCACGGCGGCTCCGTGCAGCGCCGCACCGCCGTCAATGCGCAGCCGCCGTCCCTGCGCGGTGCAGCCGGCCCCCAATGCGGCAAACCCTGCTGCGCAGGCAAACCGGTTGGCGAACAGGCGGTCATAGATCTCGCTCTCCCCCGCTGCCGTCAGCAGCACGGCAGCGGCCAGCGGGGCAGTGTCGGTCGCAAAGGCGGGCCAGGCATCGGCGGTCAGTCTGGCCCCGCCCCGCAGCGGCGCGGCGGGGTCGCGGGCAAGCCGCACGCAGTCCCCTGCCCGGGTCACGGTCACGCCGGTTTCGGCTAGAAAGCGCAGGAAAGCCCCGTAAACGGCCGGGTCGCAGCCGCAGATCTCAACCTCGCCGCCAGCGGCGGCCAGTGCGGCGGCATAGGTGGCGGCAGCAATGCGGTCCGGCAGCGGGCGGTGCGCGGTGCCCGCCAGCGGGCAGCCCCCGTCCACCGTCAGCACCGGCGTGCCGCAGCCCAGTATCCGGGCACCGCATGCCTGCAGAAAATGCACCATATCGCCTATTTCCGGTTCCTGTGCGGCCCCGCGCAGCACGGTGCGGCCCCGGGCGCAGCAGGCAGCCATCAGCAGCGTGAGGGTCGCGCCGACGCTCGGCAGGCGCAGCGTAAAGTCCACGCCATGCAGCGGGCCTCTGCGCCGCAGCGTCACGGCAATGCCCTCCAGCTCGACCTCGGCCCCCATGGCGGCCAATCCGGCCAGATGGATATCCACCGGCCGCGGCCCCAGACGGCAGCCGCCGGGCAGCGGCAGCCGCACATACCCTGTGCGGCAGAGCAGCGGCGCCAGGTAAAACACCGAGCTGCGCATTGCCCCGGCAAGTGATTCGGGAATCTCGCCGCAGAGCGTCTGCACCGGCCGTGTACACAGGTCCGCGCCGCACCGCCGCACATCGGCCCCCACGGCCTGCAGCAGCGCAAGGCTGGTCGTTACATCGGCAAGGGCCGGCACCTCCTGCAGGCGGCAGGGGCCGCGGCAGAGCAGCGTGGCCGCCAGCAGCGGCAGCGTGCTGTTTTTGGCGGCCGCCGGGCGGATGCGCCCATGCAGCGCCTGTTTGCCGGTAATGGTGATCATCTGCATGAGCGGGCCTCCCCCGAAGAAATATAGAATTGTATGCAAAAAGGCTTCCCCCGAGGGGGAAGCTGTCAGCGGAGCTGACTGATGAGGGACGTGTTTGCCGCAGCAGTACATTGCCGGGCAATGATGGAAAGCCTGCCCTCATCCGGCCCTGCGGGGCCACCTTCCCCCGAGGGGGAAGGCTGGGGTATATCTTCTACCCTGTTATATGCCGCCTGCCCGGCAACATATTACACCAGCATCGGCTGCAGCTGCACCCCGCGCAGGGCTGCGTCCAGCGTGTCGGGCAGCAGGGTGAAATCACTTTTCAGGCTGCGGGGCTTTTTGTAGCAGTCATCCTGACCGAAGGGCACAAAATAGTAGCTGCGCCGCTGCAAAAGCTGGCCCAGCGCCGGGGCGCTGCCCGCCAGACCATCGTTGGTGGAGGGGGCCAGTATGACCGGCCGGCCGCCACGCAGAAGGCTTTTGGCCGCCAGCGTCACGGGGGTCGCGCTGATGCCCGCCGCCAGCAGCGCCATCGTTGTGCCGGTGGCGGGGGCAATGATAAGGGCATCGGCCAGCTTTTGCGGGCCGAGCGGCTCCACGCCCTGCAGTGTTGTGAGCGGTTCATGGCCGGTCAGCTCCAACAGGGTCTGCCGCAGGGCTGCTGCAGTGCCGAAGCGGGTGTCCAGCCCTGCCGCGCTGGCGCTGAGAATGGGCAGGATCTCCCAACCGCGCGCCGTCAGCACCTGTATCTGGGGCAGCACGGCGGAAAAGCTGCAAAAGCTGCCGCACAGCGCAAAGGCGGCAGTGCGTTTTGGCCGGGTCGTCATGGCTCGCTCCTTTCTTTCTGTTCTTCGCGTTCTTCCAGAATGGCCAGCACGGTCTGGGCAATCAGCGCTCCCGCGGTCTGCGGGGCGCAGCGCCCCGGCAGGGCCAGTGCATGCTCGGCGTGCAGGCCCAGCTCCTCGGCGGCTGCAAAATCGGTGCCGCCGGGCAGGCTGGCAAGGTCGATGATCAGCGCCCCGGCCGGCAGCCGCTGCAAAAGCGTGCGCGGCAGCACTGGCGCGGGGATCGTGTTGATGACGGCGTCGAACCCCGGCAGCAGCGCGGGCAGGGCAGTCAGCGCAGCGGCGCGGCAGCCGCTGCAGCGGGCGTTGGCGCGCTGCTCGGGGCTGCGGGCAGCCACGGTGACCCGCCCGCCCAGCAGTGCCAGACGACGCGCCACGGCGCGGCCCACCCGGCCGTAGCCCAGCACAAGAAAGGCACTCTCCCAGATCGTGCGCTCCCGCAGGCGGAGCAGCAGCTCAAGGCAGCCCTCGGCCGTGGGGACGGCGTTCAGACATTCCAGCTCGGGCCGCCGGAAATAGTCGATCAGCGGCAGCCCGGCCTCCCGCGCGGCCAGCCGTACCGGCAGACCGGGGCGGCCTGCCAGAATCAGCGTCCCCTGCCCCGCACCCTGCAGGGCGCGGGCGACCTCATCGCTGACGCGGCCCTGAGACATCGGCAGCAGGATATAATCCGCTGCGGCGGCGTTGTCGGCGGCGGTCACGCCGCAGCCTGCGCGGCGCAGCACACGGGCCGCCGCCTGCTGGCGGGCATCGTGGCCCACCACACAGAAGGTCTTTGGCATACGCGCTCACCTCGTTTTGTTTTGCGCCATACTATGTCCTGCCCGCGCAGAGTGTGAACATCCGCTGACGGCCCGCTCCCTCGGCTGCGGACGATCGGTGACAGCAAAAAAGCACCCATCCCGTTTGGGATGGGTGCCGTGGGATCAATAGAGCTTCAGACCATCGCAGCGGCTGCGCCAGACGGCCAGCGGGTCGATGGGAACGGTGCCGATGCGCATCTCTGCCACAACGGCCTTGCTGCAGCCGCCCAGCAGCTGGCCCTGCTTGATGGTATCACCGGTCTTGACATCCAGCGAGGCAAGGCCGTAGAAGATGCTCTTGAGGCCTGCGCCGTGTTCGATCACGAGGGTGTTGCCATAGAGGCCGCCGAGGTCCTTCGCCAGCAGCACACGGCCGCTGGCAGGGGCAATCATCGAGCCTTTGCCGTTTTTGGGGCGGATGATCACATTGGTCGAGGTGCGCCCGCCGTAGCCGTAGTTGGTGCCCCGCTCACTGTAGGGGCGGCCTGCGTACTCGGTCATGCCGTAGGTCAGCGGGGTGTCAAAGCTGTCGAGGAAGGGCTGCACAAAGCCGCCTACGGACCACTGGATCTTGTCGTCCACAGTGGCAAACAGCTTGCTGACCGCCGCCGGGGCATCATCCTCGCCGATGTAGGGCGCGGCCATCTGAGAGGTTTTGCTGTAGTCCTTGTAGCTGAAGGAGCCTGCGCGCACCGACAGGGAGAGGGTCTCGGTGTAGCCGTCGGCCGATACCTCCAGATCAATGCTGCCGGGCTTCTGGTTCCATGGGATAGGCAGGTAGCAGATCCAGCCGCTGCCGGCCTTGACAAAGCCGACATTTTTGAGGGTGGTCTTGATGGCCGGGGCATCCTGCCCGAGGGTCTGGCCGACCCGCACCGCCGCCACACCGCCCTGTGCCACGCTGTCGGTCGCAAGCTGGATGGACGGCTTGATGCTGACCGTAAAGCGGAACTGCCAGGTCTCGGTGCCGGTCACGGTCGCCTCGTCAGCGGGGGTGCCGCTTGTGCTGACGATCAGCTTGGCATCGTAGGTGCCGTTCTCAGCAAAACGGTAGCTGCGGAAGCCGGTGGCGCTGCCGTCATAGATGGATTCCCCGGCGGCATCGGTGATGGTCAGCTGGGCGCTGTAGCCGCCCGGCGTGACGACCAGATCGGGGGAAGCACCGGATACCGGCAGCGCCAGCTCGGCCGGGGTGGGGTTCAGTGTTTCGGCATAGGTGCGGCGGAGCCAGCTGCCAACGATCGGCACATGCCATTTGTAGGCGGTGGGGGCAAGCTCCTGTCCGTCAAAGGTGGCCTTGATCTGGGGCAGCATATCGGGGGTGGCATTGTGGTAGAGCCACGCTACGCCGCCGCACGCGATGACCAGCACAAAAAGCACGACCAGCAGCAGCCAGCGCAGCATGCCGGTCACACCGCGCCCAAGCTTTTGGGTAAGGGTGTCCGCAGGCTCCTCCTCGGTGTCCTCCTCAGTGCTGTCCGGCTCGGCGGGCGGCGCATCGGGGGTATCCTCGGCGGGGGTGTCTGCCAGCCCGGCCATGATCTGGGCGATGGAAAGCTGTGCCGTGCGGGCGATGGTGTCCGCGCGGGCTTTTTTCTCGGGGGCGTCCTCCTCTGTGGAATCCTCCTCCGGTGCATTGGCCGCACCCTCGTCTGCATCGGGTGCGGGCTGCTCCGGCTCTGCGGAGGCAGCATCTTCGGGGGCAGGCTCGACTGCCGCTGTTTCATCGGTGCCGGCATCCGGCAGGGCTGCCTCGGCAGGCTCTGCCGGTTCCGGCTGCTCGGCGGCCTCGGGCTGTGCCGGGGCCGTTTCAGATGCTGTTTCAGGGGTTTCCGGCAGTGACACGGGGACGGCATCTGGCTGCGGGGCGTCCGGGGCCTCGGGTACCTGCAGGGATGCAGGTGCAGTTTCTGCGGGGGTCTCCGGGGTATCGCTCACAGCCGGCTGCTGCTTCGGCTCTGCCGTGGCAGCGGGCTTTTTGGGCTTGCCCTTGGCCGCTGACTTTTTGCGGCTGCGCCTGCGGGGCGCGGCGGGGGCTTTTTCGACCCATTCCACGCCGGCTGCGGCTTTCTTCTCTTCTTCCATGCTTACTCCCACTCTCTTAGCACACCCGGCCATACACACGGCACGGCGGGCCGGGGGCACCGCGCCGATCGTAACATTCTATGGGCGGCATCGCCGTGCGATGCCTGCGTTATTCAGCCTCACGGAATTGCAGACCGCTGCTGCCGTTCAGGGCAAGCTGCGGGTCGGTGGATTTGCTGCCGATGCGCAGCTCATAGATCAGGCTGTGGCTCATCCCGGCAGTACCCAGCGGGTCGCCGGTGGAAACCGACTGCCCGCGCACAACGCCGACCGTTTCCAGACCGTACAGATAGCTTTTTACGCCGCAGCCGTGGTCGATGACCACAGTGCCGCCGGTCAGGGTCAGCGTGCCGGCAAACACGATGTTGCCGGCCTGCGGGGCGGTGACAGTCTCGCCGTCTGCGGCGGCATAGGTCAGGCCGGTGGCCTGACCGCTGCGCTGGCCATCCACCATCTGGGTGGTGCCGTAGGCCAGACTGACAGCACCGGCGCTGGGGGCCTCGAACCGGCCGTTCCATAGCTTGGCGGAGCTGCCGGTGGTGTAAAGCGGCCAGATCGCGTTGCGGAACTCCTCTCCGCCGCCGACATCCTCCTCCGCCGGGACGGAAACGGTGTCGTACAGTGTGCGGGTCACCGTCAGGGTGATCTCCTTTTGCAGGGTGCCGCAGGTCAGCTGCAGCGTATGGTCGCCGCCCTCGGCGTTGTAGGTTACGGGCAGGTAGCCCATGTACCCCGTGGCGGTCTTGCGGAACCATACCTCGCCGAGATCGCTCTCGACGGTCGGCTCGCCGTCCAGAATACCGGACAGCTGAATCGCCACGATACTGCCCTGCGGCGCGCGCTCGCTGCTCAGGGTGACCTTGGGGTTCATCGCCATTGTGTAGCCTGCGCGGTAGGCGTACCAGCCCACCGGGTCACCGGGGGCATCACTGTCGCTGTGGTGGGCGGTCACTATGATCTGATACGCGCCGTTCTGGGTGTAGGTATAGGTGTTGCAGTCGGTCAGGCCGCCCGACCAGACGGTGCCGTCTGGCGCGGTGATCTGCACCTCGGCCGCTGTGACCCATTCGGGCAGGGTCAGTGCGGGGATCGTATCGGTGAAGGTGCCGAGCTTCTGCACGGTCAGGTTGGTCGGGCTTTCATAGGTCTTGCTGACCTTGTCGCCCAGCACGGGTATGGCCCAGTCCCAGCCGTTGGCGGTCAGCGTCAGCCCGCCGAACTGCACGGGCTGCTGGGGAAGCCGGTCCTCACCGGTGCGGCTGTAGAGAAACGCCGCTGTTCCGCCAAGGATCGCGGCAACCATGGCGGCGACCATCACCAGCCAAAGCAGCAGTTTGCGCATGATCTAGCTTTCTCCATTAACAAAAGACTGGGCGCCGTCAGGTCAGCGCCCAGCCGGTTCGTATTCGGTCACACAGGACCCCGATGGGGATTACTCCTCGGTGTTGGGGGCGTCGGGGATCTTCTCGTAGGTGGTGGTGTCCTCGGCGTTGGTGTCGTCCTCGTCATCGAAATCGTCATAATCATCGCTGAAGAGCAGGCGCTCGTACTCGTCCAGCTCCTTCTCACGGTGATGCAGGTAGAGGGCGGCGGCGGTCAGGGCACCGGCAGCGGCAAACAGGAAGGCCAGAGCGGCACCGAAGGTGGTCTTTTTCATCATGATAAAAACTCCTTTGTAAAAGCTGCGCTGCTGCGTCAGCTTGGTGAAATGTTCCCAGCGTGTCAAAAAATCACATTCTTGCCCTATTGAATGTGTAGGGGCGACCATTGGTCGCCCGCCAACTTGGCGCAGCAACGCGTTTCCCAAGAAGGCTTTTTCACAGACAAACGGATACGGGCGAGCAATGCTCGCCCCTACAAGAGCTTTTGACAGTCTGATGATCCGATTTACTGATTTTATTATACCCGACATCCCACGCAAATACAACAGCGTAATTGTAAAATATTGCGCGCAGCGTCCCCCGGCAGAGGCATCAGAACAGCCGGTCGGTCGGGTACAGCCCAGCCTCGCTCATCTGCTTGAGAGCGGCGACAAGCTCGGGCTTGTCCTCACGGTAGGTGATGCCGTGCCATTTGTCGGCGCTGGTCAGCACATGGACATCGGCCTCGCCATTGTTCAGCGCGTTCGTCACGACGGTGGGCAGGTAGTACTCACATTTCAGCGGGTTGACGGGCAGATTCTCCTTCAAAAACGCCGCAAACCCGGCCTTTGCGTCGCGGACATAGGCGGGCGTGAAGCCCCACAGATTCATCGAAACAACGGCGTCTGCAGGCAGGTCGCACCAGCTTTTGCCGCCGTCCTCGCTGTAATGGATGCCGCCGTCATACGGCTCGATGCAGGTGCGCTCGGTCACGCTGACGAGGTTGTGCTGCGCATCGGTCACACAGACACCGCGGCTGACGCTGCCGTTGGCACTGACCGTGTTGCCCAGCAGGAAGCCCACCATCGCCCAGGCGTAGCGGTCGCCGTCGGCGTGGGTGCTGAGGTAGTCGTAGACAAGGCGGAAGCCCTGCGGACCGTAGTAGTCATCCGCGTTGATGACCGCGAACGGCGCATCGCCGATGGCCTGCTCTGCCACAAGGATGGCGTGGGCCGTGCCCCAGGGCTTGACGCGCCCCTCCGGCACGGTGAAGCCCTCCGGCAGCTTGTCGAGCTGCTGGTAGGCATAGCGGACCTCAAACCCGGCGCGCAGGGCGCGGGCGCCGACAGCCTCCTTGAACGCCTGCTCGATCTCATGCTTGATGATGAAGACAACGGTCTCGAACCCGGCGCGGCGGGCATCGTAAAGGCTGTAGTCCAGAATGGCCTCGCCGGACGGCCCCACCGGGTCGATCTGCTTGAGCCCGCCGTAGCGGCTGCCCATACCGGCAGCCATGACAACAAGGATAGGTTTGGTAGACATGGAAATTCCCTCACTAATATGGTATTGCAATGTTAGAATATGGCAGGGGCGTCGAGGACGCCGCCCCCTACAGCACGCAGGATAAACAACTGCTTTTATAATACTGCGTTTCCCTTTCCGTTGCAACCCCTGACAAAATACAAAAATTCCATAAAAAAACGGCAGATTGTGACGCAGTTTGCTATGGCAACTTTGCACAGAAGATGCTATAATGAGGAAAACCATGACCGGGAGGGAGAACGAAGATGGAACATACCGGAAAGCGCGCGCTGGTGCTGGCGGGGGGCGGTGCCAAGGGCAGCTACCAGATCGGTGTCTGGCATGCCCTGCAGGCGCTGGACTGGACGCCGGATATCATCACCGGGGCCAGTGTCGGCACCCTGAACGGCTGCCTTTTCACGATGGGCAAGGCCCGCGAGGCAGAGGAGCTTTGGCGCAGTCTGGAGATCCATGATGTGCTGGAGGTCCCCGAATCGCTCAAGCGCGAGGAGCTGCGCGCCTTCTTCCTCGATATTTTCCGCAGCGGCGGGCTGAATGTTGAGCCGCTGGCCGAGACGATTGACCGCCTGATCGACGAGGATGCCGTGCGGCATTCCGCCATTCATTTCGGCCTTGTCATGACGGAGCTGGGCAGCCTGCGCAGCGTGCAATGCCCGATCGAGGAGATCCCCAAGGGGCAGCTCAAGGACTATATGCTGGCGTCCAGCGCCTGCTTCCCTGCCCTGCGCCCGCGGGAAATTGACGGTGTAAAGTACATTGACGGCGGCTGGCGGGATAATATGCCGTTGGATCTGGCCGCCCGCATGGGCGCGACCGAGTTGCTTGGGGTCGATGTGGACGGCATCGGCATCGTGCGGCCCAACACGACCGGCCTGCCCACCCGCATTGTGCGCAGCCATTGGGACCTTGGCCCCACGCTGGACTTTGACCCCGCCCGCGCCGGGCGCAACATTGCGCTGGGCTATTTTGATACGCTGCGCCTGTTCGGCCGGTACGGCGGCACGGCCTACGCCATGCTGCCCGATAACGAGGAATACCTTGCCCATTTCGCGGAGCGGTACCAGAAAAACCTTGCCGAGGTCTGCGCCCGCGCACCCGAGATAGATCTGGTCGAGAAGAATGCCCGCACCCGGGCAAACTACCCGGCCCCTTATGCGCCGAACCCCAGCGCCCCGACCCGCGGCGCGCTGGCCCCGCTGGAGCTGGCGGCAGAGCGTGTCGGCGTGCCTGAGGACATTCCGTATACCCCGAAGCTGCTGGCTGCGACCTTTATGGGCAGCTTTGACAAGGACCCGGCAGACCGGTTCCCCGCCCTGCTGGAGGGAAAAGAAAACACCCTTGTGACCGAGCGCGCCATTGCCGCCGCCGTGCCGGAGGAGTTTGTCACGGCCCTTGTGAGCAAAACACTCTCCGAAATGCCGATTTTGTAAAAGTGCCTCCCATCCGGGAAGGCTAAGGAGATTCAAAAAGGAGGCCTACTCTATGCACACCTACACCGGCGTGCCGGCTTCGTCCGGTATTGTGGTTGGCCCGGTCGAGCAGATCGACCACGGCACCACAGGGCTGCACCGCATCGTCTGTGACCCGTTCCGGGAGCGCGCGCTCTATGATGTGGCCGTTGTGCTGGCCAAGGACGAGCTGCGCCGGCTGAGCCAGCGCGCCAAGGGCCCCGATGCGGATATTCTGCTGTTTCAGATCGCCCTGCTGGAGGATGAATCCTTCACCAACGAGATCGGCGATTATATCGCCGCCGGTGCGGGCGGTGCCGCCGCCGTTGAGCGGGCAGAGCAGATCTTTGCAGACCGGCTGAAGAATGTGGACGATGAGTATATCCGGGAGCGCAGTGTCGATGTCTGCGATGTCTGCCGCCGGGTCGTGGATATTCTGGACGGCCGCCCGCGCCGGCGGCTGCATCTCAAGCGGCCGAGCATTCTGGTCGCGGATCGGTTCTTCCCCAGCGATCTGTTCAGCCTTGACCGCCGGATGGTGCTGGGGCTTGCCAGCGATCAGGACAGCACGATCAGCCACGCCGCCATTATGGCGCGCAGCATGGGGATCCCGGCGGTGGTGCAGCTGGGGGACGGCGCAGCCGCCATGGCGGTGGGCCGCCGCGCGATCCTCGATGCCGACAACGGCACACTGGTGGTCGAGCCGGACGGCGCGCAGATCGCCCGGGTGGACTGCCAGATCGCATTGAGCCGCCTGCACGGCCAGCAGCCTGACCCTGTGGCCGCCCTGCCCTGCCTGACCAAGGGCGGCACAGCCTTCCGTCTGATGCAGACCTGCAACCTGATCGACAACGAGATGCCCCATACGCAGGGGGCGGCGGGCATCGGCATCGTGCGCTCCGAGAGCGCGATCCTTTGCGAGCAGAGCGAGCAGACCCAGACGAGCCGTCTGAAGGAATATCTGCGCTCGGCCGAGGGCGTCCCCGTGGTGCTGCGCACCTGCGATACCCGCGCCGATGATGATGCCCCCTGGTCTGCCGAGCTGCAGGCGCGGCTGGGCGGAGACCGGCTGTTCAAGTCCCAGATCCGTGCGCTGCTGCGCGCCGCCCCAGAGGGGCATCTGTGTGTCGTGTTCCCGATGGTAAAGGATGCGGCAGACTGGGATAGATGCCTGCAGGAGGTCAATAACTGCAAGGATGAGCTGCAGATCAGCGGTGTTGAGATCGGGATGCCGATGCTGGGCTGTGTGATAGATATGCCCTCGGCCGCTCTGATGGCCGCCGACATCATGGACCGCGGCGCCCAGCTGATGGTCATTGACGCGGAGGACCTGACCCGCTACACGCTGGGCCTTGTGCATAACCCCACCGCTGCCGTGGGCCAGCTGACAAACCCCGCTGTGCTGCGGCTGGTCAAGAGTGTGGTGGAGCAGGCTGCGGCCCGCCGTGTGCCGGTCTACGTCTGCGGCATCACGGTAGCGGCGGTGAGCGCCATGCCGGAGTACCTCAAGCTCGGTGTGCGCACCTTCAGCGCAGAGCCTGCCGCGCTGCTGCCGCTGAAGAAGCTGCTGATGGAGCAGGAAATTTGAAACCTGTACCCCCCGCAGCGTGCCGAGAAAACGCCCCTTTGCAGCGCTTAACAAAATGAAAATGCCCGCCGTTTTCACGGCGGGCATTGTTCATGCGATCAATTACTGAGCAGCAGCCTTGTTGGCGCGCTTAGCCATGCGGCTGATCTTGCGGGCAGCGGTGTTCTTATGGATGACACCCTTGCTCTTAGCAGAGTCGATGGCAGAGACAGCAACCTTAACGACGGTCTCCTTGTCAGCAGCATTGCTGTCGATGGCAGCGTTTGCCTTCTTGACAACTGTTTTCAGGTTGGACTTGACGACCTTATTGTGCAGGGCCTCTTTCTTGGCCTGAACAACGCGATCCTTCTGAGATTTAATATTAGGCATTCGTTCCACCTCCTTAGTTCCCCATAACAGTACAAGTTATCCTATCATACTTTTTGCAAAGTTGCAAGTGGTTTTTGAAAAAAACTTCATAGAAAGCAAAAAAAGCGCATAAAATTTGGGTGCAGAGGGGGTGTGTGCCATGCAAAGACTGCGCCGGTGGGTCTCGGCGGCGGTGTACGGGGGCGCTTTTGCGGCCGGGGTGCTGGCGGTTGGGGCAGCGCTGGCGTTCTGCCCCGGGCGTGCCTGGCTGCTGCGGGGGGCGCTCTATCTGCAGGACCCTGCGGCTGCGGCGGCGCTTGACTGGCCCGCCGCCCCGGCACAGAGCGTCAGCAGCCCGCAGCGGCCGGAAAGCCGCCCCACGCCGCTGCCCACGCCCTGCCCTGCCCCGGCACCGTCCGCAACGCCGCAGCCGTCCGCAGTCCCCACGGCCACACCGCTGCCCAGCGCCGCGCCCGAGCTGGCGGACGCGGGCCGCATCCGTGCGGTGCAGCTGCGGCAGGGCAGCGGCACCGGCTATCTGCAGCTTGCGGCGGGCAGCATCAAAAACAGCACCGAGCATCCGGACTCTGACCTGCGCGCCGCTGTCACGACCCCCAGCCTGCCTTTTTCTATAGAAAGGGACAGCGCCGCGCCGCAGGTGCTGATCATGCACACCCACGCCACGGAAAGCTACCAGCTTTGGCCCGACCCTGTGTATGACAAAAGCTATGCGGCCCGCAGCAGGAACACGGCGCTGAATGTCTGCGCCGTGGGGGCTGAGATGGCCCGGGTGCTGAACGAGGCCGGCATCAACACCCTGCATGACACAACGCTCTACGATGCGCCCGGCTACACCGACAGCTACAAGCGCAGCCGCGCCGGCGTGCAGGAGTATCTGGCGCGGTATCCCTCGATCAAGGTCGTGCTGGATGTCCACCGCGATGCCATCGAGGACGCGGACGGCACCCGGGTCAAGCCGGTGTGCGAAATTGGCGGCGAGAGTACAGCGCAGGTCATGCTGATTGCCGGGTGTGACAACGGCGGCAGTATCGCCCTGCCCAACTGGCGGCTGAATCTGCGTCTGGCCGCCGCATGGGAGGCCGCCATGGAGGAGTCCCACCCCGGCCTGACCCGCCCTGTTCTGTGCGGGTACAGGTTTTATAACCAAGATTTAACGACCGGCAGTTTGTTGATAGAGGTCGGCGGCCATGCCAATACGCTGGATGAGGCAATAAGGGCCGGAAGGTATGCGGCGGAAGGGCTGGCAAAAATATTGTGAGCCGAAAGATGAAAATAACGCCGCCCTGTAGAGGCCGCAGATGCGCGGCTCTCAGCTTGCCCATTGCTGAGTAGCTCCCGTACAGCGGCGGGCCGGGCATGCCCGGCCCCTACAACTCTACAACTCTATAAATATCGGCTCTTTACTTTTTATAAAATACCTGCTACAATACTAATATTCATAGTATAAAGAGGAGTGGACTACCCATGCAGAGAACGGAACTTGCATCGCTGTACAAGGCTACCCCCGCAGACGGCACTAAGGTCACTGTCTGCGGCTGGGCCAAGACTGTGCGCGATTCCAAAAATATCGGCTTCATCTCGCTGTCGGACGGCAGCTGCTATAAGCCTGTCCAGATCGTGTTTCAGGCAGATAAGCTCGCCAACTATGCCGAGATCGCCAAATGCGGCCTGTACACCAGCTTTGAGGTCACCGGCACGCTGGTGCTGACCCCGAACGCCAAGCAGCCCTTTGAGATCAACGCCGACGAGATCACGGTGCTTGGCCCCTGCGGCGGCGATTATCCGCTGCAGAAAAAGAAGATGGGCATGGACTATCTGCGCACGATGACCCACCTGCGCCCCCGCACCAACACCTTCAATGCGGCGTTCCGCGTGCGCGGTCAAGCGGCGTTCGCCCTGCACCAGTTCTTCCACGAGCACGGTTTTACCTATGTTCATACGCCGATCTTCACCGGCTCTGACTGCGAGGGCGCGGGCGAGATGTTCCAAGTTACGACCCTCGACCTCAACGACGTGCCCCGCAACGATGAGGGCGGTGTCGACTACACGAAGGACTTCTTCAAGCGCCCTGTCAACCTGACCGTCTCCGGCCAGCTGGAGGCCGAGGCCATGGCGATGGCGCTGGGCAACGTCTACACGTTCGGCCCGACCTTCCGCGCCGAGAAGAGCTACGACACCCGCCATGCGGCAGAGTTCTGGATGATCGAGCCTGAGATGGCCTTCGCCGACCTGAACACCTACCTTGAGACCGCTGAGGCGATGACCCGCTATGTCATCCGCTATCTGCTCGACAACTGCCACGACGAGCTGGCCTTCTTCAACCAGTTCTTCGATAAGGGCCTGATCGAGCGGCTGGAGCTGGTCGCAAACTCCGAGTTTGCCCGCGTAAGCTATACCGATGCCGTAGAGCTGCTGAAGAAGAACAACGACAACTTCCAGTACAAGGTCGAGTGGGGCACCGACCTGCAGACCGAGCATGAGCGCTATCTGACCGAGCAGATCTTCAAAAAGCCGGTCTTCGTCACCGACTACCCGAAGGAGATCAAGGCATTCTACATGCGCCAGAACGAGGACGGCAAGACCGTGGCCGCCGCCGATATGCTGGTGCCCGGCATCGGCGAGCTGATCGGCGGTTCTCAGCGTGAGGAGCGCCTCGATGTGCTGGAGGCCCGCATGAAGGAGCTGGGTCTGAACACCGCCGACTATGACTGGTACCTTGACCTGCGCCGCTACGGCAGCGTCAAGCATGCCGGCTACGGTCTGGGCTTTGAGCGCCTGCTGATGTATGTCACCGGCATCCCCAACATCCGCGATGTCATCCCCTTCCCCCGCACCTGCGGAGGCTTCTGATGCAGCCCATTGCCGCACCGCTGCTGCAATGGTTCAACGCAAACAAACGGCTCCTGCCTTTCCGGCAGGAGCCTTCTGCGTACCATATCTGGGTCAGCGAGATCATGCTTCAGCAGACCCGCGTGGCAGCGGCCATCCCCTACTATGAGCGCTTTATCGCGGCGCTGCCCGACCCCGCCGCGCTGGCCGCCTGTGAGCCGGACGCCCTGCGCAAGCTGTGGCAGGGTCTGGGGTACTACAACCGCGTCAACAATATGCAGAAGGCGGCCCGCATCGTCTGTGAGCAGTACGGCGGCGACCTGCCCGCCGACTATGAGGCGCTGCGCAGCCTGCCGGGCATCGGCGACTACACGGCGGGTGCAGTGGCGAGCATTGCGTTCGGCATCCCGGTGCCTGCGGTGGACGGCAATGTCCTGCGGGTCTTTGCGCGGCTGTACAACGATGATGCCGATGTGATGACCCCCGCCGCAAAGAAAGCGTTTACCGTGCGGGTGGTTGACCAGATGCCGAAGGCCACCCCCGGCCCGTACAATGAGGCACTGATGGAGTTGGGCGCGCTGGTCTGTGTGCCCGGTGCGCCCCGGTGCGAGGTGTGCCCGCTGGCGCAGCTGTGTCAGGGGTACGCCGCAGGGCGTGCTGCCGAGCTGCCCGTGAAGCCTGCGCCGAAAGCCAAGGGCAGGGTGCCCGTGACGGTGGCGCTGATCGAGAGCGAGCGCGGCGTTTTATTGCAGCGCCGCCCCGCCCGCGGACTGCTGGCTGGTTTGTGGCAGCCCGCCGCGTGGGAAAAGAGCCTGACCCGCGAAGAGCTGACCGCTGCGCTGGCTGCACTGGGCGTACGGGCTGCGCTGGGCGAAGCCCTGCCCCCGGCAAAGCATGTGTTTACCCACAAGATCTGGGAGCTGGGCGGCTGGCGCGGCACCGCCCCGGCGTGCGACCTACCGGAGGGCTATGTCTGGGCCGCGCCCGAGGATCTGGCCGAGGTATACCCCGTGCCGAATGCGTTCGGCGCGTATGTGAAGGC
>ERZ1673745.1014-NODE-1014-length-23454-cov-7.388777_pt1 | contig 23454 bp, 14 predicted proteins | sample MGYA00580206_ERZ1673745 | MGnify/ENA primary metagenome ERZ1673745 (study PRJEB41218, sample SAMN15661753) | gut metagenome | host: Homo sapiens | place: Canada: London | collected 2015-08-20/2019-03-30 | study: EMG produced TPA metagenomics assembly of... | reverse complement strand
CGCCCCACGCCGTACTGCGGGGCCTCGGGCAGGGTAAAGTTCTCGGTAAAATTGTTTGTCAAATCGTTGATGTTCATCCGCACCGCCCAGAATACATCGCCGTAATCCCGCAGGACGGTGTAGTCCGCGTTCAGCGCTGCCAGCGTGGCCGTGTCGGTGACGATGTAGGCGGTGTCCCCTGCCGGCGTGTACTCGGTCAGGCTGCTCTGGTAGACGCGGCTCACGCTGCCGCTGTCCGCCAGTGTCTTGGCGGCATCGGCGGGGATGCTGACAAGCTGGATGCGCGCCGTGGCGGGCAGCGCTGCCATCAGATCGCCGCGGGTGATCTCGCCGTACTCCGGCTCGGTCACACCGCCTGCGAGAGCCTCGACCGCAGCCCCCTCCGGCAGACCGCTGGCTGTATCGTTGGCCACAGCCTCGGCGTAGAGCGCCGCCAGATAGTTGCCGAAGCTGATCGTCCGGCTCGCGTCCGGGTTTTCCGCGTAGGTGAAAAGCGGCGTGTAGAGGATGCTCTGGTCATCGGCATCCAGCGCGGCGATCTTGGCCGCCGCGTAGACATAGGCATCTGCACCGGCCTGCCGGGCTGCGTCTGCCGTCTCGGTGGGGGCAGCGGTGTCCTTGCCGCCCGCAGCGGCGGTATCCTTGCCGGGGTCGGCGGGGTCGGCGGCGGCCTCGGTCTGGGCCTGCGCTGCAGCCATCTCAAGCCAGGTGCTGCGGCTGCCCTCCATCGCCTCGGCCGTCACCGCGCTCTGCAGCACGGCGCGGCAGCCGCCGCCTTGCGTGAACACCAGATCCAGCCGGGCTATGCCGCCAAGTCCCTGCGCCGCCCCCAGCACATTCGTGCCGTTTTCGGCAGCGATGCCGTCAATGATGGCGGTCACGCCGCTGTTCAGCAGCGCCTTCTGCCAGTCGCCCCCGGGCGCAGTGGCCGCAATGGCAATAATGGCATCACACCCGGCGTTCTGCAGCGCCGCGATCTGCTCGTTGGCGGTATCGGTCCAGTCGCGGACCGTGATAAACTCGCCGTTGGCGGCCGAGATTCCGGCAGCCTGCGCCGGGTCATTCAGCGCAAAGAAGCCGATCTTGTACCCCGCGCGCTCCACGATCGTGTACATGCCGTTCGTAACGCGGTTGCGGTTCCAGCTGGTGGAGCGGTAAAATACGGCGGTGGCCTCGTTGTTCAGCAGGTTGGAGGCAAGCGAGGGGCCGCTGCCCATGTTGGCATCGCTGACAAGGCGGGTCGTGCCGTAGGCAAAGTCGTTCAGCGCCATCGCCTGCAGGTCATACCCGGCCGCCGAGAAGGCCGACAGCATATCCATGCCGCCGGTCAGGCTGGCGCTCTGGGTGCCGTGCAGGGCATCGCCCGCGTCCAGCAGGATCGAATCCGGGGTGGAGGCCTTCAGCGCGGCGGCGTCCGCCAGCGTGGTGCGGTCCCCCCGCAGCCCCGCCGTGGCAAAGATCGGGACCGTGATGTCCCCCACCCGCACAAGGCAGGTGCGGCTCTCGGTGCCATCGGCCAGCGTGGCCGTGATCGTACACTCGCCGCTGTCGGTGCGGGCGCGGACCGTGCCGTTTTTGTCCACCGTGGCAACGCTCTTATCGCTTGTTGTCCAGTAGACCCTGCGACCGCCCGCCTTCTCGTCAGGCTCGTTCGTCTCAAGGGTGGCGTAGGCGTCCTTGCCGTCCATGTGCAGCTCATCGGTGCGGGTATCGTTTTGCAGCACCGGCGCGGCAGTCTTGCCGTTGCAGGCGCTCACGCCGGTAAAAGTAAACGGCCGCATGACGAAATCAAGGTCCACCGTCTCGCTCTGCACGCCGTAGTCCGCGCCGGGGGCGCTGTAGGTGGACTGCCACATGTCGTAGGTGCCGGCATAGCCCAGCTCGTCAGAGAAGCGGGCGATCCAGAGGTTGTCGCGCCACGGGTCAAACCCGGGGTCGCTGAACCGCGCGCGCACCCAGTTCAGCGAGGCATAGACGCCCTGCTCGCCGGTGTAGCCATGCTCCTGCAGGCGGTCGAAGAACGCCTTGGTGATCTCGGCCATCTCGGACGGGAAAACGCCGCTGATGTATTTGTCCTCCAGATCATAGTAGACGGGGTAGCTCAGCCGGTACGGGCTGGCGGTGTAGTCGTCCAGCCCCTCCTGCGGGGGCGCGGTCAGGCCCAGCAGCCGCGCCACATGGTCGGCCTCGCTGCGGGCCTCCTCCACCGTCGTTGCGTAGGAGTAGAGATAGGTGCCGAACGGGATGCCCAGCCGGGTGCATTCATCGGCATTGCGCCGCCACTGCGGGTCATCCTGCGCCCAGTTTTCCTCGGCGCCGTCCCACTCACCGCCGAAGCCGCAGCGGATGATCGCAAAGTCGATACCGGCCGCCTTGGCGGTCTCCCAGTTGACCTCTCCCTGAAATTTGGAGACATCCATACCCTTCAGCACCGCCGCCGGGATCGCCCCGCCGCTGGCGTTGAAGTAGTAGCCCAGTTCGTTTTTCTGCCATGCGGCGGCAGGCGTGCCGAAGTCAGCCTCGGCCGGGCCGCCGGGCTCCGCCGTGCAGCGCACCATCACAACGGACACCACCAGCACGACCGCCAGGCAGAGCAGACACAGCCCCAGCACAATACGGCTGCGGCGGCGTTTTGCACTGCGGCGCTTTGGTTTTTGGGGCGGCTGCGGCGGGCGCGGTGCCGCCGTTTGGGCCGGTCTGGCCTTGGTGGCAGCGCGGGCGGGGCTGCGGTAGACTTTGCGTTCTTCTGGCACGGCGGTTTACCTCTCTCCGGGTAGATTTTATGCAGGGATAGCTATTATTAGTGTAGCATTTTGTCGAAGAAATTACAATCAGCCGCAGCAGATATTGGGGAAATTTTACACAAAAAAGCCTTCCCCCATTGGGGGAAGGTGGCCGAGCCCGCGAGGCCGGATGAGGGGCGCGTCTGCCCGGCAAATGGACAATACCGGCAGCGCCGCCCCTCATCAGTCCGCTTCGCGGACAGCTTCTCCCATGGGAGAAGCCTTTTTCAAATTTTGCTTTTTACACGTCCAAAAATAGTACGGCACCTCAAACGCCAGCATAACGCACCAGCCGAAGGCGCAGGCAAACGCGATGCCCGGCAGCCCCATGCGCGGGGCCAGCACAGCGGCCGCAGCGGCCCGCAGGCCTGCCTGCAGGCAGGTGCCGATCAGGGTGGTCGTCATCTTGCCCATGCCGCGGTAAAAGCCCTGCAGGCTGTTCGTCAGGGCGGGCAGCGCATAGAGCAGCGCCATATACCCAAGGTAGCGGCTACCCAGCGCAATGACCTCGTCCGCGCCCTCCCCCGCCACAAACAGCGAGAGGATCGGCCAGCGCAGCGTCAGCGTCACGCAGCCCACCAGCAGCCAGTAGCCCAGCTCAAGCCGCAGCCCCACCGCAAAGCCGCGGCGGATGCGTTCAGGCTGCCTTGCGCCGCGGTTCTGCGCAATGTAGGTCGTGATGGCCGTGGCGATGCTCTGCTCCGGCGTGAAGGCGAAATCATCCACCCGCGTCACCGCGTTGAATGCCGCAATGGAGCCAACGCCCAGCGCGTTGACCTGCCCCTGGATCAGCACCTTGCAGATCGGCTGCACCGCCTGCTGCAGGGCCGTCACCGAGCCGTAGCGCAGGATCGGGCCGAGCAGTGCGCGGCGGATGCGCCACTGACCGCGCTCGGGGCAAAGCTCCGGCACGCGGCAGGCCATGTAAACAGCGGCCATCACGGCGCTGGCAGCCTCGGCCACCACGGTCGTGACCGCACTGCACACGATGCCGAAGCCCAGCCCGCCGATCAGGACGAAATCCAGCACGGCATTTAGCACTGCCGAGAAGGCAAGGAATTTCAGCGGCGTTTTGCTGTCGCCCACACTTTTCAGCCCCGCCGCGAGCGCGTTGTAGAAGAAGGTGAACGGCGCGCCCAGAAATGTGATGCGCAGGTAGACACCCGTGATCTCAAAAATCGATGACGGCACGGCCGTTGCCCGCAGTATCCACGGCGTCAGCAGACAGCCCGCCGCAGCCGCACCGCAGCAGAGCAGGGCGCCGAACAGCAGCGTTGTGGCCAGCGTTTCTTTCAGCCGGTCGGTTCGTTTGGCCCCGAACGCCTCACTCATCAGCACGCCCGCGCCGATGCACAGCCCGCTGATCGCAAGGATCACAAGGTTCATGACCGGTCCAGCCACACCCTCGGCAGCCAGCGCATCCTGCCCGATGAACCGCCCCGCAATGATGGAATCCACCGCATTGTACGCCAGCTGCAGCCAGTTCCCCAGCAGCAGCGGCACCGCATACAGAAAGAGGTGCCCCAGCGGGGCACCCTTGGTCATATCACGCATGATTTACTTTTTGTCCTCTTCCGTCTCGGCCACAATGTAGATGGGGCGGTGCTTGACCTCTAAGTAGGTTTTGGCCAGGTACTCGCCCACGATGCCGGTGCAGAACAGCTGGACGCCGCTGCACAGCAGAATGATGCAGACAAGGCTCGGCCAGCCGGAGGTCGGGTCGCCGAACATCAGCGCCCGGGCAATGACAAAAATAATGCCGATGAACGCCAGCAGGCAGAACAGAACGCCCACGCCCGCCGCCATCAGCAGCGGCGTGGTCGAGAAGCCGACAATACCCTCGATGGAGTATTTGAACAGACCCCAGAAGTTCCACTTGGTCGTGCCGGCCACGCGCTCAATGTTCTCGTAGTCGAACCATTTGGTCTTAAAGCCGACCCAGCTGAAAATGCCCTTGCTGAACCGGTTATACTCGGCCATGCTTAGCACGGCATCGGTCATCTTGCGGCTCATCAGGCGGAAATCCCGCGCACCATCGACAATCTCCGTGTCAGACATCCTGTTGATGATCTGGTAGAATTTGCGCGCGAACCAGCTGCGCAGCGGCGGCTCGCCCTTGCGGGTCGTGCGGCGGGTGGCGGCGCAGTCGTACTCGCCGGTCAGCAGCGTGTCCAGCATCTGCGGAAGCAGCGCAGGCGGGTCCTGCAGGTCGGCGTCCATCGTGGCGACATAATCGCCCCTGGCCGCCTGCAGGCCGGCGTAGATGCCGGCCTCCTTGCCGAAGTTTCGGCTGAACGAGACATAGCGCACGCGGTCGTCCTGCGCGTGCAGCTCGCGGGCCACACGCAGCGTACCGTCGCGGGAGCCGTCATCCACAAAGATGAACTCAAAATCCGCGCCGTGGCTGGTTTTCATCTCCGCCGCCACGCGGGAGGCTTCTTTATAAAAAAGCGGCATCGCTTCTTCTTCATTGTAACAGGGTACGATCAGACTGATGAGCATGGTGTGACCTGCTTTCGTCAAGAAATTTATTATTTTTTATTATACCGTAGTTGACGGAGTTTGTAAACAGGGACTATTGAACCACGTGCGCTTTGTTAGGTGCGGCGAAATATTTGCATCGCAATAGCGGCAGCGTCATCGGAGGGGTCAAGACCCCTCCCTACAGTACCGCGTTCCCGGGTGCTTTGTAGGGAGCGGTCTTGACCGCTCCGGGCGGCATCGCGGCAGCTACCCACCAAAAAAGGCAGAGCTTTCGCTCTGCCTTGGGTTCGTGCTAAAAATCAGCCTTTGACCGCGATATTGACCAGCTTGCCCTTGACGTAGATCTCCTTGGCAATAGTCTTGCCGGCGATGGCTTCGGCTACGGCGGGCTCGGCCTTGGCGGCGGCGATGGCGTCCGCGTTCTCGATGGCGGCGGGCACCTTGATGCGGGCCTTGACCTTGCCGTTGACCTGCACAGCGATCTCAATCGTCTGCTCAACGCACTTGGCCTCATCGTAGACAGGCCACGGGTAGTAGGCCAGCTGCTCGGTGTGGCCCAGCTGCTGCCACAGCTCCTCGGTCATGTGGGGGGCAAACGGGTTCAGCAGCTGCAGCAGCAGCTCGTACTCGGCCTTGTTCGCACCCCCCTGATCGCTCAGCGCGTTGACATAGATCATCAGCTGGGCAATGGCCGTGTTGGCCTTGAGGGCGTCAATGTCCTCGCCGACCTTCTTGATGGTGCGGTTGGCAACGGCCTCCAGCTCGGGGCGCACGCCCTCACCGGGGACGAGCTTCTCGCTCATCGACCAGATCTTATCAAGGAAGCGCTTGCAGCCCTTGATGGAGGAGGTGTTCCACGGGGCGGCCTTCTCAAAGTCGCCGATGAACATCTCATACAGGCGCAGGGTGTCGGCGCCGTACTCGGCCACGACATCGTCCGGGTTGACGACATTGCCCAAAGACTTCGACATCTTGACGATGGGATGCTCGGCCATCTCGCCGTACTTCTCAACAAGGGCCTTGCGGGCGCCCTTCTCATCGCCGTACTCGGCCAGCAGGCGCTTGCGCTCGGCATCAGGCTGGTTCTCAAAGGCATGGGGGTTCAGGCCCAGAATCATGCCGTGGGAGGTACGCTTCTGGTACGGCTCCTTGGTGGGCACTACGCCGATGTCATACAGGAATTTATGCCAGAAACGGCTGTACAGCAGGTGCAGGGTGGTATGCTCCATGCCGCCGTTGTACCAGTCCACAGGGCTCCAATACTCGAGCGCCTCCTTGCTGGCCAGCGCCTCCTTGTTGTGGGGGTCGCAGTAGCGCAGGAAGTACCAGCTCGAGCCGGCCCACTGGGGCATCGTGTCAGTCTCGCGCTTCGCGGGTGCGCCGCAGCAGGGGCAGGTGGTGTTGACCCACTCGGTATGGCGGGCCAGCGGGCTTTCGCCGTTCTCGCCCGGCTCAAAGTCCTTGATCTCGGGCAGGCGCAGGGGCAGCTCGCTCTCGGGCAGGGGCACCCAGCCGCACTTCTCGCAGTAGACCATGGGGATAGGCTCGCCCCAGTAGCGCTGGCGGCTGAACACCCAGTCGCGCAGCTTGAAGTTGACCTGCTTGTGGCCCTTGCCGTTCTCCTCCAGCCATGCGTACATCTTATTCTTGGCGTCCTCGACAGACAGGCCGTTCAGGAAATCAGAGTTGACCAGCGTGCCGGTGGCCACATCGGTGAACGCCTCCTTGTCAAGGTCACTGGGGGTATTGCCCTTGACGACCTCGATGATGGGCAGGCCGAACTTCTTGGCAAACTCCCAGTCGCGGGTGTCATGGGCGGGCACGGCCATGATGGCGCCGGTGCCGTAGGTTGCCAGAACATAGTCGGAGATGAAGATGGGGATCTCCTTGCCGTTGACGGGGTTGATGCCCTTGACGCCCTCGATGACGACGCCGGTCTTGTCCTTATTCAGCTCGGTGCGCTCGAAGTCGGACTTGCGGGCGGCCTCCTCCTGATAGGCGGCAACGGCGTCGGCGTTCTGGATCAGGCCCGCATCGACCCACTTTTTGATGAAGGCATGCTCAGGGCTGATGACCATGTAGGTCGCGCCGAACAGCGTATCCGCGCGGGTGGTGTAGACGGTCAGGGTATCGCCGGCGGTGGTGGCAAAGTTGATCTCGGCACCGTGGCTGCGGCCGATCCAGTTGCGCTGCTGGGTCTTGACGCGGTCGATGTAGTCCACCTCGTCCAGATCGTCGATCAGGCGGTCGGCGTAGGCGGTGATCTTCAGCATCCACTGGCTCTTGTTCTTCTGCACAACGGGGCTGCCGCAGCGCTCGCAGACGCCGTTGACGACCTCCTCGTTGGCCAGAACGACCTTGCAGCCGGTGCAGTAGTTGACGGTGGTCTCCTTTTTGTAGGCCAGACCCTTTTTGAACAGCTGGATGAAGATCCACTGGGTCCACTTGTAATACTCGGGGTCGGTGGTGTTGATCTCACGGTCCCAGTCGAAGGAGAGGCCCAGCGCCTGCAGCTGGCTCTTGAAGCGGGCCACATTCTGGGCGGTGACGATCTCGGGGTTGATGTGGTTCTTCAGGGCGTAGTTCTCGGTCGGCAGGCCGAAGGCGTCCCAGCCCATGGGGTACAGGACATTGCAGCCGCACTGACGCTTTTTGCGCGCAACGATGTCCAGCGCGGTATAGCTGCGCGGATGGCCGACATGCAGGCCGGCCGCAGACGGGTACGGGAACTCGACCAGTGCATAGAATTTAGGCTTGGAATGGTCGATCTCCGCATGGAAGGTCTTTTCGTCCGCCCACACCTTCTGCCATTTGGCCTCAACAGTTTTAAAGTCGTATTTCATAATTCTTCTCCCCACAGATGAATTTTAGATGGGTAGCGTTAAAGCCTTCCCCCTTTGGGGGAAGGTGGCCCCGCAGGGCCGGATGAGGGGAGGGTATGCCGCGGCAACCCGTTCATGGGTCACAATGGCATAAACACCCCGCGCATCCCGTTCACGGATTGCCGCGGGAAAGTCTGCCCCTCATCAGTCAGCGGTCGGGGCCGCTGACAGCTTCCCCCGAGGGGGAAGCCATTCCGCATTTTTACTGCTCGTCCGCACTTTCGTCCGGCATCCACTCGCTGGCGGGCACGGGCTTGGCGTCGGCCCAGAGATGCTCCAGATCGTAGTAGTCGTGGGCCTCCTGCGTAAAGACATGGACGATGACGCTGCCGTAGTCCAGCAGCACCCAGCGCTTGCCGTCGTGGCCCTCGGTGCGCAGCACCTTGACGCCCTCGCGGTCCAGCTGGAACTCGGCCTCATCGGCCAGTGCGCCGACATGGGTGGTAGACATACCTGTGGCAATGACAAAATATTCCGTAACGGTGGTCAGGTCCTCAACCGCCAGAATATGGACGTTGACGGCCTTCTTGGCGTCCAGCGCACGGGCCAGACGAATGGCAAGTTCTTTGCTTTCCATATAGTAACTCTCCTAGTGTAAATTACGCTGCGGGCTGGCTTTCGGCCTCGGTACTCCCGCTTTCAGCGGCGGACTCGGACGCCATGACATCCGTGACCTGATTCGAGCCGTCGAGGTTCTGGTTCGGGTCTTTCTGGGCCTCATCAGCCTCGGTCATCAGTTTGCCCATCCACTGGATGTTCGGGTCGGTGGCCGCATAGCCGGACAGGTCAATGACATTGTCGCACAGGTTCAAGGCGCTGGCGTCCACGGGGCCGGTATTCTCGCGGAAATACTGGTTCAGCAGGTCCGCGTCCGCCTGACGCGCCGGGTAGAGCAGCGACTGCTCGTTGTACTTGGGGCCGCTGATGACCGGCATCTGGCAGATCATGATCTTGCTGGAATCAATTTTCAGCATACTGATGGCAAAGCTGACGAGGTTGGACGCACTGAGGTTCGTCTCCATATAATTCAGCACAGCGGGGGTCAGCTTGGCCACATCCCAGATATTGCCGATGCTCTTGAGCTTGCGGAACAGTGCGGCATAGAACTGGCGCTGCATGTTCAGGCGGCCGATGTCGCCGTCCGGGTAGATGTGGCGCGCGCGCAGCAGGAACTCGCAGGCATCGCCCTTGAGCGTCTGATAGCCCTGATTCAGATGGCTGCCCTGATAGTCCATCTCCCTCGGGACATAGATCTCCACGCCGCCGAACAGATCGACCAGCTCGGTCAGCATTTCTAGGCGGATCGTGATAAAGCCGTCGATATGAATCTGGTACTGGTTGGCCACCAGCTCACAGAGGGCGGCCATATTGTTGTTGTTATCGCTGCCCTGCGTCTTGGCCACGCCGTTGATGCGGTAGTTGCCCGAGACACTTGTGTCGGTCGTGACCATTGTGTCGCGGGGGATCTGCAGCATCTTCATCTCGCCTGTCTCATTGTTGAAATGGACATAGAGGATCATATCGGTCATGCCGTCATTGACATTGGAGTCATTGGCCGAGCCTGCGGCCAGCGCCCCGGTGCTTGAGCGGTCAACGCCGGTGACAAGAACATTGAATTCCTTGCCCTGGAACTCCTTGGGGGTGTTGATGAGCTGATTAAGCTTGATGTTGCCGCCCTCCGGGGTGATGGCCCCCATGATGAGGGCGAACGCACCGCCAAAGATCAGCGCGATGACCAGCAGCGTGATGAGCAGGATCTGCCACCAGCGGATCCGCTTCTTTTTCTTGCCGCCCTTGCCATCGCCGCCTTTTTTGCCGCTCTTCTTGTCGCCGGCCTTGCCCTTGCGCGGGGCTTCGGCTGCGTCATGGCTGCGCGGGGGCTTATGACCGCCGCCGCTGCCGCCTGCGGCGGTCTTGGGCTTGCGGGCCGCCTGCGGGGCCTCAGCGCGCGGGGCGCGATGGGGCTGCGCGGCAGCCTCCTCCATCTGGATGCCGCCTGCGGCTGCATCGTAGTTGTACATCGGCTTGCTGCCCTGTACCCCGTTCAGGTCCATCTGGCGCACCTGCGTGCGGGGCGCGGCGGCGGGCCGCCGGTCTGCGGGCTGCTCATACAGGCGGTTAGCGGCCTGCCGGGCCTGCTGCTCGGCATCGGCCGGGCGGTTGACCGTGCGGCGGGGGCGCTGCACCTGAAACTGCAGGGTATCGCCGTATTTGCGCTCAGTCGCAGCGCGGTAGGCCATGGCCTGACGCTGGGCATAGGTCAGCTCACGCGGGGCCTCCGGCTGGGGGGCAGGCTGCTGCACCGGCTCCTGTACGGGTTCCTGCACCGGTTCCGGTGCAGGCTGGGCCGCCGGGCGCTGACTGATGTGGCGGCCCTGGGCCGTGCGCATCGGCTGCTGCACCGTGCGGCGGCGGGCGTTCTGTTCGGCCAACTGCTGGGCGCGGCGGCGGGCAGCCTCATACTGCTCCTGATCCAGCCCGCCGGAGGCACTGCCGGTATACAGCTTACGCGGTTCGCTCATGGTTTTTCCTCCCTGTTTCTGGAGTATTACTTCAGATGTGCTTTTGCATACTCATAGGCAGCCACGCTCTCAGGGTCCAGCGCGCCGCCCTTTTCTTCGACAAAATCAATGCTCTGCTTCAGGGCCTCGCACAGGGCACGGTCAAGGTCCTCCATCTCCAGCGCACGCAGCGCCTCTACGCCGGGCCAGTCGCGCTCGGCGCTGGTCATATCGGCCAGATAAAGGATCTTGTCCTGCAGCGACATATCCGGCTTGCCGGTGGTATGGCAGCGGATTGCGGACAAAATCTCCGGGTCCTCGATGCCCCAGCAGGTCTGGGCAAGGATCGCTGCGGCGATGCCGTGCCATACCGGCGCAGGGCGTGCAGGGGCATTTTCTGCTATTATAGCATTATCGGCAAAAATCTGCAACAACTCCTGCTTGGGCAGTTCCTTGGCGGAATCATGCAAAATTGCCGCCATAGCGGCCTTTTCCGGGTCTGCCCCCCAGCGCTTGGCAAGCTTTACCGCCATTTTTTTTACATTTTTCGTGTGCGTCCAGCGCTTTTCACTCAATCTGGACTTCACAAGCTTCTTGGCTTCGGCGTAATCCATGATATACATTTTCCTCTCTGAACCGGGCTGTAGGGGCCGGACATGTCCGGCCCTCAACCTTGCCTTACCTGCCCTTGAACGGCCAGCAGCTTTTATGCGGAGGGCCGGGCATGCCCGGCCCCTACAGTGCTACAGGCTGCCGTAAAGCCGGTTTTGGCGGATAACCGCCAGCGCCTCCTGCGGCAGGACCTCCGGCCACTTTTCCGGCGGGAGCTTTCCGCTGCGGATGTCGCTGGATGCGCAGGGGTAGCTCTCGGCCTCGGCAAACAGGACGCGGCCGCCGGCCTGCTCCAGCACTGCTGCGGCGGTGTGCAGGGCGGCCTCATCGGTGCCGGTGCGGCTTTCCACCACAAGGGCTGCCATGCTGAGCATATCCTGCCAGCGGTACCACTGGGTAAAGGTCAGCAGCATATCGCTGCCGACACAAAGGTACAGCTCCGCCGCCGGGTCGCAGCTGCGCAGCCATTCCAGCGTGTGTACGGTGTAGCTGCGCCCGCCCCGGCGTATCTCCCAGTCGCTGACCTCCACCACGGGGGAAAGCGCCGTAAAGCAGGCACACATTTGCAGGCGCAGCGCCGCCGGGGTGGTGCTGGCCTGCTTGTGGGGCGGCGTGCCGGCCGGCATGACGATGGCGCGGTCCGGCCGCACCAGCGCCAGTGCTGCGCGCAGGTTGTTTATATGGCCGTTGTGGGGCGGGTCAAAGGTCCCGCCGTAGAGCATGATTTTCATTTTGCGAGCAGGGCGGCGTAGGCGCTCTCCTTTTTCTTTTGCTTAAAAAGCACGAACTTGCGGCCGATGACCTGCACGCAGTCGCAGTCCAGTGCCTCGCACAGGATGTCGGCGGCCTCGCGGGGGTCGTACTCGCTGTTTTCCAGCACCTTGACCTTGATCAGCTCGCGGGCGGCGATGCAGTCTGCGATGCCCTGCTTGAGGGTATCGTCGATCTCGCCCTTGCCGATCTGGTAAACGGGGTCCATGGTGTTGGCTGCGCCGCGCAGTGCAGCGCGCTGTTTGCTGGTAAGTGCCATAAGGGTGCTCCTTTTTTATTATTGTATATTGTATGTATTTTTTGTAGGGCGGTAGCGTGGGGTGCCCCCTCATCCGGCCCTGCGGGGCCACCTTCCCCCAAAGGGGGAAGGCTTCAAGAGGCTTCCCCCTCCGGGGGAAGCTGTCGCCCGCAGGCGACTGATGAGGGCTGAGCTTCTGCGGCCGCCCGTAAATGGGCAATGCCCGCCGCGCCGCCCCTCATCCGGCCTCGGTCGGGGCCTCGGCCACCTTCCCCCAAAGGGGGAAGGCTTTTATCCCAAAAATTCGGGCAGCTTTTCTGCCAGCTTCTCCATTGCACGGCCTCTATGGCTGATGGCGTCCTTTTCCGCCGGGGTCAGCTGGGCATAGCTGCGGTTCTCGGTGTTGGGGCGGCAGCCATCGGGCGTGCCGTATGCATCGGGGATAAACAGCGGGTCATAGCCAAAGCCGTAGTCCCCGTTCTGCAAGCTGAACGCAATGCGCCCCGGGCACTCGCCCTCGACCTCGAGCGCACGGCCGTCCGGCAGCATAAAGCAGACGGCGGACACAAACCTTGCGCCGCGCTGCCCTTCCGGCACATCGGCCATCTCGCGCAGCAGCTTTTCGTTGTTGGCATCGTCATCGCCGTGGTGCCCGGCATAGCGGGCACTGTAAACGCCGGGCGCACCGTTCAATGCGTCGGTGCAAAGGCCCGAATCGTCCGCCACGGTGGGCAGGCCGCTGGCCTTGCAGAACGCCTCGGCCTTGATGCGTGCATTTTCGGCAAAGGTCGTGCCGGTCTCCTCGGGGTCGAGCGTGATGCCCAGCTCCCGCAGGCTTTTGACCTCATGGCCCATCCGCTCCAGAATGCGGCGCAGCTCCTTCAGCTTGCCGGCATTGTTGCTTGCTGCGCAGACGATCATGCTTCGCCCTCCTCTGTGTTCCCAGCCTTTTCTTCCTTCTGCAAAGCCGATTCCGGCAGCAGGCTCTCGACAAAGGTCTGGGCGTCAAACTCCATCAGATCGTCGATTTTTTCACCCACACCGATGAACCGGATCGGCAGGCCGAGGTTCTCCCAGACGGAGACCGCACAGCCGCCGCGCGGTGTGCCGTCCAGCTTGGTCAGCACCACGCCGGTGGCGCTGGCAGCGCGGCAGAACTCATGTGCCTGACTGATGGCGTTCTGGCCGGTGATGGCGTCCAGCACCAGCAGCACCTCCAGACTGGCCTCGGGGCTGGCCTTTTTGACGCTGCGGGAGATCTTGGACAGCTCGTCCATCAGGCCCTTTTTGTTGTGCAGGCGGCCTGCGGTGTCAGCAATGACCATGTCATAGCCGCGGGCCGTGGCGCTCTTGACCGCGTCAAAAATGACGGCGGCCGGGTCGGCGCCCATGCCGGCCTGCACCAGCGGCACCTCCGCCCGCTCGGCCCAAAGCTCCAGCTGCTCACTGGCGGCAGCGCGGAAGGTATCGCCCGCTGCCAGCATGACGCGGCGGCCCTGCTTTTTGTACAGGCTTGCCAGCTTGGCGATCGTGGTCGTCTTGCCCACACCGTTGACGCCGATGACCAGAATGACAGCGGGCTTGCCGTCCAGCTCCATCGGGTACCGGGGGGTCAGCTCCTGACAGATGATGCCGCGCAGGGCGTCCAGCGCCTCCTGCCCGGTCTTGAGGTGCTTTTCCTCGACCTGATCGTGCAGTTCGTCCACAAGGCGCACGGCGCAGGCGGGGCCGACATCGGCCAGAATAAGCTGCTCCTCCAGCCGGTCATACAGGTCATCATCGATCTGCGCGTTGGTCAGCGTATTGACGATGCTCTGGAAAAAGCCGGTGCGGGTCTTTTCCAGACCGCGCTTGACCTTTTGCTGCTCCTGAAACTCCTCTTCCGTAATATCGCGTTTGAAAAAGTTGAAAAAGCCCATAGCTGGCCCTCCTTACTTTTGATTTGCCGCCCCGTAGGGGCCGGACATGTCCGGCCCGCGGGTTTGTGTGGCTTCCCATTGGCGGGTGGTCGTATTTATGTGGCGGGCCGGGCATGCCCGGCCCCTACATGCCATCAGGTAATCAGCTCCGCGTTCACCTTATCCAGATCAAGGCGCAAAATCTTGGAGACGCCGTCCTCCTGCATCGTGACGCCGTAGAGGACATCGGCGGCCTCCATCGTGCCGCGGCGGTGGGTGATGACGATAAACTGAGTGTTATCGGTCATGCGGCGCAGATACTGCGCGTAGCGCGCCACATTCACATCGTCCAGCGCCGCCTCGATCTCATCGAGGAAGCAGAACGGTGCCGGGTTGACACTCAGAATGGCGAAGTAGATCGAAATTGCGACCAGCGCCTGCTCGCCGCCGGAAAGCGCGCTCAGATTCTTGATGACCTTGCCGGGGGGCGAGACCTCGATCTCGATGCCGGATTCCAGCACATTCGCCTCGTCCGACAGATACAGCCGCGCATGCCCACCGCCGAACAGCTCCTTGAAGATCTGCTGGAAGTGGGTGTTGATCTGCTTGAAGCTTGTTGTGAACAGCTCCTCCATCTCGCTGCACAGCTCGGCGATCATCTTTGTCAGCTCGGACTTTGCCTTTTCGACATCGGTGACCTGCGCCTTCAGGAAGTCGTAGCGCTCCTTGACCTCCTTGTACTCATCGATGGCGCCCACATTGACATTGCCCAGACCGCGGATCTTGCTGCGGACCTCGGCCACGCTGCGGCGCAGCTCGGTCAGGCTCTCAAACGGTACGCAATGGCTGCGGGCCTCGCCCTCGGTCAGCTGGTACTCCTCCCACAGCTTGCTGTTGGTATCGTTCAGCTCGGTCTCGGCGGCGGTGCGGCGCTCGGCCAGACGGGCCATCTCGCCGCTCATCCGCTCGCGCTCATCGGTCAGGGCGCGATTGTCGCGGTTCAGCTTTTCAACGGCGGCCTCCTTCTCCATGCGGGCCGCGTTTGCGGTGCGGATGGTCTGCTCGGCGGCGGCGATCTTCTGCAGGTTGTCGCCGCGGGTGCGCTCCATCTCGGCAATTTTCAGGGCGTTGGCCTCGATCTTTGCCTTAGCAGCTTCAATAACAGTCTGCAGCTCGCGGGCGCGGGCCTCGGCCTCGCCGGTGCGGCTCTGCAGGCCCTGCAGCGCAGCCTCGTGTAGGCCGATGTCCTTTTCATCGGCCAGACGCTGCAGCTGCTTTTCGGACAGCTCTGTCGTGATGTGCTCCCGCTCGGCGGTCAGGCTGCCGGTGCTTTCGCCCAGTGCTGCCAGCTCGGCAGTGTACTTTGCCATCTCGGCTTCGGCGTCGGCCTGTGTCTTTTCAGCCTCGGCGCGGGCGGCCTCGTTCTGGGTCACGGCGGCCTGCTGGGCGGCGATCTCCTGCTCAATATTGCGGGCCGTCTCCTCGTTCTGGGCGGCGGCCTTCGTCAGGCGCTCCACCTCCAGCCCGGCGCGGACATGCTCGGTCGCGGCGTTCATGCCCTCGCCCTCGGCACCGGCCAGCTGGGCGGAGAGGTTATCGACCTCCGCCTTGCGGGCGGCCAGCTCCTTTTCGGCCTCAGCGCGGCGGGCTTCCAGCTTGGTCAGCCTGCTGCGCAGCTCGTCCAGCTCCTGCTTGCGGCTGAACACGCCGACACTGCGGGCAGTGGAGCCACCGGTGAAGGAGCCGCCGGCGTTGATGACCTGTCCGTCCAGCGTGACGATGCGGTTGCGGTAGCCGAGGCTGCGCGCCACGGCGGACGCCTCGGTCAGATCCTCGACCACGATGATGCGGCCGAGAAGATTGTCGATGATATGCTGATATTTCGGGTCTGCTTTGACAAGGTCGGCGGCAACCTCTGCCGTGCCGGTCAATCGGCCCGTAAAGCGGGTGGCCTGCACGGTGTCCAGCGGCAGGAAGGTGGCGCGCCCGGCGCGCTCGTCCTTCAAAAAGCCGATGGCGGCGCGGGCGCAGCCCTGATCCTCGACCACGATGTTCTGCAGCGCAAAGCCGAGCGCGGTCTCGATGGCGGTCTCGTAGCCCTTTTCGACCGTGAGGATACCGGCCACAGGGCCGATGACACCCCGCAGACGGCCCGCCCCGGCCGCCCGCATGACCGACTTGACGCTCTGCTGGTAGCCGTCCATGTTGCGCTCCAAGTCCTCAAGGATGTGGATGCGCTGGGCGGCGGCGGATTTTTCGCGGTCGGCCTTCTGCAGGGCCTCGGCGGCGTCCGCCTGCTGGCGGCGGCGGCTGTCCAGCTTGAGCTTTAAGCCGGCCTTGATGTTGTCGCTGCGGGTCACGGCCTCCTCGGCGTCCTTAAAGCGGCGCTCCGCGCGGCGGCGTTCCTCCTCGGTGGCGGCGGCAGCGTTCTGCATCGCCTCGGCCTGCGCGCGCGCCTCGGTCAGCCGGTCGGCGGCGGCCTGCCCCGCCGACTGGGCCGATGCGGCGCGGACCTTCGCGGCGGTGGCGGTGTCCTGCAATCGGGCCATGGCGGCGTCAATGACATCGCGCCGTTCGCCGCTGGCAGCAGCCTTTTCCTCCAGCGCGTGCAGCGCCTCCCGCAGCGCGGCCACGCGGGCGTCCAGCGCGGCCATGCCGGTTTTCAGCGTCTCGATGGCAGCGCGGTGGTCAGCGGCCTCGCGCTCGATGCTCTCGCGGCCCTGTCCGGCGCGCTCCAGCTCGGTGTTGGCCTCGTCAATGCGGAAGCGGCTGTGTTCGCTCTCGTTCTTCAAAACGGCGATCTCACTCTCGCTGCCGGCGTTGGCCTCGGTGATGGTGCGGATGTCGGTGTTGGCCTGCTCGACCGTCAGCATCAGCTGCTGGGCCTCCTCCCGCAGGGCGGCGCTCTGCTCGTCAAAGGCGTCCAGCTGGCGGCTCAGGCGGTCGTAGTCAGCCTGAGCCGCCTCGTACCGGCGCTGCTGGTCGCGCAGCGCGTCATTGGCGCGGCGGATGGCGTCCACCCAGAGGGTGATCTCCAGCCCCTTGCGCTTTTCGCTCAGCTCCAGAAACTGCTGGGCCTTCTCGCTGTCCCGCTTGAGCGGGCCGACCCGCCGTTCCAGCTCGCTGAGAATGTCGCGCAGACGCTCGAGGTTGCCCTCGGCGGCGGCCAGACGGCGCTCGGCCTCGTTTTTGCGGTAGCGGTATTTGGCGATGCCGGAGGCCTCCTCAAAGATCTCGCGGCGCTCGGCGGATTTGGCGCCGACGATCTCAGCAATGCGGCCCTGCCCGACGATGGCGTAGCCGTCGCGGCCGATGCCGGTGTCGAGCAGCAGCTCATACACATCCTTGAGGCGGACATTCTGGCCGTTGATGGAGTATTCACTCTCGCCGCTGCGGTAGTACCGGCGGCCGATCGTGACCTCATCGGCGTCCATGTCAAGGCCGTGGTCGCTGTTGTCGATCGTCAGTGCGACAGAAGCAAACCCCATAGCGCCGCGGGACTGGGTGCCGCCGAAGATGACATCCTCCATCTTGCCGGTGCCGCGCAGCTGCTTGGAGCTGGTCTCGCCCAGCACCCAGCGGATGGAGTCGGATATATTCGATTTGCCGGAGCCGTTCGGCCCGACAACACCGGTGATGCCCTCCCCGATGGCGATCTTTGTCTTATCGGGGAAGGATTTAAAGCCTTGGATTTCCAGTTCTTTCAGGCGCATGAAGTGGTGTACCCTTTCGATTCTGTCTGGTCGTAGGGGCCGGGCATGCCCGGCCCTCAACCCCGCCCTGTATACCCGTAAACGGGCTGCGATTTTTATGCCGCGGGCCGGGCATGCCCGGCCCCTACAGAGCATCATTAAACGGCAATATTACTGCAATTTTTCCAGCGCCACCTTTGCAGCGTGCTGCTCGGCGGCTTTTTTGCTGCGGCCCTTGCCCTCGGCCAGCAGCTCGCCGTTGCGCCATACGCAGACGGTGAACTGCTTGTTGTGGTCGGGGCCGGTCTCGCCGGTGACCTCGTATTTCAAAACGGCGGAGGGGTCCTGCTGGACGACCTCCTGCAGGCGGGTCTTATAGTCGTCCTCGGCGGTCTTGCCCTCGGTGATGAAGGGCAGGATGAAATTGCGCGCGACCTCCATGCCGCCGTCCAGATACAGCGCGGCGATGAGGGCCTCAAACGCATCGGAGACAACGCTGGGGCGGTTGCGCCCGCCGCCGAGATCCTCGCCGTGGCCGAGGCGCAGATACTCGCCGAGGTGGATCTCCTGCGCGAACTGGAACAGCGCCTCCTCGCTGACGAGGCTTGCGCGCATCCGGGTCAGCTCGCCCTCGGGGCGGCCGGACTGGTGGAACAGATAGTCCGCCACCACAACGGACAGCACGCTGTCGCCCAGAAATTCCAGCCGCTCATTGTGGGTCGTAGCGACCTTGCTCTCATTCGCATAGCTGGTATGGGTCATTGCAATGCGCAGCAGCGCAGGATTTTTGAATGTATACTGCAGGACCTCCTGCAGTTCTTCCGGTTTGTGAGCCATATTCTTTCACCTTTCCGGCTGGTCCGTAGGGGCCGGGCATGCCCGGCCCTCAACCTTATCTCGATTGCCCTTTTACGGGCGGTATTTTTTATGCCGCGGGCCGGACATGTCCGGCCCCTACAGGGCGGCTTACCTTTTAAGCGTCTGCTTCTTCCTTCTGCGCAGCCACCTCTGCCAGCGCCTTCTCCATCGTGCCGCACAGGTCGTTGGCAACGCAGAGCTTGGCCTGACGGATAGCGTTCTTGATGCCCTTGGCGTGGCTGGAGCCGTGCGCCTTGATGACCGGCTTCGCGGCCCCCAGCAGCGGCGCGCCGCCGACCTCCTCGGAGTCCATCATCCGCTTGAGTTCACCCAGACCGCCCTTGATGCCCAGATAGCTGAGCTTGGTGATGATATTCTGCAAAAAGATCTTTTTCAGCATCCCCAGCAATGTCTTGGCAACGCCCTCGGTCAGCTTGAGGACCACATTGCCGACAAAGCCATCACAGACCACGACATCGATCTCGCCGTCCATGATATAGCGCGGCTCGATGTTGCCGGCAAAATGGATGCAGGGGTTCGCCTTCAGCATCTTGTGGGCCTCGCGGTAGGTGGGGGTGCCCTTCGTGTCCTCGGCGCCGTTGTTGACGAGTGCGACCTTCGGCGTTTCGCGGCCCATGACCTTTTCGGCGTAGACGCTGCCCATCGTGCCGAAGGCGTTGAGCATCTCGGGGCGGCACTCGACATTCGCACCGCAGTCCAGCAGCAGGAAATTCTGCTTGGCGCCGGGCATCGGGGTGGCCAGCGCCGGGCGCTTGACCCCCTTGACGGTGCGCACGATCAGGCTGGTGCCGACATGCAGCGCACCGGTGGAGCCGGCGCTGACAAAGGCATCAGCCTCGCCGTTCTTCAGCATGGTCAGGCCCTTGACAAGGCTGGAATCCTTCTTGTGGCGCACAGCCTTGACCGGGTCGTCGTGCATGTCGATATTCTCGGTGCAGTTGACGATTTCAAACGGTGCAAGGTCGATTTTGTTTTCAGCCGCGCAGTCACGGATGGCTTTTTCCTCGCCCAGCAGCGCAAGCGTCATGCCGTCCCCAAACTCTGCCGCAGCCTGGCTTGCGCCCTGCAGCACACACAGCGGGGCGTTGTCACCGCCCATGGCATCCACTAAAATTTTCATGCTTTATATTCCTCCGTCCATGCACGCATGGCGTCCTGTGCGGCCTGCGAAAGCGCCATATAGCGCTCGCGCTTGTCGCGTATGGCGTTGATCTCCTCGGTGCGGGGCAGTATGCCCATGTTCGCGCCCATCGGCTGGAAATCCTTGTTCGGGGTCGTGATATAGTCGAGCAGTGAGCCGCACATCGTGGCCGCCGGGGGCGGCGGCAGTTCGCGGCCCTGCAAGCGGGCGTAGATCTGGTGCGCCGCCAAAAGGCCGGACGCCGCACTCTCCATATAGCCCTCAAAGCCGGTGATCTGCCCGGCAAAAAACACATTGGGGTGGTCCGCCAGAAACTGCTGCTTGGTCAGCACTCTGGGGCTTTCAAGGAAGGTGTTGCGGTGCATGACGCCGTAGCGCACAAATTCAGCGTGCTCCAGACCGGGGATCATGCTGAACACCCGCTTCTGCTCGCCCCATTTCAGGTTCGTCTGGAACCCGACAAGGTTGTAGAGCGTGCGGGCCGTGTTCTCGGCACGCAGCTGCACAGCCGCCCACGGGCGGTGGCCGGTGCGCGGGTCGCGCAGGCCGACCGGGCGCAGCGGGCCGAACCGGATCGTATCCGCGCCGCGCGCAGCCATGACCTCGATCGGCATACAGCCCTCGTAGACGGTCAAATCGCCGTCAAAGTCGTGGAGCGGTGCGCGCTCGGCGGCGATGAGCGCCGCGTGGAAGCTCTCGTACTCCTCCTTATTAAAGGGGCAGTTCAGATAGTCGGCCTCGCCCCGGCCATAGCGGGAGGCGGCGAACACCTTGTCATAGTCAAGGCTCTCGGAGGTCACGATGGGAGCCACCGCGTCATAGAAGCTGAGCCGATGGTCCCCGGTCAGCGCTGCGACCGCCTGCGCCAGCGCCCCCTCAGTCAAGGGGCCGCTGGCAACGAGCACCGGTGCGCGCTCGTCCAGCGCGGTGACCTCCTCGCGCCGGACTGTGATGTTCGGGTGATTTTCCACCATCTCCGTCACGGCGGTGGAAAACACGTCGCGGTCGACAGCCAGCGCGCCGCCGGCTGCCACGCGGGCGGTCTCGGCCGCGTCCAGCAGATGGCTGCCCATCATCTTCATTTCGATTTTCAAAAGGCCGGACGCGGAATCCGGGCGCTCGGCCTTCAGCGAGTTCGAGCAGATCAGCTCCGCAAAGCCCGCGCTTTTATGGGCCGGGGAATATTTTGTGGGCTTCTGCTCGTACAGCTCGACCTGCACGCCGCGATCTGCCAGCCAGAGTGCCGCCTCGCACCCGGCCAGACCGGCACCGATAATGTTAAGTTGCATACTTGTCCTCTCTCAGGCTCCCCTTTGCGGGGAGGCTTTAAAGCGGTCATTTCTTCTCAATCGCCTTCACAAACCCGCAGCCCTCTTTAGCGCAGTAGAGCTGGCCCTTCTTTTTAAACAGGGTGCTGCCGCACTGGGGGCAGCGCTCGGGCACCGGCTCGTCCCATGTCATATAATTGCACTTGGGGTAGTTGCTGCAGCCGTAGTAGACGCGGCCCTTGCTGCTTTTGCGCACCAGCATGTGGCCGCCGTCCAGCGGGCAGAGACCGCCCGTATCCTTGACGAGCGGGTGGGCGTTGCGGCACTCCGGGAAGCCGGAGCAGGCCACAAACTTGCCGTAGCGGCCCGACTTGATGACCATGGGGCGGCCGCACTTCTCGCAGATCTCATCGGTCGGGATGTCCTCGACCTTGATGCGCTTGCCCTCCATGTTCTTCTCGGCCTGCTCCAGGCTCTTCTCAAAGCCCTGATAGAACTCGTCGATCGTCTTGACCCAGTCTGCCTCGCCGGCCTCGACCACATCGAGCTTTTTCTCCATGTCTGCGCTGAATTTCACATTGACAATGTCGGGGAACTGCTCCATCATGACCGTGTTGACGGCCTGACCCAGCGGGGTCGTTTTCAGCTTTTTCTGATCCTTTTCGACATAGCCGCGGTCCACGATGGTCGTGATGATCGGCGCGTAGGTGGACGGGCGGCCGATGCCGTTCTCCTCCAGCGCGTGGATGAGGGTGGCCTCGGTGTAGAGCGGCGGCGGCTGGGTGAACTTCTGGTCCGCCGTCAGCTTTTTGAGCGCCAGCTTCTGGCCCTCCTCCAGCGGGGGCAGGGCGGTCTCCTTTTTCTTCGTGTCGTCAGTGGATTCCTCATACAGCGCCGTGAAGCCGTCAAACGACACCCGGAAGCCGGAGGCGCGGAAAAGATACTTCCCCGCCGTGATGGACGCCGAGACCGTGTCCTGAATGCAGTCGGCCATCTGGCTTGCCATAAAGCGGCTCCAGATCAGGCGGTACAGCTTGGCGGTATCGCCGCTGATGCTCTGCTCGACCTCATCGGGGGTCAGCTCGGGCATTGAGGGGCGGATCGCTTCGTGGGCGTCCTGCGCCGCCGTGGCGGAGCGGCTCTTCCACTTGCGGGGCGCCTTGCAGACATAGCCCTCGCCCCAGCGGTCGGCGATAAAGGTCTTGGCGGCGGCCTGCGCCTCGGCAGCGATGCGCAGCGAGTCGGTACGCATGTAGGTGATCAGACCCACCGTGCCGTGCCCCGCAATGTCAACGCCCTCGTACAGGGTCTGGGCGGCGCGCATCGTCCGCGTGGCCGAGAAGCCGAACGCGCGGCTCGCGTCCTGCTGCAAAGTTGAGGTGATAAAGGGCGGCGCGGGCTGACGGCGGCGCTTGCCCTTTTCGATTTTGGTAATGGTGTAATCCTTGCCGTCCAGTGCAGCCAGCACGGCATCAGCCTGCTGCTTGTCCGTGACCGTCAGCTTTTTGCCGTCTGCCGTTGCCGCCAGCCGGGCGGTGAACTCGCCCTTTTCGCCCTGCGGGTGCAGCAGCGCGTCAATGTTCCAGTATTCGTCCGGCTTGAAGTTCTCGATCTCGATCTCGCGGTCGCGGATGAGCCGCACGGCCACGCTCTGCACACGGCCGGCGGAAAGGCCCCTGCGGACCTTTTTCCAGAGGAACGGGCTGAGCTTGTAGCCGACCAGACGGTCCAGCTCGCGCCGGGCCTGCTGTGCGTTGAAAAGGTCAATGTTGATGGCGCGGGGATGGGCCATGCCCTCCTTGACGCCCTTCTTTGTGATTTCGTCAAAGGTCACGCGGTTGGGCGCAGCGGGGTCCAGCCCCAGAATGTTCGCCAGATGCCAGCTGATGGCCTCGCCCTCGCGGTCCGGGTCGGTCGCAAGCAGGACGCCATCGCACTTTTTGGCCTCGGCCTTCAGCTCCTTGACAAGCTTCTGCTTGCCCTTGATCGTGATATATTTCGGCTTATAGCCATTTTCGACATCAATGCCCAGCGTACTGGCGGGCAGGTCGCGCACATGGCCCATGCTGGCCGTGACCTTGTAGCCGCGGCCCAGATACTTGCCAATGGTCTTTGCCTTGGCAGGGGATTCCACGATGACTAATTTTGGCATAAGTTACCTCAATGAAAAAGTATTTTAGCTATTGCTGCGTAGGGGCGGGGCTCTGCTCCGCCCGTGGCCGTTTGCCGCGTGAGCAGCTTTTCGGGAAAGTACCGGTGCCCCAGGGTTGGCGGGCGGAGCAGAGCCCCCCCCCTACCGTGCGTT
>ERZ1673745.1013-NODE-1013-length-23473-cov-7.877487_pt1 | contig 23473 bp, 33 predicted proteins | sample MGYA00580206_ERZ1673745 | MGnify/ENA primary metagenome ERZ1673745 (study PRJEB41218, sample SAMN15661753) | gut metagenome | host: Homo sapiens | place: Canada: London | collected 2015-08-20/2019-03-30 | study: EMG produced TPA metagenomics assembly of... | reverse complement strand
CGAACTCCGGGCCAGGCTGGCGAACGAGTGGGTGAGCGTGGAGGAGAGGTTGCCAACGGACGAGCGGTCGGTTTTGGTATTCGTCGGTTATGCAGACACCATGACGGGATTTATTACCACTTCGTCCTATTTTTGCTTTGACGTAAATCCGCATTGGCAGTGGGATGGATTGGTCCGGGATGAGCAGCGGACTCTTTTCTGGATGCCCCTTCCCGCACCGCCTGACCGCCGCCCGCCGGAGGGGGAGGAGGACCATCATGACTGACCTGATTTGTTCCATGGCCTGCACGCACCGCTCAAAGCGCCCCCTGCGGAAGTGGCGGAAGAAGGACGGAAGCCCGTGCTATGGGTGCACTCTGAAATATGTAACGATTTCCAGGGCGTTTGATATTGACGGCGACATTTGCGCCGTAGCTGGGGAAGAAAACATGGCACACTGCAATTTCTATGATCCAACAGATGAGAGTGAAGGAGATGGCACACCACATGACGTATTATAAAGCTTTCCGCACGCTTCCGCCGGAGCAGCTGGCCCGCCTGCTCCTCTGTCCAAACCAGACCGCCCGCCGGCTTAATCCAATCCCTTGTACCCAAGGTAAACCGGAGCACACCTCATGCGATCAGTGTATCGCGGCATTTTTGCTGACGGAGGTCGACCCTCGTGATGCTGCTCAGTGATAATGATCTCGCCACCATCCAGACTGCCCTGGACTCCCGGCTGGAGATCGAGATGACCCGGTCCCTCGGGGATCTCCGCATCAAAGTCTCCACGTCCAGGGCTCCGCCTGTCTGGCACCCCTGGATTATGCTGGCCAGAGTGGAGATCTGGACCGGCCATACTTACAGCACCCAGTGGTGTGTGTCATGTGAGGAGGTACGGATGGCGTGCAAGAGTGGATCTGCGTCCGCCAGCGGGCAGGGCCGCTGGTGAAGGAGTGCCGGGCGCTGCGGCCGCGGCTCCTGCGGACAGACAGTCCCGAGGACCGGCGGGACAAGAACGAGATCGTCCGGTCAAAGCATACGGCGGTTTGCAGGACCCAGGTGGATCGCCTGGAACTGCGACTGGCGGCTTTTGGCTTCCATGGAAGCCACTACACGCTGACCTGTGACGATTTCCACTTGCCGGACAGATATGACGGGATGAGGAAGATGTTCCGGGCGGCCCGGGTGCGGATGCAGCGATGGCATGGCGGGCCCTTTGACTGGATCGGCTGCATCGAGGGGAAGCACGGAGACCACAGGCTCCATGTACACCTGGTTCTGCGGGATGAAGACTTCTCACCGGCGGAGGTGCGGCACCTGTGGGCAGCCGGCGATGTGGATGACGAGCCGGTGCTGCTGCGGGAGGGCGGCTACCGGCGGCTGGCCAAGTACTTCAACAAGGAGCGGCCGGACGGGTTCGTGATCCCGCTGGGCAAGCACCCGTGGAGCTGCAGCCGGGGCCTGAAGGCCCAGATCCCTGAGCCGGAGCGGTGGCGGGATGACAGCGGGCTGATCGAGGTACCGGACGACGTACTCTGGTGCCGGAAGGGCGCCCACGAGAACGACTTCGGAGCCTACTACTATGCGAGCTATATCCTGCCGGGCGGGCCGCAGTTTGGCGGCCGGTTCTTTGTTTAGAATTTGTCGCGCGCGTGCGCGCGTCTATCTTGAAATCTAGTGGAACGATAGGCACACATTGGAGAAAGTGAGGAAAAGCCGTTGCAAACCAGCAGCGAACGTGTTAAACTAATCGCAAAGGATGGATGGCTGCTCTGCCCTCGGTGCGGTCGCGGAAAGGTCCTGCGGCTCAATCCAGAGACCAGAGCCAGGAGCTTGACGGTGTACTGCAAGCTCTGCGGGAAAGAGTCCATCGTAAATATCGACGAGTGCCTGTGCCATAGAGCCTGTGCCACATGATCCGCAAAGGGCGGACGTGTTGGCGCAGGCTTTTTGTTTTTGCCCGGAGGTGATAGCCCATGGCACAAAGGCCGCTGCGCCCATGCCGGCATCCTGGGTGTACGGCCCTGATCCCCAGCGGCTACTGCGACCGCCACCGCCCAAAGGATAACCGCAGCAACGAGGCCAAGTCCTGGCACTGGATGTACCTGACACCAGAGTGGACGGAAGACCTGCGGCCCGGCCAGCTCCTTCGTGAGCCGTTTTGCCGGGAGTGTGCTCGGCACGGAGTCCGGACACCGGCCACGGAAGTGGATCACATCCAGCCGCATCGCGGAGACTGGGCAGTGTTCATGGATCGCGGCAATCTTCAGAGCCTTTGCCATTCCTGCCACAGTCGCAAGACGATGGCTGAAATGCGGCAAAAGCGAGATGCTTTGCGTGCCCGCTGGCGGCGATGACCGGCGGAACGCTTGGGCGCACGGGCGGGACGGGCGCGCGGGCGCGGCGCTTCCTTGCACCCCTCCCCCCGGCCAAAAAAAGTTCGGGCGGAGTGGCGTAAGACCGCAGGCCACCCTTCACGCGAGAATTTTTCCCCACCGGGATTTTCGGGGGTTCCGTGCGTGTCCGAATCGGACACGCGCCACAGAGAGCGAGGGAGTATATGGTTCGGCTGGAATGCGGCCTGCGGGGCGCCCGAAAGTATTGTACCTCATACCCAGGCTGGTGCTGCAGGGAGTGCCCACTGTGGGTATCCTGCGACCGAGCCTGCTGGAATAGCCCTGATTCTTGCGGTTACGCCGCGCCCCACGACACGTACCAGTATCACGCACCAACCAAGATTGTCTTGAAGGAGGGACCTATCCATGGCGGGCAGACGGCAGCCCACGGCACTTTTGGAGGCCAACGGGCGAAAGCATCTGACGGAGGCGGAAGCTGACGCCCGGCGGGACCAGGAGGTTTATGTGGCGCCCCCGGAGGCGGCGGTCCCTCCCCGCTGGCTGCCGAAGAAGCTGCACAAGGAGTTCCGGGAGATCGGAGAGATCCTGCTGGCGGCGGGCCTGTACTCCGAGCTGGACCGGGATGTGCTGGGGCAGTACTTCCTGGCCAGGGAGCGGTGGCTCCGGGCGGACAAGCTGGCATCCCAGGCCATCCGGGACAAAGACGAGACCCTTGCCCAGAAGTGGGTCAGCACTCAGAATACCTATTTTCGCCAGGCCCGCCAGTGTGCGGAGTCCATGGGGCTCTCTGTCACAGCACGGTGCCGGATCGTGGTGCCCCAGGCCATCCAGAACGCCGGGAAGGCCGGCCAGGACAATGGAGCGGATGAGTTCTCCCAGGCGCTGCGGGCCAGGCAGGCAGCGGCGCTGGAGGGGGCCCTATGACCGCCACGGTCCAGGCCCCGTCCATCCTGCGTGATGAGGCAGCCGGCCAGTTCGTGTGCGACTTCGTCTCCCGCCTCCCCACCACAGACACCGGACGGCCCTTCCAGCTTTATGCCTGGCAGCGGGATGCCATCATGGACTTCTATGGCACCATGGAGGATTCGGAGGCTGATGAGCTGCTGCGGAAATACTGGTATCTCTACCTGGAGATCCCCAAGAAAAACGGCAAGAGCGAGCTGGCGGCGGCCCTGGGCCTCTATCACCTGTTTGCGGATGGAGAGCTCAATGCGGAAGTCTATGTGTGCGCTGCCGATAAAGAGAACGCCAGCATCGTGTATAACGCCGCGGTGTTTATGCTCACCACCGCCCCCTGGACCGCCAAGATGGTGGCCCGGGGAGAGCTGAAGATCATCGAGAGCCGCAAGCGCATCGAATACCGCCAGCGGGTCCGCACCGGCAACGGAGGCTACAAGTGGATCGTGGTGGGCGTGATGGCGGTCCTCTCCGCCGAGGCATACAGCAAGCACGGCTACAAGCCCAGCTGCGTGATCTTCGACGAGCTCCACGCCCAGCCCAACCGGGATCTGTGGGACGTCATGACCGCCGGCGCTGGCTCCGGCAGGAAACAGCCCGTCTGGATCGTGCTGACCACGGCGGGCGACGATCCGGACCGGACATCCATCGGCTGGGAGATCCACCAGAAGGCAGTAGCCATCCGGGACGCCCGGCGGCTGCGCAGCATCCTGGCCGAGGGCGGCGATCCCCGGCAGGTGCTGTCCCTGCGCCATGTGGACGACGAAGATCTTCAGCAGGCCGAGGACGACCTGCTGGCCCAGGATATGCCCAACTGGCTGCCGATCCTGTACGGGCTGACCGCTCTATACGGCGACGACCCGGACGACCTGGCGGCTGTGGATATTTGGGACGAAAAGCTCTGGTTCTTGTGCAACCCGTCTCTGGGCAAGCATCTGAGTCTGCGGAACATCCGGCTGGAGGCCATGGAGGCCCGCCGCAGCGAGGCCGGCGAAAAGCTCTTCCGCTGGCTCCGCCTGAACCAGTGGATCAGCGTCAAGGCGGTCAGCTGGATCTCCCTGACGCTGTACGACAAGACCCAGTGGGGGCCCAGCAAGCGGGCGGAGCGGTCCGCCTGGCTGGAACAGCTGAAAGGGAAGCTCTGCTACGGCGGCGTGGACCTGTCCACCAGCAAGGACCTGACGGCCTTTGTGCTGCTGTTCCCGCCCCAGCCGGGGCTGGAGACGGCAGTGCTGCTCCCCTACATCTGGCGCCCCGGCGCCACGGCGGAGGAGGCGGAGCGGCGGGACCATGTGCCCTACCGGGACTGGGCCAGGGCAGGTTTTCTGCAGCTGTGCGATGGGGACATCATCAACTACAGCGACGTGGAGGCGGCCATCCGGCAGGCCCGGGAGGACTACGATCTGCGGATGGTGGGCTTTGACCCCTATCTGAGCCGGACGATCACCCAGCGTCTGGAGCCCATTGTGCCAGTCATGGAGATCCCACAGGATCTGCGAAATATGTCTCCAGCCATGAAAGAGACGGATGACCTGATGACCCGGCACCAGCTGCTCCACGTGCATAACACCTGCTTCCGCTGGACGTTTGGCAATGTCCGGTGCTATGTGGACGGTAATGGAAACATCAAGCCGCTCAAGAATAAGTCCACCGGCCGCATCGACCCCACCGTGGCGTCGATCATCGCGGTGGCCGTGTGGATGATCATGCGGAACCAGAAGCCGGATCTGGCAGAGGCCATGGCCCGGCCTGGGTACAGCTTATAAGCGTGTCCGAATCGGACACAGGAAGGAGAAGCCTGTGGAAAAACTGCGGAAGGGATTGGCCAGATACGCCGGTGACCTGGTGCTGGTGGCCGGTGCGGCCGCCATCACCGTGGGCGCCGGGATGATCTATCTGCCGGCGGGCCTGATCGCCGGCGGGGTCCTGGCCATTGCCGGCGTGATCCTCAACAGCCTGGGCGGAGGTGATGAACCGTGAGTATGTGCAAGGGGCTGCGGGCGGCAGTCCGGTCCCCCACCAGGCGGAAAGCCCTGACGGCGGCGGACCTGGTCTCCTGGGGGTACAGCGAAGGAGCGGAAGCCCCGGAGACCTATGCCAGGAAACTGAGTGCCGTGGACCGTTGCATGAGCATCCTGGCCGGGTCCATGGCCAAGCTGCCCAACTACATCTTCGACGCAAAGACCCGGGAGCGGGTGGACCATCCCCTCCTGCACCTGCTGAACGTCCGGCCCAATGAGGCCATGACCCCCAGCATCCGCAAAGAGGTGCTGGAAAATAGCCGGAACGAGGGCGGAAACGGCTACGACTGGATCCTGCGGGACTTCAGGACCGGGCGGATCACAGAGCTGATCCCCGTGCCCTGGTATTTGGTGGAGCCCTGGAGGGACCTGTCCGGCCGCATCTGGTACACGGTGACCCATCCGGTCACCGGAGAGCCCATGGTGCTCCCCCAGGAGGATATCTGCCACTACAAGGGCGCCACCCGGGATGGGCTCAAAGGCATCTCCGCCCTGCGGCGGGCTGCCGATACGCTGGCATCCGCCAGAGCATCCCAGCAGTACGAGCGCAGCTACTACGAGAGCGGCGGTCAGCCCTCCGGCATCCTGCGGACGGAGTCGGACCTGGGCGGCTATGCCAAGGGTATTGACGGCAAGGTCCTCACCCGCTCGGATGGCTCCGCCGTGAGCCTGAAGGACCAACTGCGCAGCGAGTGGGAAAAGATCCACGCGGGGCCCAAGAACGGCCACCGGGTGGCCATCCTGGACCTGGGCCTGGACTACAAGCCCATCGCCGCCAGCAATCAGGAGGCCCAGTTTGTGGAGAGCAAAGAGGTGTCCATCCGAGACATCGCCCGGTACTTCGGTATCCCCCTCTACAAGCTGGGGGAGGGCAAAGAGGCATACAGCTCCAACGAGCAGAACGCCATCGAGTATGTCACGGGGACGCTCCACCCCATCGTCACCCAGTACGAAGAGGAGCAGACCTGGAAGCTGCTCACTGACCGGGAGATCGGCCGGGGACTGGAAATCCGGATCAACCTGATGGCGGAGCTGCGGGGCGACACCGCGGCCCGGGGGAATTGGTACCAGACCATGCTGCAAAACGGCCCGTTCAGTGTCAACGATGTGCGGGCCCTGGAGGATCTGCCGGACATCCCTGGCGGGGACGAGCACCGGGCCAGCCTAAACTATGTGCCCCTGTCCATGTGGGCGGATCTGAGCCGGCTGCGGGCGGAGACCCGGCCGCCGGCGGAGTAAGGAGGAAATCGTGGAGCAGATTTTGAAGGCAGCCCGCCTGGAAAAGGCGGAACTGAACGATGAGGACCTGGCGCTGATCAACCGGCAGACGCTGCGGCCCCTGACCGCCGGGGAAGTGTTTACCTTCCGCCTGGCGGCCTGCGACAACCAGGTGGACCGGGACTTTGAGCGGTTCACCGAGGCCACCCTGGCAGAGATGGCGGAGCGGTTTGTGGGCCTGCCGGTCCTGCGGGATCATCGGTGGAGCTCCGAGACGCAAACCGCACGGGTCTACGCCGGCAGCGTGGAATCGTCTGGAGACGGCACGCAGCGGCTGGTCCTGCGGTGCTATATGCCCCGGACAGAGCAGACGGCGCCCATCATCGCGGCTATTGAGAGCGGCATTCTGCGGGAGTGCAGCGTGGGGCTGGCAGTAAAGCGGGCGCTGTGCTCCATCTGCGGAGCTAATCAGCGGGAGACTCTTTGCAAGCACATCCAGGGCCTGGAGTACGATGGCCAGGTGTGCCACATGGACCTGGATGGCGTGGCGGACGCCTATGAGATCTCCCTGGTGGCCGTTCCGGCCCAGCCGGAGGCCGGCGTCATCAAGAGCAAACGCTACGGCGGCCAGGAGCCGCCCCCGGAAAGTCATCCCTCGGGCGGGGCGCCCGGAGAAGATACGGCCTGGCAGGACGAAGCCCTGCTGGAGCTGGAAAAAAATCGTTTCTGACATAGGAGGACTAGAGACATGAGCATGAGACGGAAGCTGACCGAAAAGCTCCAGGAGCGCACCGCCCTGCTGGAGAAGGCCGAGGGCCTGCTGAAAGAGGGCAAGCGGGATGAATACCGCGCCGAGATGGAAAAGGTCCGGAACATGAACGCCGATATCGACGATCTGAAGGGCCTGATCGCCGAGCAGGACCGGAAGTTCATGGAGAAGGCCCCGGACCTGGCCGAGGAGAAGGACAAGGCGGAGGAGCGGGGCAATGCCCTAATGAAGGGCCAGGAGGTGAAGTTCACCGCCCTGGAAGTGAGCAAGGCCCTGTTCCTGCCCCGGGCTGCGGTGGAGAAGTCCGTGACGCTGGCCACCGGCACCCTGGCCCAGCCCACCGGGGCCGGCACCAACATCCGGGACCCCCTGGGCAACGGCGTGGGGGCCATCATCGACCAGGTGTATGTCCAGGACCTCACCGGGATGTCCAGCTATCTGGAGCCCTATGTGATCTCCGAATTCGACGCCACCGGCGGCGACGTGGCCACTAACGCCGGCAAGGCCCGGACGGCCTCCGGCGATCCCACCTTCGGCGTGGCCAAGATCGCCCCCTATGAGCTGACCACCACCAGCTACGTGGACAAGAACATCTCCCGCCTGACTCCCGGCAACTACTATGCAAAAGTATTTGCCATGGCTATGCGTGCCATGCGCCGGGACACCGTGAAGATGATCTTCAACGGAGACGGCCAGGCCAGCAACAACGATATGTATGGCATCAAGACAGCCACCAACATGGCGGGCAGTGCCATCTACGCCACGCTGAATGTGGATGCGGTGGATGCTGATCTGCTGACCGATCTGATGTTTGCCTACGGCGGCGATGAGGAGCTGGGCGGCAACTGCCGGCTGTATCTGAACAAGAAGGACCTGCAGGCCCTGGGCAAGCTCCGGGGCACCAACGAGAAGCGGCGGCTCTTTGACATCGTGCCCGATGCCGGCAACCCCAACACCGGCATCATCCGGGACGGCGGCGTCATCGTCCCCTACTCCATCTCCAGCAGCCTGACGGCTCTGTCCACCGCCGATGCGTCCAGTGCCGCCGTGCCGACGATGGTGTACGGAGATCCCACGAACTATGAGCTGGGTCTGTTCGGGGAATACACTGTCCGGGTGGACGAGAGCGTGAAGGCTGTGGAGCGGATGCTGACCATCCTGGGCGACGCCATGGTGGGCGGCAATCTGATCGTGGATAAGGGCTTCGTGGTGGCCACGGTGCCCCAGAGCACCTAAGCCCCATGGCCTTGGATGAGACCGTCAAGGCCAGGTTGATGGCCTACTGCCGGATCGACGCCCTGGAAGAGGGGGAAGACACCCTCCTGGAGGGATTGTATCAAGCAGCTGTCAACTACATGGCCGATGCCGGTATCGGGGAGCCCCAGGAGGGGACTCCCCGCCGGGCCCAGTATGACCTGTGCGTCAACCATTTGGTCCTGGACGGCTACGACCGGCGGGGTGCCACGGTCAGCGGGTCAGCCTTGGAGGACAATCCCGTCTTCCGGCGGATGATCGTGCAGCTGAAACTGACGGAGCCGGTGTCCGAATCGGACACATAAGAGGCCGCCCCGGCCGAGACGGGACGGCGAGGAAGGAGGTTCGCTATGACAAGGGCTGCGGCGGGTGATCTGCGGGAGCGGATGGCCGTGCTGGAGCTGACCAGCACAGCCGATAAAAGCGCATATACCTGGTCGGAGGTCCGGCGAATCTGGGCGGATGCCGTCCTGGACACCCGCAGCAATCTCTTTTCCTCTGTGGGGATCGGCGCCCGGGGCGTGACCTTTACGGTGCGGACATCCGCCTCCCTCAGCCTTGCTAATGCCTTCCTCTGGCGCGGCCACCACTGCTTTTTGACCTCCATGATCCCTCTGGCGGGTCAGCGGGGCTATCTGGAGGTCAAGGCGGCCCTCTGTGAGCAGGTGACCCTGACGGCAAAGCCCCAGGCCCGGACCGGGCGGGACGAACTGAACCGCCCCACAGCGGTGGAGATTCCGTCGTTTACCTTCCCGGGCGTCCTGACGGAGAAGTACCGGGCCAACGAGGCGGAGGACGTCTATCGGGTCACGACGCTGCGGCGGGTACTGGTGACGCCGAAGACCATCCAGCTCCGGCCCAGCGACCTGGTGGAGGCGGCGGGTGAGACACCCTACATCATCCGCCAGGCGCTGGACCTGGACCCCTGGAAAAACGAGTATGAGATCGAGCGGATGGGGGATGTGTGATGATCAATGTCCAAATGAGCGGCCTGGATGAGATCATCGACCGGCTCCAGGAATCCCCCGAGGTGTTTCGGGACGCCAGGTCCCGGGAGCTGGAGGACATCGGGCAGCAGCTGCTGCCCAGAGTCCGGGCTGGAATCGGCGGCACCGGCCGCATCCAGAACCTGCAGAACGTTTACATGGGCAGCGGCAAGGGCTATGTGGCTGTCCGTCCGAAAGCCGGCGTCTTTTTGACAACCCCCGGTGGAAAACAGTACGCAGCCGGCGCCGTGACCAACGCCATCGAGGTCGGCCATGCGACACGTACACCTTCCGGGCGATCTGCTCGGTATCGACCTCGAATCAGCGTTGCCCGAGTGCCCGGGAAATATATGTACCAGGACACAGATCCGGACGCCGAGCGCCTGGCCCAGGATGCCGGTGAACGTGTCACCCGGGAAATCGTACAGAGACTGGAGGGCGAATGATGGAGCTGCAGGACATCCTGGATGCCATCAACAAAAAACTCGTGGGAAAATGGCCAAAGCGGACCGTCTACATCGATGTCTGCCCGGTGGATTTTGCTCGCCCGTCCTTCTGGCTGACAGTGGAGCAGTACACCCAGACAGACGCAAACCGATACCTCGTGAAGCGGGAAGCCCGGCTGAAGCTCACCATCTACGACGAGAAGGATGAGCACTACGAGAGCAGCTGGCAGAGGCTGTTCAAGGACGCCGCAGATGCGACGGTCTTGCTGACCCCGCCGCTGAAGGCAGCCGGGCGGACCGTGTCGCTGCAGATCAAGGCCCTGCCCCGGGACCCGGACGCCGCGTATCTGCAGCTGACCACATCGTGGCTGGACAACCGGCCGGCGGCAGACACCGGATCGGAGCCGCCGACGGCAAAGACCGCGCAGGTGCGCGTGGAAATGACAAATCGTTGATAGGAGTGATTTTATGGGACTGCCCCAGCTGACCTTTGAACTGAAAAAGGCCGCGGACACCGTGGTGGCCCGCACCACCCAGGGGATCATCGGCATGATCCTCAAGGACACCAAGGCCCTCGGCGTCCATGTGATCTACCAGGAAAGCGACATCCCAACGGACTTGGGGGCCGACAACATCGCCTACATCAAGCGGGCGCTGACCGGGTACATCAACCGGCCCATCTGTATCTATCTGGCGGTGGTGGACTCCACCAGCGGCACCGTGTCCGGCGGCTTTGCGGACCTGGGCCAGTACAGCTATGACTATCTGGTGGGTCCGCCGGACATCGCCTCCCCGGACACCACATCCCTGGCCACCCTGGTGACAAATCAGCGGAAGAACCGCTATATCGGCAAGCTGGTGCTGCCCAGTACCGCCAGCGACAATGAAGGGATCATCAACTTCACCGCCACCAACATCAAGGTTGGCAGCACCACCTATGACGCGGGAGACTATGCCTCCCGGATCGCCGGCGTGCTGGCCGGAACGCCCGTTTCCTGCAGCGCCACCAACGCGCCGCTGCCGGAGGTGACCGGCGTGGACGCCGTGGAGGACCCGGACGACGCCATCGACGGCGGCGAGCTGATCCTTGTCAACGACGGCCGGCAGGTCAAGCTGAGCCGGGCGGTGACGAGCCTCGTCACCCTGGGGGACAAGCCGGCGGCTCTGAAGAAGATCAAGATGGTGGCGGCGGTGGACCTGATCCGCTACTACGCCCTCACCACCATCGAGGACAACTATCTGGGCAAGTGCGCCAATACCTACGACAACAAGTGCATCCTGCTGACCGCTCTGCGGGGCTATCTGCAGACCCTGGAAAATGGTGACGTGCTGCTGGAGAAGAGCAGCGGCGCGGAGCTGGACGCCACGGCCATCCGGGAATTCCTGATCAACCAGGCCACGGAGGCAGGCGATACGGACGAGGTCAACCGGATCAAGGCCCTGGACGACGCCGCTGTCATCAAGGAGGACACCGGCAGCTATGTGTTCATCAAGATCTATGGCTATGTCCTGGATGCCATGGAGGACTTTGCTGTGGTGCTGGAGGTCTCCAACGGCCTCATGGCTGCGTGATTTAAGGAGGAAACGATATGGCTGAAGTTTTGGACGCCGCTCTGGTACGGAGCGGTACCTGGGGCCAGCTGTGGCTGGACGGGGAGCTGGTGGCTGAGTGCTACGGCTGCCAGATCAAGCTGAACAAGACCAAGGAAGACGTGGCCCGCTGCCGCACCCTGGTGGCCGGCAAGAAGATGACCGCGATTGCCGGCACCGGAACGGTCCGGATCTACAACGCCACCTCCCGCCTGATCCGGGCGGAGGGCCAGGCGCTGAAGAACGGCCAGGACCTGCGTCATACGCTGATCTCCAACCTGGAGGACCCCGACAACCCCAACAACCAGCGGATCTCCGTCACCGGCGTTTCGTTCGATGACCTGACGCTGGCGGACTGGGAGGCTGCCAGGCTGGGACAGATCGAAGCACCGTTTACCTTTGAGGACTTTGACATCCTCGACAGCTGACAGGAGGACGCATGGAAAAGGAACTGATCAATCAGGAGGAAGCGGTGGATCCCACCATTCTGGACCTGCTGTTGGGCAAGAACGTCGTCGCAGTGAACAAGCAGCTGCCCACCGCCCAGTATGAGGTGCCCCGCCTGAGCGCAGCCGCCGGGAAGCCGGTGTTGTTTACGCTCCGGGCGCTGCCCTACGGCCGGGTGCAGGAAATGAAGCGCCTGACCGACGAGTCCGACATCCAGATCCTGCTGGCCGGCTGTGTAGAGCCGGATCTGAAGGCCCCGGCCCTGCAGGAGAAATTCAAGGGCGTGACGCCGGCGGAGACCATCAAGGCCCTGCTGCTTCCCGGTGAGATTGCGGATCTGTCCGCGGCGGTGGAGCAGCTGACCGGGTACCGCCGCAACACCATCCGCGAAGTAAAAAACGGCTGAGGGAGGCATCGGACCCGGAGCTGGGTCTCGTGTACTATCTGTACGCCGTCCACGGCATCCTCCCGGGGGATTACTACCGGCGGAGCCAGGGCGAGCGGGACCTGATCTGGGCCTTTGCCTCCTACGAGGCCAACCAGCGGCAAGGGCCGAAAGGCCCGAAGCCGAAAACCATCCGGATCCCCAGCCGGGTCAAAAGGAAGTGAGATCGTATGCCGGAAGCCTCCATCGTCGTATCGTTCCGGGACCAGTACACTGCTGGCGTCCGGAATATGGCCAACAACACCCGGGCCTTTTCCCAGGAGGCGCAGCAGATGATCAACCGCCTCCGGGATCTGGGTACCCGGCAGGATGAACTGGTCCGGAAGCAGGCGCAGCTGCGCACCAGCACAGACGCCGCCCGGCGGGCCATGCAGCAGGCCCAGCGGGCCTTTGCGGAAAATGCCAGTGAGATCAACCGCACCAACCTGGAGCAGGCGACGGAGCAATACCAAAACCTGCAGGAGCAGCTGCGGATGTTCGGGGATGAAAGCCGCCGGGTCCGCCGAGAGGCCTCCCAGCTTCAGGGGGATCTCTCCCGTCTGCAGAACCGGGCGGGGAGCGGCGGAAACGGAGGTTCCGGCGGTCTCACCGGCGCCAGATCGATGCTGACACAGCTGGGGCAGGCCGGCGCCATCAATATGGCAGGCCAGGCGGTCAGCCAGTGGGCAAATACCCTGGTCGGTTCTGCGTTGGGGTCCACCGCCGGCTCGGTGTTCTCCAGCGCATTGTCCGGAGCCGCCAGCGGCGCGGCCATGGGATCCCTGATCGCACCCGGCGTCGGTACAGCTGTGGGCGCGGCCATCGGCGGCGGCATCGGTCTGCTGACCGGCGGCGCGCAGGTCTATGAGAAGCAGGATGACGCCTACAAGAGCTGGTATGCCGGACTTTATGAGAATGCCAGCGGCGTCACGGACACCAGCCTTTCCTCCGGTACCACCGTGGCCGGCAGCCGGGAGCAGACCCAGATGGCCTTTGCACAGCGCCTGGGCGGTGACGAGGCCGCCACGGCGTATCTGGAGCAGGTGAAGGAGATGGCCAAGTCCACCAACTACACCTACGACGAGATCACCGGGTACTCCAAGCTGCTGCTGAACAGCTACGGAGCCGATGAGACGCTGGGCGTGCTCATGTCCCTGTCCGACGCCACGGCCGGCCTGAACCTCAACAGCTCTGACGTCAATATGTTCATTTCCGGCCTCTCCCGGATGCGGACCACCGGGAAAGCCACGCAGGAATACCTCAACTATTTCAGCGAGCGAGGCGTGGACGTCTACCAGGCTCTGGCGGACGCCACCGGCGCCAACAAGAGCAGCATCGCTGAGATGGTGACCAACGGAGACATCTCCGGCGGTACCGCGGCCCAGGCCATCCTGGACTACATCGACAAGACCTATGGCGGCCTGTCGGAAAAGCTTGCCGGAACCTATGACGCCCTGGTGGACAACCTGGGCGACGTGATGACCGACATCGACGCCTCCATGGGCGAAGCCTACAACGAAGAGCGCGGCAAGAGCATCGCCCAGCAGATCGAGACCTATGGCGGCGAGCTGGGAACGGCGCTGCAGGAGGCCAACCAGGCCATCGGAGCCGGCCGGGCCGCCCTGGAGAACCTGGCGGACAGCTACACTGAGGAGGCCCTGGGCGCCGTCCTGACGGGCAAGGAGACCACCCTGCAGTGGTCCGATGAGAATACCCAGCGGCTGAAGGAACTGAGTTCCCTGTATCAGTCCGCCATGGAGGACTATAAGGACGGGAATACCCAGGCAGGTGCCCTGGTGGAATCCTACCTGGAGGAAGCCCGGGCGCTGGCGGAGGCACAGTACGACTCCAGCGAGGCTGCCATGAGTGTAGCCGACACGGAGAAGGACCTGATTACCGCCATCAATGAGAATACCTCCGCTCTGCGGGGCTGGCGGGGCAGCTACGACACCAGCCAAGCATTGACCAAAGGCCGGGCCGCCGGCGCCATCGCCGGGGACCCACAAGCGATGGGGGATGTCAGCTACAACGCGGAGCTGGGGACCGGATCGGCGTCGACCATCGTCCGGCAGAAGGCCGGCCGGGCTGGCAAGTTCGCCACCGGCATCGACTATGTACCATACGACAACTTCCCCGCTCTGCTCCACCAGGGAGAGCGGGTGCAGACGGCGGAGGAAGCCCGGAGTGACCGAGGGAATCGGCCCATCGTGATCTCCGGCAACAGCTTCACTGTCCGGGAAGAGGCGGACATTGACCGGGTGGCCTCCGCCCTCCTGGAGAAGATCGAACTGGCGGAAAGGCGGGGGTGAGCGGTGCAAATCTGCTTTATCAAGGACGGGGCCTCCCTCACCCTGCCGGTGACGCCGGCGGGCTATACCTGGGCAGTGGGGAGGAACCTGGAGACCATTAACATCTCCCAGCTGGGGGACGTATACCGGCCCGGCGGCCGAAGCCGGTTTGCCGGAGACGCGCTGGAGTGCCTGCTGCCGGCCCAGGAATATCCCTGGATAGAGGCCGGCGCCGTGGCAGACCCCCAGTACTATCTGGACATCCTGACGGCCTGGGCTGCCGCCGGGGAGCCGGTGCGCTACATCGTCTCCGGGACGGAGATCAACACCCTGGTGTATATCGAGAGTGTGGAGTACCGGGAGCAGGACGGCACCGGGGACGTGTACGCCTCCCTCCGGCTCCGGGAGTACACGGATTTGGAAGCCCGGGAGGTGGAGCTGGCGGGCGTCCCGGAGACCAACACCGGCAATGCCTCCCGGCCCACGGAGAGCGCCGGCGAGAGCCGGTCCTACACCATCGTCCGGGGAGATACCCTGTCGGCCATCTGCCGGCGGTACTACGGCAAGTACTCGGCCACCTACTACAACGCCCTGGCCAAGTTCAACGGGATCAAAAATCCCCATCTGATCTACCCCGGCACCACCATCACCATCCCGCCGGAGTCTGTGCTGCTGGGAGGCTGATATGAAGCTGTATCTGACCAAGCACAAGGGCGGCCAGAGCCGGGATATCACCTCTCTGGCCGTCAGCTGGACGTGGAGCGGGGACAAGGCCTCCATCACCCGGCAGCTGGAGCTGGAGGTCGCCTTCGTGGCCGACAGTGACCTGCCGGTGCCGGAGATTGGAGACCTGGTGACCATGGAGGACACGGAGCGGCTGTTTGTGGGCGTCGTCCTCAAGCGCAGCTTGGGCAGCGAGGACCACACCATGTCGGCCACCGCCTTTGACTATGGCATCTATCTGCAGAAGAATGACTGCACCGCCAAGTTCACGGGCGCCACGCCGGAGGAGATCACCCGTTCCCTATGCGCGGAGAAGGGCATCCCCGTGGCCTCCCTGCCCACCACCGGCATCCAGCTCCGGCGGAAGTTCGCCGGAGTGAAGATCAACCAGGCTGTCACCACCGTGTGGTCTCTGGCTGCGGAGAAAAACGGGAAGCGGTACGCCATCCGTTACACCCCCTCCGGCCTGCTGGTCAAGGAGCGGACGGTTAGTGGAGAGAGTCTGGTGCTGAAAGCGGTCGGCAACCTGATGGACGCCACCACCACGGAGGACGCCAGCAATGTGGTCAACTCCGTTGCCATCTACGACAAAAACGGGAATTTTTTGCAGCGGCTGGGGGATGCGGAGTCCCAGGGCCTGATCGGCGTCATGGAGGCCCATATCACCCAGCGGGACGGCACCGACGCGGTGAGCGAGGCCAACCACCAGCTGGAGGATGGGAAGCAGGCACGCACTGTCACGGCCAACGTGCTGGGAGATCTCTCCCTGATCACAGGGGAGACTGTGGTGGTCCGGGAGGCCCGGACCGGGCTGGAGGGCGTCTTCTGGATCGACGCCGACGTGCACACCTGGAAGAATAACAACTACTACGCAAAGCTGACCCTGAACTGCCGCAACGTGGCGGCCACGGCCAGCGCGGGGAGTGAGATTACTTAAAGGGGGAGCAGGCTCCCCCCTTAGACCCCCCCCACCACCAGTGACGTCGGTCACTGGTGAACGCGCCCAGGGCGCTTAGGTCGAAGTATTTTCGGCAGGCGCATGTCCTGCCGAAAATGGACTGAAAGAAGGAGGCTGGGATGGCAAACGATGATGCAAGAGACCCCTATGTGGGGCTGAATGACTATTTCGGCCGGAAAGCCGCCGGCGCGGTGCCGGCCTGGTACGCGGTGGGCAGGGTCATCAGCACCACCCCGCTGAAGATCCGGGCGGACGGTCTGGATCTGGATATCGAGGATCTGTATATCGCCCAGCACCTGACCGCCGGCTGGATCGAGCAGCTGACGGAGCTGGCCTGGCCGGTGACCTCCACCCTGCCGCAAAAAAACTTTAATGGACGCTGTCAGTGTGGGCTGTCAAGCGGTACCTGCTATGTGACCCGGCCGGAGGAAGAAGTTGAGGGAAAAACGGCCGAGACCGCGCCAGTGACCCATGGCGCACTGCTGAAGGCCGGGGATCTGGTGCTGCTCCTGCGCTCCACGGATGGGCAGACCTACTATCTCATTGAGAGGCTGGTGAAAGCGTACTATGAGCCTGTTCCCGCTGATTGACGCCCCGAACACCGGAACGGCGGCCTCGGGGACCTTGCCCCTGGCTCGGGAGGTGGCCTGGGACTTTGCCCGGGATCAGCCCATCTGGCGATCCGGCAAGCCCCTCTATGTCACCGGCGCCGACGCCGTCCTGGTGTGGGCCTGGAACTGCATCCACACGGAGCGGTTTACCCACGACGTGTTTACCAGCGACTACGGCCAGGACCTGGCCGGGCTGATCGGCAAGCCCTACGGCGATGAGGTGCGGCAGTCCGAGGCCGTCCGGAAGCTCCGGGAGGCCTTATTGATCAACCCCTACATCACCAGTGTGGACCAGGTGAGCGCCACATTCGAGGGGAGCTGGCTCCATGTCAGCTTTTCCCTCCATACCATCTACGGGGAGGTGAGCGTCCGTGACACAGCCATCGGTATTTGAGGACCGCACGCCCGAGGTCATCAAGGCGGAGATCCTGGCGGCTCTGACAGAGAGCGGCGTGGAGATCGACACCCGGGAGGGCAGCTATACCAACATCCTGCTCAGCCAGGTGGCCTATGCCCTGTGGCAGCACTCCCAGCTCCTGGCTGGCCTCCTGCCCATCGTGTTTCCCGGCCCGGACAGCGGGGAATATCTGGACAAGCACGCCGCCCAGCTGGGCATGGTCCGGCAGCCCGGCACCAAGGCACGGGCGGAGGTGACCTTTGTGGGGGCCAACGGCACCGTGATCGCCGCCGGGACAGCGGTATACGCCCCGGACAGCGGCCTGCGGTACCTGACCCTGGAGGAGGCCACCATCGCCGACGAGACGGCGGTGGCCACGGTGGAGGCGGAGAGCATCGGCGCGGACTACAACGTCCCTGCCGGCTCCATCACCTCCATGGCGGTCAACGTCCCCGGCGTGGACGACCTGGCCAACCTGGAGGCGGCCGCCGGCGGCTCCGATCCGGAGAGCGACGTGGACCTCTACACCCGCATCCATGAACGGAAGAGCCTGCCTATCACCTCCGGCAACCCCAACCATTACATCCAGTGGGCCAAGGAGGTGGCAGGCGTCAGCTATGCCAGCTGCATCCCGCTCTGGGCGGGAAACGGTACCGTCAAGGTGGTCATCGCCGGGGCGGACAAGGGGCCGGTGGATGAGGACATCCGGGCGGCGTGCGCCGCCCACATTGAGGAGGAGCGCCCCATCGGCGCCACGGTGACGGTGGTCAGCGTGACGGAGAGCGAGATCGTCCTGACGGCGGCGGTGACGCTGGTGGAGGGCAGCTCCACCGCGGACGTGACCAACCAGCTGACGGCGGCTGTGTCCCAGCTCCTGGCAGGACAGGCCTTCGGCCAGGCGGTCACCATTCCCTACAGCCGCTTCCTGGCCTGCCTGCTGCAGTGCGAGGGCGTGGCGGACTACAGCACGTTCACGGTGTCCGGCGGGACGGCGGCGGTGCAGATCGCGGCCGAGACCGTCCCGGTGGTGGGCAGCGTGTCCGTCACCGAGACAGCGTAAGGAGGTGGCCGTATGAGCAGCTTGCCGCCCCGGCAGCGGGTACCGGATCGGTATTACCGCCATCCCCAGACAGCGGCTATCCTGGAGGCTCTGGAGGATGAGGGCGACCTGTCCGCCGGGCAGGTGGACGACCTGCTGGATCAATTTTTCGTAGAGACGGCCACGTGGTCCCTGTATCTCTGGGAGGAGCAGTACGGGATCACCGTGGATGAGAGCAAGCCGCTGGCGGACCGTCGGGCGGCGGTGCGGGACAAGATGACCGCCGCCGGCAATACCACGGCGGAGATGGTGCGCCAGCTGGCCATGGCCATGACCGGGTACGAGGCCCGGGTGGTGGTCAACTCGGCGGATTACAGCTTTTCGCTGGAGTTTCTGGGGGAGTCCAACACCCTGGCGGATATCGACGTCAGCCAGGTGCGGAACATGGTGGAGCAGATCAAGCCGGCTCATCTGCGGTTCATCATCAGCGGCCTGACCTGGGCGGATGTGGAGAGCGTGCTGCTCACCTGGCAGTGGTTTGAGGACAACCCCACCACCTGGGAGCAGTTCGAGAGCAAGTTCTGCGTCCATAAGAAAGAGTGACATCATGAGTACGCTGAAGGAAATGGCGGCGGAGTACCGGGAAGCGGCGGCCAAGCTGGCTATGGCCATCGAGGCCCATAAGAAAGCCGGGGATCTCCTGCCGGAGGAACTGACGCAGCTGCAGACCACGCTGCATGATGTCCGGGCGGTCGCACACCTGCTGGCGGGGTACTACGATGTGTCCCGGTCGCCGGGGCCGTTCACGTTGACCGACTTGCATCCGCGGAGGACGAGGGATGACCATTGAGGAGCTGCGGAGCCGGCACCGGGAATTGCTGGCCAGGAAGAAGGAAGAGCTGGCGCTGCAGGCTGAAGGCCGCGGAGACAACCTGGCGCTGTTCATGGTGCAGGAGGAGCTGCTGGAGGTCAACGCCCAGCTGCGTGCGCTGACCCCACAACGTCGGGTTGGCGGTCGGAGAATATCCCATAGCGATTATCTCCCGGATCATCAGCAATTCATGGACTGGGATAGAGAAAACCATTCTCTGGACGATGAGATCGAGGACGGCCATCAGGCGATGCTGCGGGCGGTCACCCGGAGCTGGGAGGTCCTGACCCCCAAGCAGAGGCAGATCATGGAGCTGTCCCAGGCCGGCGCCACGCAGGAGCAGATCGCCATCCGGCTGGGTGTCAATAAGTCTACCGTCAGCCGGACCCTGGGTCGGGCCAAGCGGTCCATGCGGGAAGAGACAGAGCGGTCTCTGCAGGAGCAGAAGCTGGACGCCAGGCATCTGGACATGGCAGACCCGGCCACGGCGAAAGTGATCCTGTCCGCCATGACGCCAAAGCAAGCCGCATATTTGTACCTGTATTATGCTGAATGGATGTCCCTGCGAGAGATCTCCGAGCTGACAGAGACCGACCACTCCACAATCTACCGGACGATCTGCCGGGCGCTGCGGAACATCGGTTCAGTGCTGGGATATCAGGAGACAGTGCTGGAAAACATAGACGCCATGGATGACCTGGCTTACCAGATTTACAGTGAAATCCAGGATCAGGATGCTATCGTACCGTCCGAGATACGACCGCGGAAGCTGGAACATAGGCCACATAGTAACGGTGTTGTGCTGCGCCCCCAAGAACTGCCGCCAGTCAAAGTCAGGACACCAGCTGGCAGATACGAGTTGGTTCGCATGGGCCTTGGACATAGAGGGGGCAACAAACGGAGAGGGCGACTTTTGGAGGCATTGTTGGCCCGCACCCGGGAACGGGCGTCCGGCCGTGCGATCATGGTGTGGCTGCTTGCAGTATTCCGTAGAATTACAGGGAGAAACGAAAAAAGAGGGATACGCTGGTGGCAAAGAATATATTCCTACGGCAAAAACAGCCATCCCCGTCAGGAAAACGGCTGAAAACAAAATGTATGATTTGAAGCAAAGGGGAAGCAATATGAGTTTATACGGGAAGCGTTGGTTGATTGATGGTGTCGGAGCTGCTTTCGTGACAAGGGGAACCCGAAATGGTCGGTACAGGGTCCTATTTGAACGGGAGTTTGCCTCCATTGAGGACATCGAGGGGATCGATTGGTCCCGGCCGTCCATTGAACCCACAAATTTCCAGAGTTCAGATGAGCTTGGTCTACCCGAGGGTTATGGATTCACAGTTGAGGGAATTACCTATGCGAGCAAAACTCGGAGCTACACTGTCGAGCTGCAGGTGGCAGACCAGTACCTGGGGGATGTGACACAGTATCAGAGCCAGATCAGCGAGCTGCAGGCAGCAGCCACGGAGAAAGATGCCACCATTTCCCAGCAGGCCGCCACCATCGAGGCCTTGGAGGCCGCAGGCACCGCCGAGACGGTGAAAGCCGATCTCCAGGCCGCTTATACGGAAGGAGTGGAAAGCAATGGCTGATATCTTGACCATGGCCAAGGACGAGCTGCGGGCCAAGGGCAAAGCGGACGCCGCGGCTCTGGCCGCCCGGGCGGTATCCGGCGAGGCGGATGACCAGGAGCTGCTGGACAACCAGTCCATGATTCCCACCTGGCGGGAGCGGGACTACACGGACGTGCCGGTGGGTACCCCCTACCAATGGCAGGGGATTATCTACAAGCTGCTGCAGGCCCACAACGCCACCGGAAATCCCGGCTGGACCCCGGACACGGTGCCGGCCCTGTGGGCGGCCGTCTCCAAGCCTGGAGAGACCGGCGAGGCGGACAATCCCATCACGGCCGCCCGGGGGATGGAGTACCAGTATGGCCTTTACTACAAAGACCCCGAGGACGAGAAAACCTACCTCTGCACCCGGACCGGCGAGGCGGAGGGCGGCAAGATCATCCTTCAGTACCTGCCTCACGAGCTGATCGGGCAGTATTTTGAGGAGGCGGGCCAGTGACATCGGAGGTCATCTGCGCCCTGATCGCCGCGGCGGCCACCGTGGTAGCGGCTCTGGCGGAGCATCGGAGCCGGCAGAGCGCCAAGCGCTCGGAGATCCGGGCGGCCAGGCGGGAAAAGGAGAGCCGGCTGGCCATGGATCTGATGTATGCCAACTGCTCCCTGTCCCTGACCACCGCCAAGAAGCTGGCGGGGATGCACACCAACGGCGACGTGGAAGAGGCCATGGAGGCCGCGAGAGCCGCCCAGGAGGCATATCAGGACTTCGCCCGGGACGAGGCTGCCCATCAGTTCAGTAAAGTTTAATACCCGGCCGATGGCCGGCATTTTGAAAGGAGTACATACCCATGAAAACCATGAACGAGATCCTGGCGGATTACACCAGCGGCAAGGCTACTGTGGAGGAGACCAATGCCGCGCTGAAGGAGGCCGGCGTGGGCTTCCACTTCGAGCCGGGCAAGAATGAGCTGACCGAGGTGGATATCCGGGCCACCACCGTGGGCCACTACCCCGACATGGCCAACGGCTACGGCCTGCTGGACACCGGCACCGGCTCCATGGAGAAGGTCCACGTCACCAACGGCGTCCTGGATTATCCCATCAACCAGGTGAATGAGGATGGCAGCACCAATATGCTGGCCTATGTCCACATCTGCGGCAAGGTCTTTGAGGTGTTCGGCGACAAGCTGGACTTCCCTCGCAAATAAAAAGCCGCCCATCAGGCGGCGAGAATTGACAGAGAGCGGCGCATCCGGTAAAATATAAAAGCCCCCCTGCGGGGGCCCTGGGCGCTGTTGTATACGGCGGTTAGCTACTCCCCCGAGAAAGGGGGTGAGGCCGATGGGACACGGGCGTTGGGCGAAAGCCCTGCGCTTCCTGGTATGCTTCATCATAGTCCTTGTGATTATGATTTACATATCCCCAAAAGCGTGTTAACCGCCCGGCTGCCACCGAGCGGTTAACGGATCTCTGATTTGTTAACGTAGGGGCTAACCGTCTTGCAACAGCGCCCTTGTATTTTTATTATACCATCCGGGGCCGCTTTGTCAAGGATGACAGGGCGGTTTTTCGCCGCCCGGAAGGAGGATTTATGGAGCAACTGAAAAAGCGGCTGGCAAATCTGCTGGCTGTCAAGAGCATCGTGACGATTGTACTCACCTGCGTCTTTGCCTATCTGACCTGTACCGGCGGTGTGACCGCCGAACAGTTCCTGACGGTGTTCACCGTGGTGATTGCATTCTACTTCGGCACCCAGGCGGAGAAGCGGCAACAGGCTGCTGTGTCCGAATCGGACACGCAGCAGACGGATCAGGCGGCGTGACATGAGGTACATCGTCACAGCGCAGAGCGGCCTCAACATCCGGACGGGGCCGGGCACGAACTATGACAAGATCGGAGGGTACTCCTACGGCGCTGTGGTGGCCGTGGGAGCCGTCCAGGACGGCTGGGGGCAGACGGACCGGGGCTGGGTGTCCATGGACTACCTGCGGCTTGTGGAGGCCGCCGACGAGGGCCTGGTGGCCGACACGGGGCTGCGGATCATCCAGGACATCCTGCCCTCCGGCGCGAAAAACCGGCCGGGCGGCAGCAATCCGGACACCTATATCACCATCCATGAGACCGGCAACTTTGCCAAGGGCGCCGACGCTGCGGCCCACGCGGCATATCTGCGGGGCAGCTCCGCCCAGGCGGCTCCCGTGAGCTGGCACTACACGGTGGACGACCACAGCGTCTACCAGCATCTGCCGGATGGCGAACGGGCCTACCACGCCGGGGACGGCGGCAGCGGCCCGGGCAACGCCACTTCCATCGGCATCGAGATCTGCGTGGACGCCGGCGGGAATTTTGAGCAGGCCAAGGTCAACGCGGCGGCGCTGGTGCGGCTGCTGATGGCCAAGCACGGCATCCCGCTGGCAAATGTGGTGCAGCACAACCACTGGAACGGCAAGGACTGCCCCAAGACGATCCGGGCCACAGCGGGCGCCTGGGATGCCTTCCTGGCCCTCTGCGGCGGTCAGGTGTCCCAGGACTTGGACCCGGAGCTGGAGGCCGCTGTGGACGCGCTG
>ERZ1673745.854-NODE-854-length-27105-cov-4.313715_pt1 | contig 27105 bp, 19 predicted proteins | sample MGYA00580206_ERZ1673745 | MGnify/ENA primary metagenome ERZ1673745 (study PRJEB41218, sample SAMN15661753) | gut metagenome | host: Homo sapiens | place: Canada: London | collected 2015-08-20/2019-03-30 | study: EMG produced TPA metagenomics assembly of... | reverse complement strand
AAATAGCATTGTAAGTGCGGGCGACATCACGATTTCCTCCAACGAGAAACAAGTAGTGTATTATAGTAAGACTTTCCGGGTAACCAACCGGTCGATTACGGGAACGCTCCGTTATGCAGCCGCTGACGGTGTAAAGGATGTGCCTGTCGGTGCGTTCGTCTCTTTCGAGCGTGTCGGCAACAACAGTCGTATCGGTTCGGTTACCGTTACGGCTGACGGCCGATATGAATTGCGCCTGCGTAGGGAGTACGAGTTCAACTGGTATTCCGACAAAATCGAGTTGCATTACGAGGATACTGCCGGAAACGTTTATCACAAAATCTACGATAATTTGGCTGAGCTGTTCGCAAAGCCGGATATTGAACTTCAAGCGGCTACCGGTAACTGATATTTTGAATGATACAATCGGAAACTCCGAACGTGGAAGCGTCCGGAGTTTTTCATAAATCATAATACCAAGCGACATGAAAATTCTGAATCTAACCCTTTGGGCGTGTATCTTCTGTATCGGGCTTATGTCCTTCGCTCAGGCGCAACGAACGACGGAGGAGTTTCGGTTACCCGAGGTACCTGTTCTTCTGACGGATCCCGCAGAACGGGCTGCTTATCTGGCCGTGCATTACTGGGATTATTTCAATTTTGCTGACACCACCTTAATTTCCCGGCCTGAAATCACGGAACAGGCATTTGTCGATTTTATCAGTATTCTTCCCTACACGGCAAAAGTACAGGTTGCCGTCGACACGCTTTTCCGGCGTGCTATGGTGAAAAAAGAGATGTTGTACCATTTCATATCCTTGGCGGACAAGTATCTTTACGAACCCAACTCGCCTATGTACAACGAGGAGCTGCATATCCTGGTACTGCGTTCACTGCTCGGGAATCCCGGCTTGGATGATTGGGATAAAGAACGTCCCCGTTACCTCTTGGAAATGGCCCTGAAAAATCGTCCGGGTGATGTGGCTGCCGATTTTACCTACCGGACCCGCGACGGTGCCATGAACCGGCTTTCGGGTATAAAAGCCGATTATGTTGTGCTTTATTTCAATGATCCCGATTGCACGGACTGTCAACGTGTGAAGGAGGCGCTTCTCTCCTTACCGGTTATGAATGAATTTATGAAGGCCGGACGGTTATGCCTGCTATCCGTGTGTGTGGAGGGTAAAACGCCGGCCTGGGAAAAAGCGATCTTTCCCGCCCGTTGGATCGATGGTTATGACGAGGGAAAACGGCTTACCCGTGAACAGGTATATGATCTCAAGGCAATGCCCACCCTCTACCTGCTCGATAGCGGGAAACGGGTAATACTCAAGGATGCCTCGGCAGAAAAAATCGAGGCATGGCTCTCTGAACAATAGCCGAAAGAGAGCAGCGTGGGGAGTACAAGCTATTTTTTCAAAAAAAAATCATTTTTCTGTTATACTTTTTTTCTTTTTCGGATTTAATATATAAAAATAACAAAAATCTGAAAAAGCATGAAGCGTCGTGGATATGATATCGGTAGGGTTGTCGATCTGATATTCGAATATTGGTTGGGGCGGATGAAAGATTCGGAGCTCGAGGAATACAGGCATATGAAAGAAACGACAGGGTTGGACAAGTATGCCCGGGAATTTGAGGACCGGGAGTGGATAAAGAATGCATTGGAAGAACCGGATATTTTTGAGACGGATAAAGCTTACCGGCGATTTTGGAGCATGACGGCCGGAAAACGGTCTATCGGCCGCCTTCGCTGGAGATGGGTGGCCTCGTTGCTGATTCCGTTGTTGGTCGGTGGAGGGGTCGGACTATTCGTTTGGTGGCAACCCGCTTCGATACCCTTGTCGGAAGAGATCGGAATTGTAAAACCGAAAGCGGTGGTGACCCTGGCCAATGGAGAAAAAATAAATTTGGGAGAAGAAGTGGCTCCTATAGCTGAAAAAGACGGTACCCGGATTCAGTACCACGACGGACAATTGGTTTATTCTTCCCAATCACAGACAGCAAAACCACAAGTCCTGTACAATGAATTGACCGTCCCGCGTGGAGGTGAGTATTCGCTGGTCTTGGGCGACGGTACCCGGGTTTGGCTGAATGCCGGTTCGAAGCTGAAATATCCGGTTCGTTTCAACGGTTCGCAACGGCGGGTGTTTTTATCGGGAGAGGCTTATTTCGCTGTTGAAAGAGATACAGCACATCCTTTCATTGTTTCCGGTTCATCCGGGGAGATCCGGGTCTTGGGTACAGAGTTCAATATCCGGGATTATGAAGATGAAGAACGGGTTGTGACTACCTTGGTGAAAGGAGCTGTCAGCTATACCGGCAAGAATTTGAAACAGGGGGAAATAGTTATGAAACCCGGAGAACAGGTCAGGGCCGGACGTCGGGGGGAGAAACCGGAATTATTGCAAGTGAATCCTAAAGAATTTATAAGCTGGAAGGACGGCATTTACTTCTTTAACAAAGAATCCCTGGAAGAAATGATGAAGACGGTCGGACGTAACTATGATGTGGAAGTTTTTTTCAATGGAGAAGCTTTAAAAAAATTACGCTTTTCAGGTCAACTGAAAAAATATGAACGGGTAGAAGAATTCCTGCAATTTATAGAAACCGGCGGGGATGTTACCTTTATTGTGAAAGACAGAACTATTACTGTAAATCCGAAATAAAACGATACGACAATTGTAGCAGCAATTGCCGTATCACACTGAAAAATTATTGGATAATTAAACAAATCAAAGTTATGAAAAAAAAATGGTATTACAAACCGGGGCTTTCCTGGGAACGACGAAAAAAATTTTTGTTGGTATTTCTACTGAATGTCTTCCTGTTTTTTGGGGTACAAGCCCAGACACACCGGGTCACTCTGAATGTGAAAGAAACCTCTTTGGAACAGGTGATTAAAGAATTGGAAAAACAGACCGGATTACAATTTTTTTATAGTCAGGATAAAATCGAAAAGATTACCGGTTTATCGTTACAAGCTAAACAAGAAGATTTTAAAACGATTTTGGACCGGTTGTTGAAAAATACTGTCCTTACTTTTACGGTAATGGACGATGTGGTGGTTATTAAAGACCGGGAAAAAACGGTTTCACCGCTTCAGTCGGCTATTCGGGAGATAAAAGGAGTGGTGACGGATGTACAGGGAAACACCTTGCCGGGGGTGACTGTCCGGATCAAAGGGACGACCTTGGGCGGGATAACCGATACCGAAGGTGCCTTTCAGCTCAGTCTTCCTGAGGGAGAAGCAGTTTTACAGTTTTCTTTTGTGGGTATGAAACCTTTGGAGGTCGTCCTCGGGAATCAGGAATTCTTACGGGTGAAACTCGAAGAAGAAAAGGTGGAAATGGACGAAGTGGTCGTTACCGGTATTTTTCGGAAAGCGAAGTCGAGTTATACCGGTGCGGCAACCGTAGTGACGGGAGAAGAACTTAAGCAGTTCGGTAATCGTAACTTGTTGACTTCCTTACGGAATATCGACCCTTCGTTTAATATTGTCGAAAACAATGAATTCGGTTCTAATCCCAATCGGTTACCGGAAATACAGATCCGTGGGAATTCGAGTTTACCGAACGTTGACCAGTTGAAAGACGAAACAAGGGTGAGTATGAATACGCCGTTGGTGGTATTGGATGGGTTTGAGACGAGCCTGGAAAAGTTGTTGGATATCAATGAAAACGAGGTTGAGGCGATCACATTGCTCAAAGATGCTTCGGCTACAGCGATTTATGGGTCGAGGGGAGCCAATGGGGTGATTGTCATTACGACAAAAGCTCCGGCGATGGGAAAATTGCGCGTTACCTATCGGGGAGATTTAAATCTGGAAGTGCCCGACCTGAATTCTTATGATGTGTTAAATGCCTGTCAGAAATTAGAGATAGAGAAAAAAGCCGGTTTGTGGAGCGAGACGAACCTGACAGATTTGGCGACCTATAATAAAATTCTGAATGATATCAATTCCGGGGTAAATACGGATTGGCTGTCCCAGCCTTTACGGGTAGGTGTCGGTCATCGGCATAACTTGCGTTTGGAGGGAGGAGACAAAACCTTTCGTTATGCTGCTTCGATCCAGTATAATGATGTCCAGGGGGTAATGAAAAAATCGTCCCGCCGTACGTTGAACGGCACTTTGAATCTGAGCTATTATTATAAAACCCTGAAATTTACCAATAGCCTGATGTTGGGGTTTAATAAAAGCGAAGAATCGCCTTATGGTAGTTTTAACGATTATGTAAAAATGAATCCCTACTACCGGATATACGATGACTCGGGTAAACTGATCAAAAGTTATATCCGCCAGCATCAGAATCCGTTGTATAATGCTTTGCTGAATACCTACGACCGAAGTGAATATACCGATGTTGTCAATAATTTTTCTATCGAATGGCAGATCATTCCGGATCTGTTGTTACGGGGCCGAATAGGCATAGAACAGAAACATACGGAGCGGAATGTTTTTAAACCTGCCGATCATACTGATTTTGCCGATTATTCTTCTGCCGATGTATTCCGGAAAGGAAGCTACCGCTATATTCCGGGTAAGGAATTTTCTTACGATGCTGGTTTGAATCTGAGTTATTCGGTTACTTTTAAAGAACGACATATGTTGTATGCCGGATTGGATTATAATATTCGTCAAAATAAGATCACAGGATACGATATTCTGGTAGAGGGTTTCAATAATGAAGATTTCGATTTTTTGCCGATGGGTTTGCAATATGCCTCGGGAGTAAAACCAGCTGGTTCTGAAAGCCTGACCCGGGCAATCGGTATGACGGCTAGTGTGAATTATACCTACGATAACCGGTATTATATCGATCTTTCGGGGCGTACTGACGGGGCTTCGCAATTCGGTACTTCCCGGCGTTTCGCTCCTTTCTGGTCGACGGGTATCGGTTGGAACCTGCATCAGGAGAAGTTCTTACAGGGAAATCCGATTGTGAATTTTTTGAAATTAAGGGCTTCGGTCGGAATTACCGGTTCTCAGAATTTTGATTCCTACCAGGCTTTGTCGACCTATCGCTATATCACTGACCGACGCTATTATAATTGGATGGGGGCGACGATGATAGGACTGGGAAATGAAGATTTGCAATGGCAGCAAAAGATGAATTATAATGTAGGTGGCGAAATGAAATTAATAGACAACCGTATTTCTTTGGCAGGCGATTTTTATATAGAGACGACGAAAGATTTGGTATCCTCGGTAGATATCCCGATGGCGAACGGATTTACTTCTTATATCGAAAATATCGGTAAAATGCGGAACCGGGGTTACGAACTGAAAGCGACGGTGTTTGTGGTCCGTAATTCAGACCGGGAACTGAGCTGGTCGGTGACCGGTGGTTTGATACACAACGAAAATAAAATATTGGAAGTTTCCGAAGCGTTGCAGGATGCACAAAAGGATTTGGAAGCCGATCAGGGGGCTAATCCCAATATGTTGTATAAAACAGGATATTCTACTAATACGATTTGGGTGGTACGCTCCTTGGGTATTGATCCGAGTACCGGTAGGGAGTTGTATCTGGATCGTTTCGGTGAACCGACCTTTACCTGGGATTCCAGGGATCTGACTGCTTGCGGAGTAGCTGAACCGAAATATCAGGGAAATCTGAGTACGATGTTCCGCTATAAGGGATTCTCTGCGAATCTTTCTTTCGGCTATCGTTTCGGCGGCCAGCTTTATAATTCGACCTTGATCGAGAAAGTTGAAAATACCGATTTCCGGGAGAATGTAGATGCCCGGGTATATAAGGGACGTTGGCAGAAAGCCGGAGATATTGCCGCTTTTAAAGGTTTGCACCTCAAAGATAAAACTTCTAAAACTTCCCGTTTTGTCGAAAATGAGCGGGTGTTTAACTGCCAGAGTGTGACCTTACAATATCTTTTCGATTCCCCCCGTTTGAAAAAAATAGTGGGTATGGAGAATCTGACACTGAATGTCAGTACCTCCGATCTTTTTTATATTTCGTCGGTAAAGAGGGAAAGGGGAACAGCTTATCCTTTTTCACGGCAATTTTCCTTTTCATTGAGTGCAACTTTTTAAAATGAGATATGATGAAAAATAAGATTATATATGCGATAGGATGGGTACTACTCCTGATTGTATCCGGATGTAGCGATTGGTTGTCTGTATCTCCTCGGACAGAAAAGCCGGCAGAGCAGCTGTTTGAAACTCAGAATGGCTTCCGGGATGCCCTGACCGGTGCTTATATCGAAATGATGAGCGATAAAAGTTATGGTGAATATCTTACGATGAGTAAGATCGAATATCTGGTTGATTTTTGGGATCCTGAAAAGGGTAGCGGTGAGGAAGCATTGACCCTCCACCGTTATTCCGACGCTCAGGCAGTGACGATGATCGATGCCTTGTACGAACAACAATATAAGGTGATCTTGGCTGTAAATGCCATTTTGGAGTATGTCGATCTTCGGCAAGCGATCTTTGATCCGGGAGCGTATGAAGCCGTAAAGGGAGAATGCCTGGCTTTACGCGCGATGTGCCATCTGGATATTCTACGGCTTTTCGGACCGGTACCGGCAGAGGCGACTTCAGTTCCGATACTTCCCTATGTGGAAACAGTGACTAAAGAATTACACCGGCATGTGAATTTCGACGGCTATAAAGCCCGGTTAATAGCCGATTTGGAAAATGCGGAAGGGTTATTGAAACAACATTTGGAGAAACAATCCGAAATTGAGGAAGATTATTTTAAATACCGGACGATCCGGATGAACTATTATGCGGTAAAAGCCCTTCAAGCCCGCGCTTATCTGTGGTTCGGCGATACTCAGAAGGCTTATGAAGCTGCACAGGCGGTGATTACGGCTAAGGATGAAGACGGGAATCCAAGATTCCGTTTGGGGACAGCCGGTGATTTTAGTGAAGGCCGTTTTACCCTACCTTGTGAACAGGTGTTTTTACTTTATCGGTTTGATTTACAAGATAAATATACCGAATTGTTCAGTGGAGATGGCCTCTATAAAGGAACCAAGGAAACAACGGTAAAGAAAGAATTGTATGGAAATACCGGTTCGGATATCCGGGAAATGAATCTTTGGAATTTGTTGGTGATGGCGAATAAAGCGAGTTATTATGTATGCAATAAATACCAGGTGACGGAGGCTACTTCGGAGAAAGAAGAGGATAAGGTTATTCCGCTTTTGCGATTGAGTGAAATGTATTTAATAGCCATAGAGGCGGGACCGGAAACCGAGGCGCAGCGTTTGTGGAAGGAGTTTTTGTCTGCCCGGAATCTGGTTACTGCAGATTTACCTTCGGATGCTGCGCTGCGGAAAGCGGCTATTATTGCAGAATACCGGAAAGAATTTTATGGGGAAGGCGTTACTTTTTTTCTGCATAAACGTCTGAATTTGCCTAAAAATCAATGGCTTTGGGCTCCTTCTGACTTGGAGGTAAATTATGTTTTGCCTTTACCTGAAACGGAATTGAGTGAAAAATAAAAAGTAAGCAATGAAGATGAAAAAAATGAAAAGGTTTCTGATATCGGGATTACTGGCAGGATGTTGGGCTGCATGTAATTCGAACGATTATAAAATGTATTCCGGTGAAGCTTATATACAATTCTCGGAAACAAAAGATACACTGCAACGTTATTCGTTTTATTTTCAGCCGGAACAGGTGACGGAAGACACAGTCTGGTTTGAAGTGATCACGACAGGATATACTTCTTCCGACCCGCGTAGTTTTAAAGTGGTACAAGGACAGATCGAAGGGCAAAATAATGCTGTGGCCGGCGAACAGTATAAGTTTTTGACGAGATGAATTATTCGGTTGAGGCTGGCAGCGTTAAAGCCAGAGTACCGGTAGTCATTTTCCGGAATAAACTGGCTGAACGGACTACTTATTATTTACGATTGGAAATTGTAGAAAATGACTTCTTTAAGACCGGGGTGAAAACTGAATTGCACCGGACGGTGGTTTTTTCAAAAGATTTACTAAAACCTGCCGGATGGGGAGGATATCTGGAAAGTGTTGTTCTGGGACCTTATAGCATCAATAAACACATGTGGATGATTGAACAGACCGGTAAAAAATGGGATGACGAGTTTCTTACTGCTTTAAATGACGAGCCGGGATCGGATATGTATTGGAGGGACAAATTGAATGAATACCTTTTGGAATACAACCGGCAAGGAAATATTTTATTGGATGATGATAATCGTGAAATTACGGGATTCCCGGAATAAAAAGTAACACTATGAAAAAATATATTTTATTGGCAATCGTGGGGTTGCTGTTGATGTCTTGTTTTGAAGATAAGGGCAATTATAGTTATACAGTCGGAGAACAGATTACGGTTTCCGGAGTAGAAAAGGAGTACTTGCGTTATTTTATGAACGATCGGCTGGTTGTTCGCCCTGAAGTCTGTTCTACCGATCCGGACGCCCGTTTCGAGTATCTGTGGACGATTTCTGCTCAGGGAAGGTTAGGGGATACACTCACTCTGGATAAGGTATTGGATACTCTCGTAAATTGGGAACCCAATCAGAATTATACGCTGGTATTGGCAGTTACGAATATGAATAGCGGATATACTGTTTACCAGGAGGCTGAATTGATCGTAGGTACTCCTTATTCCCGGGGGTGGTATGTCTTGAAGGACGATGGACAACAGACCGATATCGATTTGTATAGCGAACAGGGAAAACTGAGTAATATTCTTTTTGCTGTGAATGGGCAAAATCTGAAAGGGAAAGCACAGAAGTTGTCTTTTATCGCCAGTCATCAGGTGTTTGATGAAGAACAGAATAAGTATACCGCACAAAAAACTTTATTTGCCCTGACCGATCGGGATTTACTGGGAATAGATATTTCCAGGGCCGGGATAAACCGGACCTACGAAAATATATTCTATGAAGTCCCCGAACACCCTCGACCTCAGATGATGTTCGAGACGATGATGTGTAGTTATTTCCTCAACGATGGAAAAGTGTATTCTATTTTCAACATGTCGGATAATAGTGGAAAATTCGGATTGCCGGCTAATATCGGTAAGTTGAAGGAAATTTTCCGGCAAGGTATCCGGGATGTGGAACAATGGGGAGGAGAGGAACCTGATTTTATCCGGGAATGGAAAAGTCGGCTTCGCCGAATGTATTGGGAAGCCATTGTGGCGACTTATAATGTAATGCGTTATGAGCATTGGCAGCGTCCCCGTACGTTATTGCGGGCTATCGGAAGGATGCCCTTCCGGGATACGGCTTTTTTTAAAACTTCTGAAGGGCGGGTGTGGATTTATAATTATCTGTTGGCACAGGAGGAAGAAGGACGTTTTCGGTTTACTCTTTCGGACTATTTACTGAAAAAAGCGAAATGTATTCCCAACCGTTCTATTGGTGAGGAGTATCTATTGAGGGAGTTGAGCAGGCGGGTAGATAACCGGGAATTGCTCTGTCTGTCGGAGACATTGGAGTGTTGTGCTCCCTGGATAAAAAGCAGGAAAGGAAAAATCCTCTTTCAGGAAATTTGCAGCAAAGCCGGCGAACAAATAAAGAACGACACCTTGAATGGTGAAGGATGTGCCTTTATTTTCGAGGACCAGGACGGGGTAAAAGTGAGTTCGGAAACTTTCCGGGGAAAGTATATATATCTGGATATCTGGGCGACCTGGTGTGGACCCTGTAAACAAGAGATGCCCTATATGCAGAAATTGGAGCAACAATACAGGGGTGAAAAGATCGTTTTTGTTTCTCTCTCCATGGATCGGTGGACGGAGAAAGAGAAGTGGAAACTATACCTGGCAGAACATCGGATTCAGGGAGTAACTTTGATTGCTCCGGAGGGATTTAAGAGTTCGTTCATCCGGAAATATGGCGTAACCGGAATCCCCCGTTTCATGTTGATCGGCCCTGACGGTAAGATGATGGCACACAACTGCTGGCGTCCGTCCGATCCCAGAACAGAATTATTGTTGAAAAAATTGTTATCGGCGAAAAACTGACATTAAGGTGCTGGAAGAAGATAATCGACTTTAGATAATAACGGATAAAACGGTTATTATTGTTATTACCGTTTTATCCATTTCAACCGGTCGGACCATTATTTGATCACCAGCATATCCTTCATCTTTTCTTTGGGAATGGAAATGATGGTGTGGCCACAAGAGTAAGGACCGAGGATATATTGGGCATAAGTAAAATCGACCGTGTGGAGGGTAAGGTTGATGCAGGTGACATTATCCACTGTCGGAGCTTCGAAAGTGAAGCATTTGTCCGGATCTTTCAGATTAGCCTTTAAAAGGGCATTGATATCTGCTGCTTTGTCCAGGTTGAGGATATCTTTATTGGTTAAGAATTTCTGTGTCTTCACATCGTAATTTATAGCATAAAAATCGGTCATCCCATGGGCTCCTCCCAGCATTTCGTACGATAATACCCGGACACTGATGTAATTTTGGTCTGCCAGGAACACCGAATCTTCAATGATCAGTTCGTAGGGAGCTGCTTGCTTGAAACCTGCAGAATTTAAACAGGCAATGTTCTCTTTAGCTTGTTCGATAAAGGCTGCATGAATACCGTTGATCAGCCCGTTGACCTCGTCGTTGAATTTGACACAGCTTTTTTCAGTTTCAGCATCTGTAGTCGAGAAGGCAGGACGGTCGATTTTGATGTCCCATTGTCCGGTCTTGTCGGTCAGATGGATTTGTTTAACATCCAGCTTAATCTCTTTTTTACAAGCCCCTAAAACAAGGACTGCAAATACCAGGGTAAAAAGTTTTGTTTTCATCATTCTGTTTTTTGAAAATTAAAATTGCAATTTACGGTATATCGTAAATCGAATTTGCAAAGTTAACTTTTAACAGATGATTTCCTATATTTTTATAAAAAATATAATCGAAAAATTCAAAACCCGATATGCCGGCGAAAATTGGATCAAATCACTTTTTTCTTCGGAGTCGTGGCAATAAAATCTTTGAGATAAAACGGTTCGAAGTAGGCGACATCGACAAATTCTTGCCGGCCGAACAGCTCCTCTGCAAGGGGGATCATGTGCCGGGCAGAGGTTTCTACTTGCCCCATAAAATGAGCATTAGGAGCGGTAAGGAGCATCCTGACTTTGTCGCTGCCATTTCCGAAAAAATAAATTTTATGTCCGGCCAATAAATCGGCAAACGAATTTTCGTCGACGATTTCTGCTTTGGTATCGATGACCTGTTGGTTGTTACGGTCGAAAAAAGCGGTATAGACTTCCATCCGGCGGGCGTCGATCATCGGGCAATACAGCGCTTCTTCCCGTATCCGTTCCGATACCGATAAGGCCAGTGCTTGTAAGGTCGGTACGGCGATCAGAGGTTTACCTGCTCCGAAACATACTCCTTTCGCCATAGATACTCCGATGCGTAATCCGGTATACGATCCCGGGCCCATACTGATCGCAACGGCATCCAGACAATGGGCATCCATGTGATTGTCTTTTAGGATTTCGTCGATGTAAGTGCCTAATAAAACCGAGTGGTTCAATCCCTCGTTATTTTCTTTCAAGGCAATCATTTTTCCGTCCCGGGCTAAGGCTACCGAGCAGACAGAAGTAGAGGTATCTATATTTAAAATCAAAGCCATAATTAAAGTCGAATGTTTAAAGTCAAGAGCTAAAGATTATTTCCGGATAATTTGAATCTCCCCGCCCATTCCCAGTTTGATAATACTCGAGGGAGCTGCCGGTTTATGATCGTTGCGGCGGTAATCTACGATATAGTCTACTGCATTTTTGATCTCCTCACTGATTTCCCCGAAAAAATGAGGGGAGGGTTCGCCGCTGATATTGGCCGAAGTCGAAACGATGGGTTTATTATAACGGAAAATTAAAGATCGGGCAAATTCTTCCCGCGTAATCCGGATACCGATCGTACCGTCTTCTGCGATCAGATTGGGTGCCAAACGTTTAGCACCCGGATAGATGATAGTTGTCGGTTTGTCGGCCACTTCGATCAAATCGAGGGCTATATCCGGGACGTCGGCATAGGAAGCTATTTTCCCTGCATCGTCCAACAATACAAGCATCGATTTGTTGTCGGCCCGTTTTTTGATGTCATAAATCCGTTTGACAGCTTCCGGATTAGTGGCGTCACAACCCAATCCCCAGATCGTATCGGTCGGATAAAGAATTACACCTCCGTTTTTCAGGATTCCCAGCGTTTTCCGGATTTCCTCTTTGAGTTTATCGTTCATATAATATAGATTTCAAAGGGCGAAAATACGAAGTTTTTCGTTTGTTTTTCGGCTATGAAGGGATTATTTTTCAGTTTAGTTGTGGAATAGTTGGTGGGTATCCGGAGGAAAATATATATTTACACTGTTTTTCTTAAAAAGTTGTTCGGTGGAAGGTGTGACATTGGATATGGAACGTTTCAGGCAAGGAGATAGCTTGATTTTCAAGACCGTTTTCGATGGTCTGTATCATTCGTTGTGCCTTTTTACCAACCGGTTTTTAAATAATCTGGATGCTTCAGAAGATATTGTGCAGGAAGCCTTTTGTGCACTTTGGAATCATCGGGAAGAAATGGAATCAGTTATACACATTAAATCTTTCCTTTATTCCGTGACCCGCAATACTGTCTTGAATTATATAAAACATCAAAAAATCAGGTTACGTTACGAGCAGAGTTTGCACGATTTAGAAGACAAAACTTTATTCGAATATTTCATTATAGAGGAAGAAGTGGAGCGGATATTGCTTAAAACCCAGGAAAATCTTCCGCCCAAATGTAAACGAATTTTCATTCTTGCCATACAAGGCAAAAACAATGATGAGATTGCCAAAGAACTGAATATTTCTGTCAATACCGTAAAAACTCAGAAAAAAATAGCCTACAGAACGCTCAAAGACTACATTTACGAAATCACCTGCCTGCTCTTTTTGCTTCAGAAATGAAGTTTTCTAAACAATTTTTTTTCATTTTTTCACCCACCATATCCGCTTAGTTGTATTACATAAAAAGCGGAAAGAAAATGAAATATTCGAAATACCCATTTTACATCTCACAACTGATAATAAAAAGCCTGAAAGGGCAATTGACGGAAGCCGAGCAAGAGGAGTTGGACCGTTGGTTAACAATAGAGGCAAATCGCGTGTTGTATCTTTCGTTATCCCGAAGAAATTTGGATGACAAGAAAAATCTGTATGGACAGTTACATCCGGAGCGGACTTGGGAACGCCTGGAAAAACGGCTGTATTTAAGAAAGAGATCTTATTTCCGGAACATAATCCGTTATGCTGCTGCTGTTTTGTTATTAGCTATGATCAGCACTGCCGTTTACCTGTATTGGAAACAGTCTCCTTCTGTTTCTATCCCCATGGTTTGGCAGACGGAACCGCTTCCGGGTTCAGCCAGGGCATTTTTGGTTTTTGCATCCGGAGAAACGGTAAATCTGGAAGATGAACGGAACTTCTCTCCACAACAAGATTCTGACGTCAGATTGGATAACAAAGACAACACCCTGACCATCAAATCCGGTCAACCGGCTTCGGTTGCCACGGAAGAGTATCAGACCCTTGTCGTGCCGAGGGGTGGGGAATACAAGCTCGTTCTTGAAGACGGAAGTCGCGTTTATCTGAATTCCAACACAAAGTTGCATTTTCCGTTGGTCTTTGCGGGCGAAAAGAGAGTTGTTCATTTAGAAGGAGAAGCCTATTTTGAAGTAGCTTTCGATTCTCTGAAACCTTTTATCGTAATGACCGGGGGAATGGAAGTCCAGGTATTAGGCACTAAATTCAATATCAAAGCATACACCGATGATCAGGCTATATTCACTACTCTTGTTTCCGGTTCTGTACAAATAAAGGAGCGTGAATCGGCGCATACTGCGCTGTTGCGTCCCGATGAACAATGTATTTATACTACCCACGATGGCCGGATGCGGATTCATACGGTCGACCCGCAAGTTTCTTTAGGATGGATACACGGGCGTTTTGTCTTTGAAAACGAGACATTGGAAGAAATATTAAAACAACTCGGACGTTGGTATGATGTGAAAATATTCTTCCGGGATCCTCAGGTTGCCGGCTATCGCTTTACCGGAAATGTAGGACGTTTCGACCAGATCTCTACCCTTCTCCGCATGATAGAGAAAGCCTACGATATTTCCTTTACTATTAGCGATGACACGGTGATAGTGTCTAAAAAATAGTGTGCGAATTAATACTAAACATTTTGAATTATGAAAAAAATCCGATTAACCATGAAGCTATTGTTATTCTTTAGCTTGGCCTTGGTGTTGAACACTTCGGCTATCCCGAGTAAGGCACAGCAGACGAAAGTGTCGCTGAACCTGAAGGACAAACAGTTGACCGAAGTATTAAAGCTGATACAACAGCAAAGCGGTTTCAACATTCTTTACAGTAATGAGCTGGTGAAAAACAATCGTATGGTAAGTCTTCGTATTGATAGTGACGATATTCACGAAGTTATGCGGGCTTGTCTGCAAGGGAACGCGCTGGACTATGAAATTCAAAACAACACCATCATTATCAAAGCACTTGCAGCCGCACCTCAGGTGCCGCAAGTAGTGAAAGTACGGGGGCATGTTATCGACGCCAAAACCGGACAACCTATGCCGGGGGTTACTGTTGTTGCCATGGACGGAGGCGGTGCCGTAACGGGTGCTGCTACCGATGCCGATGGGTTGTTCACTGTGAATTTGCCGGAAGATATTCGGGAACTGACCTTCACTTTCGTCGGTTATAAGTCCGTCACGCTTCCCGTCCAGACCGATAAAGAGATGACCGTACGCCTGGAAGAGGAAGTCGCTGAGATGGACGAAGTTGTGGTGAACGGCTATTTCACCAAATCCAAAAACAGTTACACCGGTGCAGTAAAAACCATCACCAACGACCAATTGAAATCGGTTTCAAATACCAATATCATTGCAGCTATCAGCGCTCTGACTCCGGGATTGAACTTAGTGGAGCGTAGTGATCTCGGTTCTAATCCCAATCGCGTGCCTGAACTTTTATTACGTGGTATGAGTTCTTTCTCTTCCGGCACGCGTGTTGTGAACCAACCCACCATTATGCTGGACGGGGTGGAAATCAGTATGGAAGAATTATATGACCTCGACATGAACGAAATCGAGAACATCACCGTACTTAAAGATGCCTCCGCAACTGCTTTATACGGAAGCCGCGCCGCCAATGGTGTCATCGTCATCGAGCGTAAAAAACTGGCAGAGGGAAATATCCGGGTCAATTACAACCTTACCGGTAACGTCCAATTCCCTTACCTGAAAGATTACGATCTCTTGAATGCCCGGGAAAAACTGGAATATGAAAAACTTTCCAAACTTTATACCCCAGAACAGGACCGTTGGGGCAGTGTGAATATGGATAAAGAACAATATCGTCTCGATCAGCTATACAACGAACGATACAAAGAAGTAGCCCGTGGAGTAGACAGCGACTGGCTTTCACAGCCTGCCCGCACGGCATTCTCCCATGACCATTCCTTGCGCATCTACGGAGGAGCGTCCAACATCCGTTACGAACTGTCCGGACGTTTCAACAATACGCAAGGAGTCATGAAAGACGACTATCGCCGCCGGTATGCTCTCGGGTTCAAATTGGAATACCACTTGCCCAACCAACTGACTTTCTCCAATCGTACCAACTACAACGAAACGGACACGAAAGATACCCCCTATGGCAGCTTCCGCAACTGGATCGACCAAAATCCTTATGACCGGATATACGATGAATACGGCAATCCCAACAGAAACCTCTCGTGGGACAACTGGAATCCGATGATAGACGCCAAATTGGGTAATTTCACATTGAATAGCAACAAAAGCATTACCAATACAACAGACATACGCTGGGATATCAATGATTTGTTCCGCATTACCGGTAACTTCAATATCGCCGTTTCTGAAGGCAACGGAGAAAAATACATATCGCCCGATTCCAAAGCATTCAAAGATGAGACGGATATCACCAAAAAAGGACGCTTGGAAATCAGCAACAGCCGCTCGGTGGACTGGGCGGGGAATATCAACGGCGCTTTCAATAAGCTGACGGAAAACAACAGTTTAATCAGTATGATTATCGGAGCGGAAATCCGCAAGAACAGAAGTGAGAACTCCTCTCTGAAAGCCGCTGGATTCTATGACGATGCTTTGAACTTCATAGGTCATGCCACCGGGTATCCGACAGACAGCAAGAACAAACCTTCCGGGAATCAGGACCTCAGTACGGAAGTCGGCTTCTTTGCCAATGCTAACTATATGTATAACAATCGCTACTATGCCGATTTTGTATACCGTCTTTCCGGTTCCTCTAAATTTGGAAGCAACCAACGGTATGGGCAATTTTGGTCTGGGGGGCTCGGTTGGAACCTGCACAATGAAAATTTCCTGAAATTCGAGAAGTTGAATTTGTTGAAAATACGTGGTAGCGTGGGGTATACGGGTAAAGTCAATTTCGAGCCTTTCCAGTCTATCACCATGTACAAATACGAAAACACCTTGGAATATTTGCATGGTATCGGCGCCATTCCGCAAACCATCGGTAACGATGATTTGAAATGGGAGCGGGAATTTTCCTACAATATCGGTGCAGATATCAGCCTTTTCGATCGCAGGTTGAACGCCACCCTCGATTTTTATCTCAAAAGGACGAAAGACTTAGTGCTGGATGCCAGTATCGCTCCGTCTACCGGGGTGGTCAGTGGTAAACAAAACATCGGGGAGATGGAAAACAAAGGCTTCGAATTTTCTGTCGACGGGTTTATCATTCAGCGGAATGACGTATGGTGGCAATTGGGGATGAACGGTTCCACCAATAAAAACCGTATCCTGAAAATCAGTAATGCCTTGAAACGTCAGAATGAACTGAACAATGACGTGGCTCCAACCCGTCAGACTCCTGCTCCGCTGGCACAGTATGAAGAGGGCGAATCGACTTCCGCCCTGAAAGTCGTGCGGTCGGCAGGTATCGACCCGGCTACCGGACGCGAGGTGTTCATCAAATTGGACGGTACCCGCACTTTCACCTACTCGGCGGACGATAAAGTGGTTGTCGGCGATACCGACCCCCGTTTTTACGGCAATGTCTATACCAATGTTTTCTATAAAGGTTTCAGTCTTTATATTATGGGCTCTTTCAAATGCGGCGGTTATCTTTATAATGTGACCCGGGCCAGCCGTGTGGAAGGGACTACAGGGCGGACTAATGTGGATCGCCGTGCATTTGACAGCCGTTGGAAGGAGGTCGGCGATATTGCCCTGTATCGCAAAATCACCGAACACAGCGTTCCACAGCAGACCGACCGTTTTGTGGAAAAAGAAAACGTGCTCACCATCACTTCCGTGAATCTTGGATACGAATTTCCGCAACGTATCTGTCAGAAGATGATGCTCCGAAATCTGCGCTTGGGCGTTAATCTGTCGGATATCCTGCGCTTTTCGAACGTGAAAGTCGAACGGGGGCTCGATTATCTCTACGGCAACGGATTTGAATTTACCTTAAGTACCACTTTCTAATTTCAGAATCATGAAACTCAATATAAAAAATATGATTTGCGGGCTTGGCCTCATGGTGTTGGCTACCTCGTGCGACAATTTTCTCGATGTACACCCCAAAGGAGAGATAGTCGGCAAAGACCTCCTCTCTGAACGCAAAGGTTTTGAAAACGCCCTTTACGGGGTTTATGCTTCCATGCGCAATGACAAAGCTTATGGCGCTTATATGACTTATTATGTCATGGATGTGCTGGCACAGTATTTCAATTGTCCGGGCAACAGTGACATTACGGACCTGTCTGCCTTCAAATACAAGGAGAATCCGGAAGTTACCAAGGTGTTTTCCGATATTTGGAGCACCATGTATCAGAATATCTCGTATGCCAACAATATTTTGGTTAATCTGGAAAACCAATCTCCCGAGACCCTTGAATTTTACGACATCTATAAAGGGGAGGCCTTAGGACTTCGTGCCTATATGCATTTCGACCTTCTGCGTCTCTATGCCGACCAGGCAACCGACGCCAAGACCCGCGGTATCGTTTATAATACGGCATTCTCTCTGAAACCGTCGGATATACTGCCCAAAACAAAAGTGTACGAGCGCATTATTGCAGACCTGCGTGCGGCTGAGAAATTGTTGGACAACGAAAAACTTTATGAGGCGGCTTCCCCGGAAGACGGTTTCTTTCTGGACCAGTCCATCCACTTTAATCTTCAGGCAGCGCGTGCCACGCTGGCCCGTGTATACCTCACTCAGGGGAATATCGACAGTGCTTTCTATTATGCCGATAAAGTCATCCGTGAAGGCGGTTTGGAATTAGTGGAAAAAACTGAAATCGCAGGGGATGTTATCGGTGCCCTTTCGCAAAAAGAAACCATTTTCGGGTTGTATGCCAAAGAGAGTTTTTACACCCGTACGAAAGAAGATTTGTATGACGCTGTTTCTTTCAAAAGTCTCAACCCGTGGAACGGTATCGCCACCGTGTATCAGCAGGGAGGCGGAGAAAACGATTATCGTTGGGCGGCCTGGTTCCAGACCATCAGCAATAACCTCCGGTTTGTCAAACTGACAGACCCTTATCAACTGAGTACCGGCAATAATCGTCCGGCTGGACAGATTCCGGGTGTTAACCTGATCCGGTTGCCGGAGATGTATTACATCGCTGCCGAATGTCTCTTGCGCAAAAATGATCCGAAAGCCGCCGATTATTTTAATGCCGTATTGGAAAGCCGCGGGCTTGTGGCATTGGATGACCGCATACCCGCCGAATCGCTGACCATAGAAAAAATCACACAAGAACGCTACAAGGAATTTGTCGGTGAAGGACAGACTTTTTTCAATATGAAGCGTCTTAACCTCGACATTCAGGCTATCACGGGCGAGATTCTCCCGGCCGCCAATAGTATCTATACGGTACCTGTCCCCGAGGAGGAATTCAACTATCGAAACGAAGTCTATGATGTTAAACAATAAAACAGAAAACCATGAAACATACGATATTATTTCTATTCATCGGCTTGTGTATAGCCTCTTGCCATGAAACGGATTATCCGACTTTCGATGACTCGGTTATCGACATCTATTTCACCCAGGACTCCGTTAACTACTCTTTCGGTGTGACTCCGTTGAGTACCACAGAGCATGTGGTTGAGCTTCCGGTACGCATTATCGGGGCATCTGTGAAAGAGGTGTCCCGTAACTTTAAAATCGAGGTAGTAGATAAACGCACCAATGCCGAATCGCCTTTGCATTATACGGTGCCGGAACAACTCACCCTGGAGAAAGATTCCGTTAATGCCGTAGTGCCTGTTACCCTCAAACGCTCTGCCCTCGGAGACACCGAATGGACGGTAGCGTTCCGCCTGTTGCCGAACGATTATTTCAATCCCACGGCACAAACCGAGAAAGAAATCAGTTGCGAAGCCATCATCACTTTCAATAATGTTGTCAGCAAACCGAACTGGACGACGTGGAACGGAAGTTTTGGCTGGTCGGAAAGTAATATGGGGCCCTGGAATCCGGTGGTGTATGTCACTTTCATGGATTTTTTCCACCGGTTGGAAGAGACGTTGCCGGCAACCTATAGAGCGCTGGTGGAAAGATACGGAGAGAATTTGGATCAAAAATACAATACCGGTTGGGGAGAACAGGATTTCGGAGGTTGGGACTGGGATTTTAACTATGCTCTTCAGAAATACGTATGCGGCCCTATGTATGAATACTTTCAGGCACATCCGGAATTGGGTGTGACCACCTTTCCGAAGCCCAATGTATAATAACCGAAAAAGAAAAATATCATGAAAACATTGAAATATCTGTTCTTTATCCTTTGCTTGCCGTTGTTTGCCGGCTGTTTCGAAGATGAAACGACTGTGGATACGGTGCGCATTTCAGAAATCAGTATCGATACGCTGAAAATGCAGAAAGTCTACAACATCGACCAAAACGAGGAATTGCTTATTCCTACTGAAGGGTTGGTCAGCCAAAGCGAACGGCAATTGCCCCTTACGTATGAATGGGAGGTGAATTACAAATTTTATTCCGACTCCTCCGCACTTCGTTTTACGGGTAATGAATTGGGGGCGTTCCCGGCACGGTTGAAAATCAGCAACGAGCACGGCAGCAGTTTTTACGAATTTACCCTGAACATCAATTCCGCCTACGAAAAAGGTATCGCTATCCTGAGTGACAACTCCGAAGGTGAACCTTTGCTTTCCATTATGCGGGAATTGAGCGACAGGGAAATTGCCGAAGGGAAAAAGCGTTTTTTCACGACCAATTGCTTGGCGGTGAATAATCCGGGCGTGGAATTTCCACGCCAGCCCACCGACTTCAGACAACGGGACAAACAACTTTTTATCAGTTTTAAGGATAAGCCTTCCGTATATGCCTTGAACAGTAAAATGCTGAACGTGGAGAATATCATTACCGACGGCAATCCGGATTTCATTCCGGAGCGATTGCTTGTCGTGGATGGAACGGGTGCGGCGTCGCCTGTTATATCGGAAAGCCGTAAAATATATAAAATGGCCACATTGGAAGGATTGATTGTAAATTATGGCCGGCAAATGGCGTCTACCTACGATAAAAATGTGGTTTTGGCAAAAGGGTTAGGTTATCAGGATGCGATTATCTTTTGGGATATGGAAAAAGAGACTATTGTCGATTTCTACAATTATTACTATGAATATTCGGCTGCCGACCAAGGATTGGATTTCAGAGGTCATTCTCCGATAGCGCTTTATGAGCGGGATGGAAATTATTTTACCATGATTACTTGCAAAGACGGTGTCTTTATGAAAACCTCTATTGCATATACCTGGACAATATGGAATAGCGATTACACCCAACAAAGTTTCGGACTATCCGATAATCAAGTGGTCATTAACGGTACTCCGGCACTCACTTCGGAAAGCCCTTATGTTTCCAACACGACCTACCAATGTTTGTTTTATGCTTCCGGCAATAAAATCTATCGTTGGTATTACAATACCGCCACTTCGTTCCCGACCGAACCTTGGCGCACGTTGGATGACTTGGAAGGGGCTGAAATTACCAGTCTTGCCGTCAGTCCGGATAACCAGCAGCTTTATGTTGGCGTCTATCAACCTCAGGCAAGTGGTTTGAACGGTTCGTTTTATCTGTTGAATTGCAACACCGGTAAAAACGAAGGAGATTCTCCCTATTTGAACGTGGCATACAAGCCCTTGAAAGTAGTTTATAAACCCCGGTAATTATTTTCTTATTGCGAACTGGAGAATGTGCCTTGAGAGGAAAAGTCTTTCGGCGCGTTCTCCTCTTTTTGAAACAATATCCATGAAAAAGACATTCATTTATCTCTTCATCCTGCTTTGTTTTGCTTGTCGGAACAAACAGGAGTATACTCTTTGCGGCACTCTCTATATGGACAGCAATACCGTTGTCGATATGCTCGGTATTCAGATGGAGGACACACTACTCTATGTTAAGGTGGATAGTGCCGGGTATTTTTCCACAACTATTCCTTTTCGGGAGGTGGTTTTTTGTAATCTCTTCGGCGTAGCTGTCACCGGGGAAGAGCGCTGGCAATTCGTGACTCCTGTCGCCCTGCAAGCCAATGCCTCCGTAGACCTTGATTTCCATCTTACCGGCGGCCAGACGTCCATCGGTGCTACAGATCCGGACAACCGGGCATTGCAGGCCTTCCGGGAATGGTCGCTCAACCAAAGCCGAACCCTTTGGAGCAATCCGCCTGCCGGAACGGAACTCGCTTCCCGCCTCGCCCGGTTTCCATGCGAAGTCCAACGTATTACCGAACGGGAGCGGCTCGATTCAACGACTGCCGGTTACCTTTCCGCCTGGGCAAACATCGAATGTCTGAATCTTGCCCACGGATTGTTCCGCGACAGCATACCTGCAGCGCTCGCCTCCGCTTTGCCTGTCATCTCCCAGGCCCTGGATGTGCCTTATTGGAAACTGTTATACGGCAGTGACCTCTATATCAGCGAATACTTGCAACAAAACGCCCCGGAACCCGAAGACCAAATCCATCTCCTGCAAGAGCGGTTCCGCATTTCTTCCATCCGGGAAAACATCACCCGGAGAATCATCGAAGACTACATCCGCCGGCATCCTTATTCCGGGGAGCATCTGGCACGCCTCGACAAACTTTGCAGTGACCGACCCGATAAGGAACAACTTATCCGGAAATTTCGCGACAAACGTTATGCCTCTCCCGGTGCTCCCTTGCCCGACGCTGTATTTGAAGATAAGAACGGTCAGGAGCATCGTCTCACTGAATTTGCCGGCAAATATATCTACATTGATCTTTGGGCATCGTGGTGCGCTCCCTGTGTGGCGGAAGTCCCCCACCTCCAGAAATTGGAAAAGGATTTGAACCGTCGGGACATTGTATTTGTCAGCATTTCTTTGGATACCAAACGCGAAAACTGGGAAAAGCAAATGGAACAGCTCCATATGCACGGAAATCAATGGCTCGTCCGCGACGAGGCTTTCGCCGATATGATGAATGTCAAAGGCATTCCCCATTTCCTGCTCTATGGAAAAGACGGGACATTGCTGGATTATAAAACAGCCCGTCCTTCATCGGGTGACCTGCTGAAAAGCAGACTCGAGCATCTGCCTTGATTGTCTTTGCGGATTTAGATTCCGATTCATTGCCAAATATTCCGGGGAAAGGTATCAGGCATCTTTTTATACTAGATGCCTGATAAGTTCTTCCCGGTCGCCGTAAAGCATATCGATCATTGGAATTTCGATGAGAGAGTAGCAGCCCGGTTGCTGGCGTATGGTGGCACGGGCGGCCGATACCATGATTTGTGCCGTCAGGGCCGGGTTGTTGATGTGCATGTTGAATTCAAACAACTGGTTTTGCGTTTTACCGGATACCCCTTTCCGGGTGAGGTTCACGCCGTGCCCCATGTCGAGCAATGTGTCTACGTTTTCCACCTGCATCACGTGGGTTTCGTCATGGGCGAAATAGGGATCGTTTTTGATCTTTTGTGCAACTTCACCGAAGGGATATCCTTCCTGAAGTTCGATATATACCATTCTGCGATGAATCCCGGTTCCCGTGGGGATAGTCATAGACAGGGCGGCCTTTACTCCTTCGATTGCTTTAACGGCTACTGTATGTCCCATACTCATGCCCGGACCGAAGTTGGTATAAGTCAACCCCTTGGGTGCACAGGCTTCCAATAATGCGCGTATTACGGAATCCGTCCCCGGGTCCCAGCCGGCCGACATAATGGACACTGCATGGTGTTTGCGGGCCACTTCTCCCAAAGTGCGGTGTAAATCGACGGTTTGAGTGTGTATGTCGAAACTGTCTACCGTATTGATACCTAGCCGGAGGGCTTCGGTTGCATAGTGTTCCACGCTGCGGGTCGGGGTACATAAAATAGCTACCTGAACCCCTTCCAAATCCTGCAGATGGCTTACTACTTTGTATTTGTCCAATTCTGCCGGTACATCGGCGGCATTCCGGCGCACAACACCCACGATCTCGAAATCGGGAGCAACTTGAAGAGCTTCTATTACATATCTCCCGATATTGCCGTATCCGATAACGGCTGCTTTAATTTTCTCCATATATTTCTAATCTTAATAATCTGAATCTGTTTTATATCTCTTATACCGGCACGTCGAATTCCCGTAATGCACTGTTCAACGAGGTTTTCAGGTCGGTAGATGCTTTTCTTTTTCCGATGATCAGCGCACAAGGCACTTCGTATTCGCCGGCAGGAAATTGTTTTTTTCGGGAACCGGGGATCACGACGGACCGGGCCGGCACATAACCCTGGTATTCTATCGGTTCATTTCCCGTGACGTCGATGATCCTGGTCGAGGCGGTGATTACCGTATTCGCACCCAGCACGACTTCTTTTTCCAGATGGGCACCTTCCACAATAATACAACGCGAACCGATGAAGCAGTTGTCCTCGATAATTACCGGTGCTGCTTGTACCGGTTCCAATACTCCTCCGATCCCGACTCCTCCGCTAAGATGTACATTTTTCCCGATCTGAGCACACGAACCGACAGTCGCCCAGGTATCTACCATCGTTCCCGAATCGACATAAGCACCGATATTGACATAGGAAGGCATCATCACCACTCCCGGGGCGACATAGGCTCCATAGCGGGCGGCAGCCGGAGGAACTACCCGTACTCCTAATTCTGCATAATCTTGTTTGAGCCGGATCTTATCGTGATACTCGAATGGTCCCGTGGTCATGGTCGACATGGGTTGGGTTGGAAAATATAAGATAACCGCTTTTTTTACCCATTCGTTCACTTGCCAACCTTCGTCGGTTGGAGTAGCCGTGCGCAATTTCCCTTTGTCCAGTAACCCGATTACCTGATCGATAGCCGACCGGGTCTCTTCTTTCTTCAATAATTCCCGGTTCTCCCAGGCTGCTTCAATGATTTTTCTGATTGCTGTATACATTTCTAACTCGTTTTTTGTCGGACGAAAGTGCCTATGACCAGGATGTCTCTGGAATTGCAAATTTCGCAATAATTTGTTGTACGACAAAAACTGTTCCCCGGATTGTTAATCGTCTAACCGATTTTTCCCGCGATGTGTAGAATAAAACATAGATCAATAAAAAAATATATATACCTTTGTTCCCTCACCGTATGCGTGTCGTAAAAGTTTAATTATTTAATGTGCTATGCTGAAAAAGATTCCTCATACTTATACGATTATTTTTTCGATTATTCTGATTTGTGCCGTTTTGTCCTGGATTATCCCGGCAGGAGAGTATAGTCGCCATACCGTCGAGGTCAATGGAACAACCCGGACGGTGATTGTCGACAATTCTTATCATGCGGTGGAATCGGCACCACAGACCTGGCAGGTATTTTCTTCTTTGTTGCAAGGATTTGAGAAGCAGGCCGGAATCATAGCCTTTTTACTGATTATCGGCGGGGCTTTTCAGATTATGAACAATAGCCGGGCGATCGATGTCGGGATTTTTTCTTTTTTGCGTTTTACACAGGGATTGGAACGGCATCGTTTTATGAAGCGGATCGGGGTGAACAATCTGGTGATCGCTATGATTATCTTCTTGTTCAGTATGTTCGGGGCTGTTTTCGGTATGAGCGAAGAAACGCTGGCTTTTGTGATTATCATTGTACCTTTGGCTATTTCGATGGGGTATGATTCGATTACCGGATTGTGTATGGTCTATGTTGCGGCCCACGTGGGATTTGCCGGAGCGATCCTGAATCCGTTTACCATCGGTATCGCTCAGGGACTTTCCGGTTTACCTTTGTTTTCCGGTTTTGAATACCGCTTGTTTTGCTGGTTTTTGCTCACCGTGATTTTAGTTGCCTGTGTGTTGATCTATGCGGCCCGGGTGAAACGCAATCCGACCCTTTCCCCGATGTATCGGGCCGACGAATATTGGCGGAATCGCCGTACCGAAAGTGGCGAAGAGGTTGCTTATACGATCCCGGTGGCTTCTTATATCGTGTATGGATTGATTCTCGTGTCTCTGATTATTTTTGCTGTCGTTTATCCGGTTACTACTTTTAGTTTGGGGAATGCTTCGGTCACTTTTTATGCTGTACCGGTCGGTACGGTTTTGTTCGCTTTGTTCGGATGGTTGGGGCTACGGAAATCTTTCCATTTTTTTATCCTTTCTATCCTGGCTTTTACGGTCATTTTTCTGGTGATCGGAGTGATGGGGCATGGTTGGTATCTGCCCGAAATTTCGGCGATTTTTCTGGCGATGGGAGTGTTGACGGGGTATGCTGCGGGCAAAGATACCGACAGCATCATCAAATTGTTTCTCGAAGGAGCTAAAGATATCTTATCGGCGGCTATTGTGGTCGGACTGGCCGGAGGTATCATCCAGATTTTGCAGGACGGGCGTATTATCGATCCTATATTACATGCCTTGGCTTCCCTGATGAACGAGGCCGGAAGAGTGGCTTCGGTTGGTGCGATGTATGTAATTCAGACGCTGATCAATATCATTATCCCTTCGGGATCGGCCAAAGCTGCTTTGACGATGCCGATTATGGCTCCCTTCTCGGATGTCATCGGTATTTCCCGGCAGGCTACAGTGATGGCTTTCCAGTTCGGTGATGGCTTTACCAATATGATCACGCCCACCTCCGCCGTATTGATCGGTGCTTTGGGAATCGCCCGCATTCCCTATGAGGTGTGGGTAAAATGGTTTGCCAAAATCCTCCTGTTGTTTGTCGTCCTGGGGTTTCTGTTACTGATACCCACAGTAGTCATGCAGTTGCCTGGGTTTTGAAAATCTTAAGCTTTAATGATGTATTTTTGTCTAAATAAATGCTGAAGTAAAAATGGAGAAATTTGCTGCAATAGATTTCGAGACAGCCAATTGGCAGCAGACCAGTGTTTGTTCGGTGGGGATCGTCGTGATGAACCGGGGGGTGATCGAAGACCGGTTTTACAGTCTGATTCATCCTGCACCGAATTTTTATTCCCGGCGTAATACAGCTATTCACGGTTTGAGTCGGGAGGATACCGAGGAAGCTCTGGCTTTTCCTACGGTATGGCGGGAAATTGCTCCGATGATTGAAGGGATACCTTTGGTGGCTCACAATAGCATGTTCGACGAGGGATGCCTGAAAGCTGTCTTTCGGCTTTACGAAATGGATTATCCCGGTTACTCCTTTTACTGTACCTACCGCCTTTCCCGGAAATTATTTAAAGGACTGGAAAATTATCAGTTGCATACCGTTTCTTCCTTTTGCGGATATGACCTGAAAAATCATCACCATGCCCTGGCCGATGCCGAGGCTGCAGCTGTCATTATGCAATCCATTTTGCAGCAATGTCCCGATTTATAGTAGAATTATTCAGTCGTACATTTGTACATTAATTAATAATTCGATAATTTATAACTTTGAAAAGGCATGGACAAAGCCCGATTTTTCTTTGGTTTCTTGAAGCCGTAAGTAACGTTCAGTCCCCATGCCTTTACACTGGCTTTTTCTATCACTGACGAACGGAGTGAGGAGTTCCGCCGGTCAGAGAAGGAAAGCCTTAGGGACCGTTCCAGACGACCCGGTCTGACGGTATAAAACCCGAAATCGGAATAGAAAGAAAAAATATACCTACGTTTAAGGTACACATGTATATAAACACCTTCTTTTAT